>ENA-UEQW01002981-UEQW01002981.1-human-gut-metagenome-genome-assembly--contig:-NODE-2981-length-12096-cov-365.400116_pt1 | contig 12096 bp, 7 predicted proteins | sample MGYA00242947_ERZ507947 | MGnify/ENA primary metagenome ERZ507947 (study PRJEB26167, sample SAMN06115421) | human gut metagenome | host: Homo sapiens | place: China:Guizhou | collected 2015-03-17... | reverse complement strand
AAGCACAGGAGTCGTAGGGCGTAAGTGTGCCCCGCGCCAGATCAACATTGGAAAAATCCATACGAATCCCACCTTTCCTTCTTATGATAGCTTTATTATGCCACAGATGGAGGAGAATGGCAATTATGAAAAATGCAACAAACTATAAAACCGGAAAGGCATAAGGCAGCAGCAGGAAGGGAAAATCTGGGAGCATATGTAACCCGGATTTGTCGGAAAATGGCGCAGATTGTGGAAAAGACGTGTCGAAAAAGAAAATATTGTGTAAAATCTGCGGAGTATTACAAAATATAGCGGGTTGACATCATATAGACGCTTTGTTATAATAACCATGTAATAAATGTAACAAATTTGTAATAAATCCGTTGGAGGCATTCATGAACAGAAGAACACTGAGAGCTACAGGGATTGTATTGACTGGAATGTTATTGGCAGGAGATCCTGTATCTATGATATATGCAGCACCGGTTGCGGGTGTGTCCGTTGCTACCACAGCAGAAGCAGTGGCAGTCGGAACGGGAAGCAGTAGCCCGAGCGCAGGCGTTTCGCTTGCAGTGGCAGATTGTCTGGTCGCAAGCAATGAGGAAGTGGCGCAGGAAGCAGCAGCGCAGCAGGAACAGGTAAGCGAGAATGAGACACCGGTGGTAGAGTCCGAATATGCAGACATTGCCATTGCGCAGGTAGATAACTATGTAAACGTGCGTACCGAGCCGAACACAGAGAGCGAGGTAGTCGGTAAGCTTTACAATAATTCAGCGGCAACGATTTTACAGACCACAGAGGATGGCTGGTATGAGATCACATCCGGCAATGTTACCGGCTATGTGAAGTGTGAGTACGTGGTTGCCGGAGATGAGGAGCTTGCAAAGTCTGTAAGTACCCGCTATGCAAAAGTTACGACGACAACACTTTATGTGCGTACGGAGCCGTCCACAGACGCAGCGGTTTTAACCATGGTTCCGATCGAGGATGACCTCGTGGTAACCGATGAGTCCATTCCGGGCTGGGCACTTGTGACGACAGAAGAGGGAGACGGCTATGTATCCACCGATTATGTCACACTGACGACAGAGTATGTACAGGCGGAGTCCAAAGCAGAAGAGGAAGCACGTCTTGCGAAGGAAGAGGCAGAGCGTGAGGCGGCGGCAGCGGCGGCAGCTAGCGCCAGAAAGAAGAACTCTGAGAGTTCATCCAGTTCATCCAGCTCCTCAGATTCCAGCGCATCCTACAGTGCACCGACCAGTTCAAACGGTCAGGCAGTTGCAAGCTATGCATGTCAGTTTGTCGGTAATCCGTATGTATATGGCGGAAGCAGCCTTACGAATGGAACGGACTGTTCCGGATTTGTTATGAGTGTGTATTCAGCATTTGGAATTGGTCTTCCGCATTCATCCAGTGCGTTGAGAGGCTGTGGTTATGAAGTAAGCCTTTCATCTGCACAGCCGGGTGACATTGTATGTTACAGCGGACATGTTGGAATCTATATCGGAAATGGAACGATCGTGCATGCCAGCACACCGTCCAGCGGTATCACTTACTCCAGTGTTACCTACCGCAGCCCGATCTGTGTAAGAAGAATTTTCTAAACGAGAATATAAAATGGGACTATCACTTGTGATAGTCCCATTTTTGCGTCATAAGAAGAGGAAGAGAAGAGGAAGCTCTTTTGATTTTCAGCTACATTCTGCCTGATAACGAAGGGACATGATTTTCTCAATATTGCACCCCAAAACGCAGGATTATTGCAAAAAATGAGTACCTTTGCACAGAAAATAGAAATCATAACAAAAAAATGGATAATAGAAGAACAAGTACCCGAATACAAATGATTGCAGATTACGAGGGCGACCCGAAAACCCTGATCGAAGACCAGGAAGAAGGCTTGTACCCTACCCTCTGCATGCGAGATATTGTAGTTTTCCCTACCAATATGACCCCTATCGTTGTGGGCAGAAAGGAAAGTCTGAATCTCGTCCGGATGCTGGAAAAGAAGCCAGACACCACATTCTGTGTATTCTGCCAGAAGAATAAAGACACAGAATTGCCCTACGAAGAAGACCTTTACCCTGTAGGCGTCTTCGCCAAACTCATCAAGGTGATCAAGATGCCTGGCACAGACCAGATGAGCATCATCATCCAGGGTCTGGGCAGATGTCAGATGAAACATCTCGTTCAAAAAGAGCCTTACACAGTAATTGACGTAAAAAGTCTTCCGGAGAAATGGCCTGACGAGAACAACGATGAACTCTTCAGAATGCTCTACGAGAACTTCCATTACGAAGCGACAGACTATATCAAATCAAACGCCAACTATAATGATGATGCCATCCAGGCCATCAACGAACTATCGAGCATTCACATGCAGTGCAACTTCATGTGCTCCCTCCTCCCTTTCAGCATCGAGGATAAAATCAAGATGCTGAAAGAGGAAAATCTCAGCGAGCGCATCATGATTGCCATCAGATCCCTGAACAAGGTGCGCCATCTGCTACGCATCCAGACTGAGATTGAGAACAAAACCCACTACGACCTTGATGAGCAGCAGAAGGAATACTTCCTCAAGCAGCAGATTAAGAACATCAGGGAAGAACTGGGAGAAGGCAACGCCAGTCCGGAGAAGAAGGAGATTCTGGAGAAGGCGAAACAGAAGAACTGGAGCGAGGAAACTGCCAAAATCTTCAAGAAAGAAATTGCCAAGCTCGACACCCTGAACCCGCAGAGTCCTGACTATTCGATACAGATAGGATTCCTGCAGACCATGGTAGATTTGCCTTGGAACTCCTACACCCAGGACGACCTCAGTCTGACCCGTGCCAAGCGCATCCTGAACCACGACCACTACGGCATGGAGAATGTGAAGGAGCGCATCCTGGAATTCCTCGCCGTAAGAGCACTGAACGGCGGCGGCAAGAGTCCTATCCTCTGCCTCTACGGTCCTCCGGGCGTAGGAAAAACCAGTCTGGGCAAGAGCATCGCAGCAGCCATGAAGCGCAAGTATGTACGCATGTCGCTGGGCGGTCTGCACGATGAAGCCGAAATCCGCGGTCACCGCCGCACCTATGTGGGAGCCATGCCGGGCCGCATCATCAAGAACATGCTGAAGGCAGGCAGCAGCAATCCGGTCTTCATCCTCGACGAGATTGACAAGGTGGCGCAGAGCAATTTCAACGGCGACCCAGCATCAGCCCTGCTCGAAGTGCTGGACCCGGAACAGAACAATGCCTTCCACGACAATTATCTCGATATGGATTACGACCTCTCCAAGGTGCTCTTCATCGCCACAGCCAATGACCTGAGCGTCATTCCGCGTCCGCTCCTCGACCGTATGGAGCTGATAGAAGTAGGCGGCTACATCACCGAAGAGAAGACAGAGATTGCCAAGCGCCATCTCGTACCGGAAGAGTTGGAAAGCACCGGACTCGACAAGGTTTCGCCGAAGGTAAGCTTCAACAAGAATGCCCTCGAGTTCATCATCGAGCACTACACCCGGGAGAGCGGCGTAAGACAGCTGAAGAAGCAGATTGACAAGAGTCTGCGCAAGATGGCTTACAAACTTGCCTGCAACCAGGAGCTGAAGAACTACACCATCACCCCTGCCGAAGTAAAAGACCTGCTGGGCAATCCGCCGTTCAACCGCGACATCTATCAGGGCAACGACTATGCAGGAGTGGTAACCGGACTTGCCTGGACCTCAGTGGGCGGCGAAATCCTCTACATCGAAACCTCGCTCAGCAAGGGCAAGGCAGGCAAGCTCACCCTGACCGGAAATCTGGGCGACGTGATGAAGGAATCAGCCATTATCGCACTGGAATACGTCAAGTCGCACATCGACCTGCTGCAGGTAGACTACCGCATCTTCGAGCAGTGGAACATCCACATCCACGTGCCTGAGGGAGCCACTCCGAAAGACGGTCCTTCTGCCGGAATCACCATCGCCACCAGCATCGCCTCAGCCATCACCCAGCGCAAGGTGCGTGCCAACACAGCCATGACCGGCGAGATAACCCTCCGCGGCAAAGTGCTCCCGGTAGGCGGAATCAAGGAGAAGATTCTGGCAGCCAAGCGGGCAGGAATCAAGCACATCGTGATGTGCAGGGAGAACCAGAAGAACGTAGAGGAAATACCGGAGAAATATCTCAAGGGCGTAGACTTCCACTATGTAGAGAATGTGGCTGACGTCTGGCAGTTCGCGCTGACCGACGAGAAGGTGAAAAGCCCTACAGACTTCAGCATTGAGGAAAATGATAAAAAAGAAAAGAAATGAAATTTGAATTACAAGTAACAGATAAAGCAAGCGATGCGCGTACAGGCATCATCACCACCGACCACGGACAGATCAAGACCCCAATCTTCATGCCCGTAGGAACCGTAGGAAGTGTGAAGGGCGTCCACTTCGAGGAGCTCAAGAAGCAGGTCATGGCACAGATTATCCTCGGAAACACCTATCACCTCTACCTGCGCCCAGGTCTTGACGTCATCAGGGCAGCAGGCGGACTGCACAAGTTCAACGGCTGGGACCGTCCTATCCTCACCGACAGCGGCGGCTTCCAGGTCTTCTCGCTCACCGGCATCCGCAAGCTCAAGGAAGAAGGCTGCGAGTTCCGCTCCCACATCGACGGCAGCAAGCACTTCTTTACACCGGAGAATGTGATGGACACCGAGCGCATCATCGGAGCCGACATCATGATGGCCTTCGATGAATGTCCGCCGGGACAGAGCGATTACCAGTACGCCAAGAACAGCCTCATGCTCACCCAGCGCTGGCTAGACCGCTGCATCAAGCGGTTTAACGAGACCGAGCCCCTCTACGGCTATCAGCAGAGTCTCTTCCCTATCGTTCAGGGCTGCACCTTCCCGGACCTGCGCCGCGAAGCAGCCAAATACATTGCCGACAAGGGAGCCGACGGAAATGCCATCGGCGGACTTGCCGTAGGAGAACCTACCGAGGTGATGTATGAGATGATAGAAGTAGTGAACGAAATCCTGCCGAAAGACAAGCCGAGATATCTGATGGGCGTAGGAACCCCGCAGAACATCCTCGAAGCCATCGAGCGCGGCGTAGACATGTTCGACTGCGTAATGCCGACCCGCAACGGCCGCAACGCCATGCTCTTCACCTATCAGGGCACGATGAACATGCGCAACAAGAAGTGGGAGAAAGACTTCAGTCCGGTAGATCCAGACGGCTGCGACATCGACCTCGTAACCACGAAGGCCTACCTCCACCACCTCTTCAAGGCCCAGGAGCTGCTGGCGATGCAGATAGCCAGCATCCACAACCTCTCTTTCTATCTGCGCCTCGTGACCGATGCCCGCCATCATATCGAGCAGGGCGATTTCGTGGCATGGAAGAATTCCATCATCGACCAGCTTGGCCGAAGAATTTAAGTAAGCAAGCATCATGAAAGATTTTAAGAAAATAAGAAAACACCGCCGGCTCTACCGCACCGGCCGATGGGCTTCCCGCAAGTTCGGGTGGCTCATCAGGGCTGTGCGCTGGCTGGCTCACAAGCTCCGGTTCCTGCGCATCTTCAGGTTTCTCAACCCGTTCAGGTACATCAAGAAGCTCGACTGGTACATTATCAAGAAGTTTCTGGGCTACTATTTCTTCTCCATCGCCCTGATCATCTCCATCGCCATCGTCTTCGACTTCAACGAGAACCTGTCAAAATTCACAGAGCACCATGCACCGGCGCGCGCAATCATCTTCGATTACTACGCCAACTTCGTGCCCTATTTTGCCAACCTCTTCAGTGCGCTGTTCGTGTTCGTGGCGGTTATTCTCTTCACCACCAAGCTGGCAAGCAATTCCGAAATCATCGCCATCCTGGCGTCGGGAGTATCCTTCAAGCGTCTCCTTCGCCCATACATGATTACCTGCGTGCTGCTCTCAGCCCTCTCCTTCGGGCTCTCAGCCTACGTCATTCCCCACGGAACCGTCATCAGGCAGAACTTCGAGACGATGTACAAGAACAAGAAGAAGAATACCAGTGCCGAGAATGTACAGCTGCAGGTAGACAAGGGAGTGATTGCCTATATGCAGCATTACGACAACAGCATGAAACGCGGCTACGGATTCTGTCTCGACAAGTTCCAGGACAAGAAACTCGTAAGCCACCTTACAGCGATGGACATCCAGTACGACACCATTTCCGACAGCAAGTATCACTGGAAGCTGAGCAACTGGAAAATCCGCAAGCTCCAGGGCATGAAGGAGCATATTACGAGCGGAGCCCAGAAGGACACCATCATCCTGATGGAACCTACCGACCTGGTCTATTCCAAGGGTCAGCAGGAAACCTTCACCAGTCCTGAGCTCCGCGATTACATCTCCAAGCAGATCAACCGCGGTTCGGGCAACGTAGTGCAGTACAAGGTAGAATACCACAAGCGCATCGCCTCTTCCTTCGCCTCGTTCATCCTCACCATCATCGGCGTCTCCCTCTCAGCCCGCAAGCGCAAGGGCGGCATGGGAGCAGCATTGGGCGTAGGACTTGCGCTGAGTTTCGGCTACATCATGCTGCAGACGATTTCTGCCACCTTCGCCATCCAGGCCAATTTCCCGCCTGTTCTGGCAGCGTGGCTTCCAAACTTCCTCTTCGCCATCGTAGCCTACTTCTGCTACCGCAAGGCACCGAGGTAAAAAGTCAACATTCAACATTCAACATTCAACATTAAAAAAAAATGTATTTCGACGAATTAGATTTAAACGACAACGTGCTCGACGCATTATATGACATGCGCTTCGACACATGCACTCCAGTACAGGAAAAGTGCATTCCAGAGATATTAGAAGGTAACGATGTCTTGGGCGTAGCCCAGACCGGAACCGGCAAAACCGCAGCCTATCTGCTCCCAGTATTGAGCAAACTCGATGACGGCGGTTATCCGAAAGACGCCATCAACTGCGTCATCATGTCACCAACCCGCGAACTCGCCCAGCAGATAGACCAGGCGATGCAAGGCTTCGGCTATTACCTGCAGGGCGTGAGCAGCGTAGCCGTATACGGCGGCAACGACGGCAACCGTTACGATCAGGAGTTGCGCAGCCTCCGCATGGGCGCCGATGTAGTCATCGCCACCCCGGGCCGTCTCATCTCCCATATCTCCCTGGGCAATGTAGACCTCAGCAAGGTAAGCTTCTTCATTCTCGACGAGGCCGACCGCATGCTCGACATGGGTTTCTCTGACGACATCAAGACCATCGCGGCAAAACTGCCAAAGACCTGCCAGACCATCATGTTCTCGGCAACCATGCCTGAGAAGATAGAAGAACTGGCTAAGACCCTGCTCAAGAATCCGGTAGAAATCAAACTTGCCGTCAGCAAGCCAGCCGAGAAAATCAAACAGGAAGCATACGTATGCTACGAAACCCAGAAGATGACCATCATCAAGGACATCTTCAAGGCGGGCGACCTGAAGCGTGTCATCGTCTTCAGCGGCAGCAAATTCAAGGTGAAGCAACTCGCAGCTTCCCTCCAGCAGATTGGAGTAAACTGCGGAGCCATGCACAGCGACCTGGAACAGGCTGAGCGCGACGATGTGATGTTCAAGTTCAAGAGCGGACAGTATGATGTTCTCGTAGCTACCGACATTGTGGCGCGCGGAATCGACATCGATGATATTGAGATGGTCATCAATTACGATGTTCCTCACGATACAGAAGATTACGTTCACCGCATCGGCCGTACAGCCCGTGCCAACCGCGATGGTAGAGCCATCACCTTCGTGAGCGAAGAAGACCAGTACTGGTTCCAGCAGATAGAGAAGTTCCTGGAGAAGGTGGTAGACAAAATGCCTCTCCCTGAGGGATGCGGCGAAGGTCCTGAATACACCAAGCTTAACAAGCCGAAGAAGAAAGGCGCAAACGGAAGAAACAACAGACGCGGTAACGGCGGAAACGGCGAGGCCGGAAAGAACAGCGCCAAGAACCGCCGACAGAAAGACCGCGACCAGACTTCTCACAAGCGCAAGCCAAACAAGCCAAACGAGCGTCAGGAAAAAGCGCCACGCAACAACGAGCAGCAGCCACAACAGGGCAACAAGCAGCAGAACGCAAAGCAGCAGCCACAGCAGGGCAACAGGCAGCAGAACGCAAAGCAGCAGAACAGAAAGCCAGCCCAGCCAGGCGAGCAGCCAAAGAACAGCAACAGCCAGAAGCGCCGCAATAACAGCAACAACAGCAACCAGCAGCGCCCAGGCACCGAGAACAATGTTCGCCCAGGCAGCAACGGCCGTGGCAGAGGCGTAGCCCAGAAAAAGGGCGACAAGCCGGCTGCACACAAGCACACCCCTATCGTAAATCCACAGAAGAAAGAAAACGCTGTGAAGACATTCATCAAGCGCATCTTCGGATTCAAGAAATAGGAAATAAATCATCTTTTTAAAAAGGAAAAAGGAAAGAGGAATGATGAAAGAGCTACACATCACCCCGCTCATGACCATCAGCCTCACACTGACGATCGGAATCATCATAGCCAAATGGGGCTATGATGATTTCAACATGCGCTTCTGGCTCATCATCTCCATCATTTCATGCGCCCTTGGCTGCATCATCTTTTTCCTTACTGAGTTCTTAAGCCAAAAAACTTACTTCAGCAGGAACCACCAGTTTCTCATCTTCTCCCAATGCGTGATGATTCATTTATGCATCCTGAGCCTTGGGGCTTTTCTTACCTGTAAGCAAATAGCTGATTCCCAAACCTCTACACAACTGAAGAACTGGCAGGAACTGTCTTACCTCACACGGGCAAAAATCAATACCGAACGCTATAAAAGCAATATTGAAAGCAAACTGGTTTCCCTTCACGTAAAACAGCAAGACTATGCAGTCATCGCAGCCATGGCGCTGGGCGACAAGAGCGCACTCGATTCGAACACCCGAAACAGTTACTCCATTTCCGGAGCCAGTCACATCCTGGCAGTAAGCGGACTTCATATAGGCATTATCTTCCAGCTTTTCATCTTTCTGCTAGGCGGCAGAAAGTACTCAGTTTACACCATCATCCTGTCCCTCATCTCCATCTGGACCTACGTTTTTCTCATAGGATTGCCGGCAAGTGCAGTCCGTGCAGCCATCATGCTTTCAGCCTACAGCTTAAGTTTAGCTTTCCATCGTACCGGTCTGCCGCTCAACACATTAGCCTCAGCTTATACATTTATGCTTTTCATCAGTCCGCTCTATCTTTTCGAGTTGAGTTTCCAGCTTTCGTTCCTGGCAGTAGCCTCCATTCTGCTGTTCTTCACACCCCTTTACACCCTCCTCCCCATCCGCAGCCGTTTCATCCGTTGGGCATGGGGACTCCTTTGCGTTTCACTGGCAGCCCAGATAGGAACCCTTCCGGTCATCGTCTACACCTTCGGCAGAATATCGTGCTATTCACTTCTCACCAATTACATCGCCATTCCCGCAGCAACCCTCATCCTATATCTTGGAGCAGCCTTAATCCTGTTCTCCCCACTCACGTTATGGGCGCCCATAGCACCGGTTGTCGCCCCTCTCATCAGCCTTACATCAGGCGCCCTGACCAGCATCACCCAGTTTTTGAATACAGCCATAAAACTGATCAGCATGCTGCCTGGAGCAAGCATCGAAAACGTAAGAATCAGTCTGCCTCAGGTAATCGGTCTCTACGCTATCATCCTGCTCATCTATGCCCTATGGCGCAGGATAGATAAACAGAAGTCGTCAGAATGCAAGATTCCCTAAAACAGAGATAAAGGCTTAAACCCCGAAAAACGTCTCTTATATAATAAGGTGTGCGTACACAAATGCGCTACAAAACGTGGCTAAAAATGTTAAAAAATGACTTTTTTCTACTTTTTCCGCATTTTTTCTTTCTTTTTGTTGGTGTTTTCAAGAAAAACATGTACCTTTGCAAGCAGAAATAAAAAATAAGAATTTAAACACAATAAAAGATTAAAGATTATGAAAGCATCTGAAGTAATCGCGAATCTCCAAAGAAGATTCCCAAACGAGCCTGAGTACATTCAGGCAGTTAGTCAGGTTCTCGGTACTATCGAGGAAGAGTACAACAAGCACCCAGAGTTTGAGAAGGCAAACCTCATCGAGCGTCTCTGCATTCCAGACCGCATCATCCAGTTCCGCGTATCTTGGGTAGATGATAAGGGCAACGTACAGACTAACATGGGTTACCGCGTTCAGCACAACAACGCGATTGGCCCTTACAAGGGAGGTCTTCGCTACCACAAGTCAGTAAACTTGGGTATTTTGAAGTTCTTGGCTTTCGAGCAGACATTCAAGAACTCTCTTACTACTCTCCCAATGGGTGGTGCTAAGGGTGGTTCCGACTTCTCTCCACGTGGCAAGAGCAACAACGAGGTAATGCGTTTCTGCCAGGCTTTCATGACAGAGCTTTATCGTCACATGGGTCCAGACGAGGATGTTCCAGCTGGTGACATCGGTGTAGGTGGCCGTGAGGTAGGTTACCTCTTCGGAATGTACAAGAAGTTGACACACCAGTTCCAGGGCGTCTTGACCGGTAAGGGTCAGGAGTTCGGTGGTTCATTAATCCGTCCTGAGGCTACAGGTTACGGTAACGTATACTTCCTCTGCAACATGCTCGCTACCAAGGGTATTGACATCAAGGGCAAGACTGTTTTGGTTTCAGGTTCAGGTAATGTAGCCCAGTACACTATGGAGAAGTTGCTCCAGTTGGGTGCTAAGCCAGTTACATGTTCAGATTCAGACGGTTACATCTACGACCCAGACGGAATCGACCGCGAGAAGCTCGATTACATCATGGAGCTCAAGAACGTAGAGCGTGGCCGTATCAAGGAGTATGCAGAGAAGTATGGTGTAAAATATGTTGCGGGTGCTAAGCCTTGGTTTGAGAAGGCAGACATCGCTCTCCCATCAGCTACTCAGAACGAAATCAACGAGGAGGCAGCCAAGGCTCTCATCGCCAACGGCGTAATCGCAGTAAGCGAGGGTGCCAACATGCCTACTACTCCAGAGGCTATCAAGGTATTCCAGGATGCTAAGATTCTCTACTCTCCAGGTAAGGCAGCCAACGCAGGTGGTGTTGCAGTATCAGGTCTTGAGATGAGCCAGAACTCAGAGCGTCTGAAGTGGTCTCGTGAGGAGGTTGATGCTAAGCTCCACGACATCATGAACGATATTCACGCTAACTGCGTGAAGTATGGTACAGAGCCAGACGGTTACGTAAATTACGTAAAGGGTGCAAACGTAGCCGGCTTCCTGAAGGTAGCTAAGGCTATGATGGCTCAGGGCATTGTATAAGGCAAGAAAATTAACAATAAACATTGTTTAAAAATTTTAAATGATAGGAAATAGCGGGTCTGTGACAGATCCGCTATTTTTTTTTGTTTACTCCTTCCCCCACTCCTTCTTTACATTAAAGCAGGGACAGGCTTTGTTGGCAAATTCATTATGACCATGAATCGTGGCTAATGGATATATCACAAGGTTGGGCAGGCTGGAAAGCTTTTGCCTTTACAGGCTTATAATGCCTAAAAAGGGTGTTCAGTATTCAGTATTCAGTTTTTTTCGCTGTTGTTACCATCCTCTACATAGAATGTATATTATATATTATTATATTAATATAATAATATATAATATAAAATAATTACTTACAATTTGTAACCACAAAATGGGTAACTATCGCGAAAAAAACTGAATACTGAATACTGAACACGTTTCCCCGTAATCGGGTATTACTTTGTAACATGCTGATTTATATCATAATATATAGTTTTCTATGCCGCTAAAACATAGAGATGCGCCCCATAAAACATAGAATTTATTCTTCATAACTAACTTTCAAATCGTAAGTTGCTGAAAATCGCTCCTTATCACATGCCTAAATTTGGCGGTTACCGAAAATCTTCGTACCTTTGCACCGGCAATCGAAAGAACAGCCTTTTGTGCCTTGCTCGGGTCTTCTATTAAGACCAACACGGGTCATAATTGATGGCAGGCGCCGGTCATCAATGAAGACCCCGAAAACGGCAGGAACGAGGCGTTCTGGGGAGTTGTAAAACAAAGGACTCTAAACATACTACAAACGACTATGATTAATTACAGCATCGTAATGCGTAGCGTGAACGCAAATC
>ENA-UEQW01002971-UEQW01002971.1-human-gut-metagenome-genome-assembly--contig:-NODE-2971-length-12127-cov-3.430705_pt1 | contig 12127 bp, 7 predicted proteins | sample MGYA00242947_ERZ507947 | MGnify/ENA primary metagenome ERZ507947 (study PRJEB26167, sample SAMN06115421) | human gut metagenome | host: Homo sapiens | place: China:Guizhou | collected 2015-03-17... | reverse complement strand
CTCCGATCTTGACGAAGCCTGTTTGAAGAATGAAGGAAAGAGCATAACCGATTTGATAGAATCGGGCAATTACAAAGCGGTGGTGTCCAATCTGCTCGAAGCGAAGGGCTTGAATTATGGTTCTTTGCCGAAAGGGTTATTGAAATTTCATCGTTATGCGACGAATAACCGTACGGCTATGGAGGAACATTTGACGGAGGGAGCTCTTTATGCCGCCAGTTCCGACGGGGAGGTCAATATTCATTTTACGGTATCTCATGAGCACCTTGCCGATTTTAAAGCATTGGTTGCCAAGAAGAAAGCGGATTATGAGCGACGTTATGGCGTACGTTATCATATTAGTTTTTCTGAGCAAAAGCCTTCTACCGATACTATTGCGGTCGATGCGAATAACGAGCCGTTCCGAGAGAATGGTAGGCCGTTGTTCCGTCCGGGGGGACACGGGGCTTTAATCGAGAATCTGAACGACATAGATGCCGAAATCATATTCGTAAAAAATATAGATAATGTAGTGCCCGACAGATTGAAAGAGCCGACCGTGCGCTTTAAGAAAATCATCGGAGGGGTGCTGGTATCGTTACAAACAGAGATAAACCGTTATATTACCATGTTGAAAAGCGGGAAATACACAATCGACGATTTACGGGAAATGATACAGTTTTTGCATAAAAAGCTTTTCGTCAGAAATGAGGAAACCAAACATTTGGAGGATGCGGAGCTGGCTTTGTATTTGTTGCGGAAGTTGAATCGCCCGATTCGTGTATGCGGAATGGTTCGCAATTCCGGCGAACCCGGCGGGGGGCCCTTTATTGCTTATAATCAGGACGGAACCACATCTTTGCAGATTTTGGAGAGTTCCCAAATAGATATGTCGAATCCAGATGCTAAGGAGCAGTTCGAGTCGGGTACTCATTTTAATCCGGTAGATTTGGTTTGTGCCGTGAGGGATAATAAGGGCGAGAAATATGATTTGCCGAAATACGTAGATAAAAATACCGGTTTTATTTCGCTTAAATCGAAGAATGGCAGAGAGCTGAAAGCTCTTGAATTACCGGGACTTTGGAACGGGGCCATGAGCGATTGGAGTACTGTTTTCGTGGAGGTTCCCGCAGAGACGTTCAATCCGGTCAAGACAGTTAACGATTTACTCCGTCCGCAGCATCAGTAAAGTGTGGGAATCGGCATGGAATAGAGGGCGATATGCAGTGGTATATCGCCTTTTTTTGTAACTTTGCACTTGCGAGGATAAGCATCGCCGTGGTATGGACCCAATAGACTTTTGTTTATACCTCTGGCCTGTATTACCATTGCATATGATTGATGAGAATAGTGGGGCATGAAATCTAACCGATTTTTATTCTTCGGCTATTCGTTAAGTAAAAAAGAAAAACAAGAATAGAAAATATGACATTTGAAGAGTTCGGATTGTCCGAAAATGTTATGCGAGGGCTGGATGCCATGAATTTTAAGGAGGCGACTCCTGTTCAGGAACAAACCATTCCTGTGATATTGCAAAAAAGAGATTTAATAGCTTGTGCTCAAACCGGTACGGGAAAGACGGCCGCCTATATACTGCCATTGCTGAATCTGCTTACAGAAAAGCAGGGCGACGGAGATAGAGTGCGTGCTGTGATTGTCGCTCCTACGAGGGAGTTGGCGCAACAGATTGACATGCAGTTCGAGGGATTTTCCTATTTTCTTCCTATTTCTACTGTTGTGGTTTCGGGTGGGGGAGACGGCGCTTCATGGGATCAGCAAAAGCGGGGGTTAACGATGGGTGCGGACATTATTATCGCCACACCGGGACGGCTTATCTCTCATTTGAATATCTCGAATATCGATTTTTCGGGAGTGGAGTGTTTTATTCTCGATGAGGCCGACCGGATGCTCGACATGGGTTTCATCCACGACATCCGGCGAATCCTCCCGCTGCTGCCCCGCGAACGGCAAACGCTCTTCTTCTCGGCGACGATGCCCGACGACATCGTAAAACTGGCCAATACGATGCTCCGCAACCCGGCGCACGTCACCGTGACACCCCCGGCCTCGGTGGTCGAGACCATCCGCCAGAGCGTCCTGTTCGCCGAAAAGGCCGAAAAACGGACGCTGCTGGCCTCCCTGCTGCGCGAACGCCCCGAGAGCTCGGTGCTGGTATTTTCGCGCACCAAGCACGGCGCCGACCGCATCGCCCGTATCCTCACCAAAGCGGGCATCGAAGGACGCGCCATCCACGGAGACAAGTCGCAGGGCGCCCGCGAACGGGCCATGAACGACTTTCGCTCGGGAGCCTGCCGGGTGCTGATCGCCACCGACATCGCCGCGCGGGGAATCGACATCAGCGAACTGCCGCTGGTAATCAACTACGACCTGCCGGAAGTGCCCGAGACCTATGTCCACCGCATCGGCCGCACGGGACGCGCCGGGCGCGACGGACAGGCCATCGCCTTCTGCTCGGAGGAGGAACGCCCGCTGCTGAAAGACATCCTCAAACTGACCGGACTGGAACTCGACCCGGATTCCGGGGAACTGGCTCCCGCACAAAACAGCCGGAAAAAGCCAGCCGGGAAAAAACCGGATACAGCACAAACCGGAGGGCAGAAGCAAGCGGAGGAAAAGCGAGCCGCACAAAAACAGCCCGCACAAAGTCAGGCCGGACAGAGGCCGGGCAGGCGCAAGCCGCAGGGACAGGCTCCCGGCGATCCGAAACCGCAAGGGCAACGAACCGGCGGCAAGCAGACCCCGGACGGGCAACAGCCGCAGGACAAGGACGCCGCGGCACGCCCGGCACGCCGCCGCAACCGTAACCGGGGCAGGCAAAAACCGGACAGGCAAAACGCAGCGGCCGCAAACACGGAACGGAGACAGGATGACCGAAAATCCGGAAGTCAGAAACCCGCCCGGGACAAACGGGAAACGGGAAGCCCCGAGGCACCCCGAAAAACGCAGGCGCCGGAGAAGAAAAAGTCCGGCATGGGCAGCTGGCTGTCCGGCATCCTCAGGCCGGGCCGCAAATAACCACCGGGCAACGTGCCCGCCAGCCACACCACCATCTGGAAATGCCGGAGCGTCGCTCCGGCATTTCACATTTTTGCACATCGCGGCCCACCACCTTGTCCCGGCCAGCCATTCGAAAACGGCCACGCCACAAACCCGCACCGGCGTCAGCAGACGCTACGGCAACCGGACGGCAGAACAGGGAAATCCGGCCCGGCTCCGAAAAGCCTTAAAAATAGCAACTTTCCGCCTTCGGCAGGTAATATTGATTGGATTTCGCCGTTAAATGATTACTTTTGCAGGACATAAAGCGAAACATACCGAAAAAATATGACATCCTTCAAACGCTGGAACAACATCGTCGGCTGGGCGGTCTTTGCCATCGCCGCACTGGTATACCTGATGACGATGGAACCGGTTTCGAGCCTCTGGGACTGCTCGGAATTCATTGCAACCTCCTATAAACTCGAAGTCGGGCACCCTCCCGGAGCCCCGCTGTTCATGATGCTGGCGCGCCTGGCGACGCTCTTCGCCGCCGGCAACCCGGACTTTGTGGGCATGGCGGTGAACGGCATGAACTCCATCGCCAGCGCATTCTGCATCCTGTTCCTGTTCTGGACGATCACACACCTGGCGCGGCGCCTCGTGACCCGCGACGGCAGCCAGCTCACCCGAGCCAACGTGTGGGCCATCCTGGGTGCAGGCATCGTGGGTGCCCTGGCCTACACCTTCACCGATACGTTCTGGTTCTCGGCCATCGAGGGTGAGGTCTACGCCCTCTCGTCGATGTTCACGGCGCTGGTCGTATGGCTGATGCTCAAATGGGAGGAGGAGGCCGACCAGCCCCACTCGTCACGCTGGATCGTACTGATCGCCTACATGATGGGACTGTCGATCGGCGTGCACATCCTCAACCTGCTGACCATCCCGGCGCTGGTGTTCATCTACTATTTCCGCACGACGGAGAAGGTGACTTTCAAGGGCATCGTCTACGCCACGCTGATCGCGGGCGCCATCCTGATCTTCGTCAACAACATCATCATCCCCTACACGGTCTACGTCGGGGCGATGCTCGACCTTTTCTTCGTCAACACGCTGGGGCTGCCCGTCAACTCGGGCATGGTGCTCTTCGCACTGGCGCTGATCGGCGGCATGGGCTGGGCTTCGTGGTACACACACCGCAAAGGCAAGGTCGTGTGGAACATCGTCCTGCTCTCGACGACCATGATCCTCATCGGGTTCTCGTCCTACGCTTCGGTGACGATCCGTGCCGCCGCCAACCCGCCGATGAACAGCAACAACCCCAACAATCCCCACGCACTGATGTCGGTGCTCAACCGCGACCAGTACGGTGACCGGCCGCTGCTGTTCGGCGCTTACTACTCGGCCCCGCCCGAAGGGTACAAGGAAAAGCATTTCTACTACCTCGACGAGGACGGCAAGTACAAGCCCGCATCGGTCATCACGGGATATACCCACGCCCCGGAATTCATCCACTTCTTCCCCCGCATGTGGGATGCGCGCAAAGGAGAGAAGGAGTACAAGCAATGGGCCGCCTACCGCACCAAAACCGAGATCATGCGCGACGAAAAGGGCGAAATCGTCCGCGACTCGCAGGGACGCCCCATGCAGGGCGAAGTGCTCGACTTCGGCACCAAGAAGGTATACGACGACGGGTACGAACCGCGCACGATCGTCGAGCCGACGTTCCTCGAGAACCTCAACTATTTCTTCAACTACCAGCTCTCGTACATGTACTGGCGCTATTTCCTGTGGAATTTCGTAGGGCGCCAGAGCGACATACAGCCGACCCGCGTGACGATCACCGACGGCAACTGGCTGTCGGGCATCAAGTGGATCGACGAGAAATACCTCGGGCCGCAGGACGATCTGCCGCGGGAGATCGCCGACAACAAAGGCCGCAACACCTACTATTTCCTGCCGTTCCTGCTGGGGCTGATCGGACTGATCTACCAGCTCAACCGCGACCAGCGGAATTTCTCGATCGTCATGTGGCTCTTCATCATGACGGGTATCGCGCTGGTTTTCTATTTCAACACTTCGCCGGGCGAACCGCGTGAACGCGACTACGTCTACGCAGGGTCGTTCTACGCATTCTGCATATGGATCGGGTTCGGCGTACTGGCCATCCGCGACCTGGTCGCATGGCTCACCAGGCGCAACAACGTCACGGCCGCCGTGGCGGCGACGGTGGTCTGCATGGGCGTGCCGACGATCCTCGCGGCGCAGAACTGGGACGACCACGACCGTTCGCACCGTTACATGGCGCGAGATATCGGCTGGAACTACCTGATGTCGACGCTGCCCAACTCGATCATCCTCAACTACGGTGACAACGATACGTTCCCGCTCTGGAACAACCAGGAGATCTACGGCGTACGCCCCGACGTGCGTATCATGAACACCTCCTACCTGGGCGGCGAATGGTACATCGACGAGATGAAAACCAAGGCCAACGACGCCCCGGGCGTACCTTTCTCACTGCCCAAGAGCAAGTACACCTTCACCAACGACTGGGTGCCGGTGGACAACCGCTTCGACCGCGCGGTGGACATCAAGGACGTGATCGAATTCGTGCGCAGCGAAGACCCGCGCAGCAAGATCAAGCTCTCGGACGGGACGATGACCGACTACATCCCGACCAAACGCATCGCACTGCCGGTGAACAAGGAGAACGCCATCGCCTCGGGCATCGTCGCCGAGAAAGACCGCGCCCAGATGGTCGACACGGTCTACATCAACCTGCGGAAGAACTCGATCGACAAGACGCAGCTCATGATCCTCGACATGCTGGCCAACTTCGACTGGAAACGCCCGCTCTACATGACGCAGGTCTACATATTGCAGGATTTCGGACTGATGGATTACCTCCAGTTCGACGGCTACGCCTACCGTTTCGTGCCGATCCTCACTCCCGTGCAAAACCCCTGGGAAATCGGGCGCATCGACGCGGATTATGCGGCGCCGCTGCTCAGGGAGACATTCCGCTACGGGAATCTCGCCGACCCGAGGGTATATGCCGATTATTTCATCCAATACAACCTGAGCGCCTCGCACGCCCGCGATGCCTTTGCCCGCGTGGCAAAGGAGCTGCTGCGGCAGGATCGCGCGCAGGAAGCTGTCGAGCTGCTCGACATGGGGCTTGCGAAGCTGCCCCCGTCGCAGATACGCTTCACGGATTCCAACACCTATCCGTTCCTCGAAGCGTACTACGCCGCTTCGGCGATGGGCGTGGAGGATGCGGCCGACAAGGGCGACGCCCTGCTGCGCGAATACGCCAGGACGCTGATCGAGTACATCGAATATTACCTGCGTTTCGACGGCGTGCAGGGTGACATGGTGTCGCCGATCATCGACGAGAAACTCGACCAGCTGGGCGACGTCTACTACCTTGCCGTATATGCCGGGCGCAAGGAAGTCATCGGCGAGATCAACGCCTATTACCGTTCGCTCGGAGTCGAAGAGGAGAACCTCGTGGATGTGGGCGACAAGCCCCACCAGGTCGATACGACCCTTATCCCGCGCAAAGACACCGCGCAATAGTCCCCACCAGGGACAAAAGACGAAAGCCCCTCCTTTGCGGAGGGGCTTTTCACATATTACGGATCGGGGCTTCCGGGCGGAAACAGTGCAGCTGCAACAACCAAAACCGCCTCATCCCGTCCCCGGGCACCCGCCGTAAAAAGACAGGGAACCCCCGCCTCGGTGGGTTCCCTGCGGTCAAAACGGTATCGGCAGCAACGGGTACACATTTTCAGTGACGCCTCATCCCGCACAGTGAGTTGCCAAGCCGTTTTGGCGCGTTTCCTGTATGATGACAAAGATAGGCAAATTCCCCGATAATGATGTATAAATCATTATCAAATAGTGGGGAGGTTTGTTTCTTTGTTAACATGAAACAACCTTGGCGGGACATAACATTACTGAAGGCGATCGCAGGTCTGCTCAGGGAACTGCGTGCAGAAAAAGGTGTTTCCCAGGAAACCGTCTACGAGGACACGGGCATCCATATCGGCAAGATCGAGACCGAGAAATACAATATCACGGTGAGCACCCTCGCCCGCCTCTGCCGCTATTACGGCATATCGCTCGGCGCATTCTTCGACCAGGTAGAAGACAGGTCTGACGCAGAATGACAAGACGCCCCTCCGCGGAGGGGCGTCTTGTCATTTGGTTTCGGGTTTTCCGGCAGGCTGTTCCCGCTGCGGTTTGTCGTTGTCTTTGCTCCTGTTGTACAGGAACCGTTTGATCTTGTGCGTCGGAGTCTTTGCGAAATCGTCCTTTTCCTCGACCACCTCCGAAATCCGCGAGAAGCGGTTGACCTTGGCATTCACGAAATCCATGATCTCCTTCTTGAGCTGCTCGGTCTTGGCCTCCCAGGCCTCCTTCTTCGTCTCCCACTCCTCGCGCCAGTTGTCGACCATGGCCTCGATCTCATCTCGGTTGAAATGCACCAATGCCACGAGGCGCCCCTCCTGTTCGGTGACGATCGAATCGGCGATATATACGTGCGAATTGAGTACGGTTTCGATATCCTCGGGATAGATGTTCTCGCCGCCGGGGCCTACGATCATATTCTTCAGGCGCCCCTTGATATAAAGCCAGCCGTCCTTGTCGAACTCGCCCAGATCGCCCGTGCGGAACCAGCCGTCATCGGTAAAGACCTCTTTCGTCGCCTCGGGGTTCTTGAAATACCCGAGCATGACGCTGGGCGTCAGCGCCACGACCTCGCCCTGCCGGGTGTCGGGGTTGATATGCTCCAGGCGCAACTGCACGCCCGGCGCCTGGGGCCCGGTCGAGCCGAGGCGCACCTGCGAAGGTGCGGCGCCCGCAAGCAGCGGCGCGGTCTCGGTGAGCCCGTAGCCGATGGCATAAGGCACTTTCGCCTCCAGCAAGAACTTTTCGGCACCGCCGTCGAGTTTGGCGCCCCCGATGCCGAGGAACCGCAGCCGCCCGCCGAAGAGCTTGAGCAGTTTCTTGCCCGCGACGCGATGGAGGTAACGGCGCAAGAATCCCACCTTATAGAGCGTCCGCCAGAAACCGTTGGAATTGAATTTGGCCAGCACCTGGTGGCGGTAGATCTTCTCGATGATGAGCGGCACGATCAGCATGACCGAGGGACGCACGGCCCGCAGCGCCGGCATCAGTGCCGAGGCCGTGGGCGGACGGTCGAGGTAAACGACCCTGGCACCCATCGAGAAGGGATAGATCATACCGATGGAACATTCGTAGGTGTGCGAGAGCGGCAGCACCGAGAGGAATACGTCGTCGGGCAGTACGGGAAAGATGCCCGACGAAATCCCGACCTGGGCGCAGAGTGCCGCGTGGGTCAGCATCACCCCCTTGGGCTTCGAGGTCGTACCCGAGGTATAGATGATCACGGCCAGGTCATCGGGCTTCGGCACGGCCATGGTGCCCTCCCCCCTGACCCGCTGAGCAATGACGCCCAGGTTCTTGGTGCGCACCACGACGTTCAGCCGTTCGATGGTCTGTTTCGAGAGTTTGGTAAAGAGCCTGTCGGAAACGAGCAGGGCCTTGGCTTCGGAATGCGCGATGATCATGTCGAGTTCCTCACCCGAAAAATCGGGCAGGATCGGCACGGCGACCATGCCGGCCGAAGTAACGGCGAAATAGCAGACTCCCCAATTGGGCATGTTGCTGCTGAGCAAGGCAACCTTGTCCCCGGCACGGAGCCCCGCACCGGTAAGTATCTCCTGCACTTTTTCGATACGCCGGCCCACCTCGGCATAGGTCACGTCGTCGCCTTCGAACATCGAAAATGCGACTTTCGACGCGAACTTCTCCACGCTGTTGCGGACCAGTTCGTAAAGTGTATTGATGGTCATAATACGTTTCGTTTTAACTACGTTTCAATAACGCGAAAGTTTGGGGCGAAATTACTAATTTCCGGTTAAAAATCACTATTTTTGAACCAAAATAATAAAATGCTCGACCATCAGTACATCAAAAAACTTGCCGCCGATGCGGGGTTCGACCTTTGCGGCCTGGCTCCGTGCCGGCACCTGGTCGAGAACGAGTCGATGCTGCGGGCATGGCTCGGCAAGGGCTACCAGTCGTCGCTGGCCTACATGGAGCGCAATGTCGAGAAGCGCGCCGACCCGCGCAAACTGGTTGAGGGCGCACGTACGGCCGTGGTCTGCGCCGTGAGTTACAAAAACCGCGCAGGCGAGGGCTACCCTCCCGGACACCGCACGAAAGTAGCTTCCTATGCCTGTGCGGCCGACTACCACACGACGATCAAGGGAATGCTCGGCCGGATGCTCGATGCACTTTGCGCCTCCCGCCCCGATCTGTCGGGGCGGGCGTTCGTCGACACGGCCCCGCTGCTCGAAAAACAACTGGCCGTCGAAGCCGGGCTGGGCTGGATAGGCCGTCAGTCGCTGCTGGTGACACCCCGTTTCGGCACCTATGTCCTGCTGGGCGAACTGCTGCTCACGGACGATGCCGACGCCTACGACCCGCCTTTCGAAGGGTCGCGCTGCGGACGCTGCCACAATTGCATCGAAAGCTGCCCGACGGGCGCTATCGTCGCCCCGAAGGTAATCGACACGGGACGCTGTATCTCCTGCCACACGATCGAGAAAGAGCCCACCGAAGGAATCGGCCTCGACGGCTGGATCTTCGGCTGCGACCGCTGCCAGAGTTGTTGCCCCCACAACCAGAAAGCCCCGATGCACACCAACCCGGCCTTCGACCCCGTGTTCGACCCGCTGGCGATGGACGCCGAGGCATGGCTGGCGATGGACGAAACGGAATTCGAAGCCCGCATGGGCACGACACCGCTGACCCGCAGCGGACTGGCACGCATCCGAAGCAACATCGCCGGCACCCCCGGCCCCGAATAACCCGTCCCCGCATACGCAGGACAGACGCCCCGCGCTTCCGCAGCAACAACAACCCGGGCATTCGGCACGACTTCCACATCCTCCTTAGGGCAAACCCACGCCCCGGCCGGAAATGCAAAACCCGGCCCGGGACAAACGCCGGACACCGCGGTTTCCTGCCCGCCCGCAATAACAAGCCGATTCCGCAGGGGGGGGGCATATTCCGCACAAAAAAAAGCGGGTTCTCACGAACCCGCTTCATATCGGCACTTACCCCGTTTACTTGGAAAGTTCGGCCAGGGCAGCCTTGGCATTCTCGGCAGCCGGGCCGTCGGTCACCTGCTTGAAGGCGGCGATTGCCTGCGGCTTCATCTCCTTGGCATTGTAAGCGGCGCCCAGCAGGTAGTACATCAGGCTCTTGTCGGCCGGATCGGTCTGAGCATCGGCAGCAGCCTGTCCCAGTTCGATAACCTTGGCATAGTCCTTCTTGTTGGCATAAGCCTGCAGGCGGACATTTTGCGCCAGTGCGCTCTGGGGATTCTTGGCCAGCAGGTCATCGGCCATCTTGATGATCCCGTCGAAATCGTTGGCAGCCTGCATCTTGGCAACCATATTATTGGTATAGAGCGCCATATCCTCCTTGGCCTTGGCGGCATCTTCGGCATATTTGGGGTGCGTCTTGGCAGCAACGGCCTCGTAGATTTCCATACCCTTCTCGTACTGCGACATGTCGCCGCTGCTCATGGCCATTTCGCAATAGCTCATCGCCAGGTTGAGCGCCATGCCCGTGTTGTCGGGGTCGGCGGCATAGCCCTTGGCGAAGATCTCCGACGCGGTGGCATAGTCCTTATTGTTGAAAGCGTCGCCGCCCTGTATCTGGTAAATCTTGGCAACCCAGCCGTTCGACTTGGCCATCTGGTTCATGTCGCCGTAAAGCTCGGCCAACTCGGCCGACTTCTCGAAGTTCTTCAGCGCCTCGTCGTAATTCTTGGTCTTCAACGCACCGCCGCCCAGCATGAAATAGCATTTGGGCAGCGTCGATTTTGCCGTAGCCACCATCGAAGCGGCGCTCTCGTTGTCCATGCCCTGGTCGATGACCTGTTCGAACTTGGCAGCTGCCTCGGTGAAATTCTTTGCCCCGAATGCGGCGGCCGCCTCATTGTAAATTGCCGTGACATCCTGCGCCGAGAGCGATACGGCCCCGAACAGCGCAATTACCGATACTAATAATTTTTTCATTCTCCTATTCGTTTTTTAAGTTTTTCAGTTCATGTATCCCGGGTTGCGGATACGTTGGATGCAAAAGTATGTTTTTTTTCCTTTTTTTCAAAATCTAAATGCGGCCTAATCGCGTAACCCGGCGAAAAAAGAGGTCATCAATGCCTCGCATTCCCCGCCGAGGATGCCGCGCACGACCGTCGTTTTCGGATGGAAGACCGCCTCGGAATAACGTCTGTAACCCTTCTTGGGATCGTCGGCACCCCACACCACACGCCCTACCTGTGCCCAGCCGATGGCTCCGGCGCACATAATGCACGGCTCGACGGTGACATATAACGTACACCCTTGCAGGTATTTGCCGCCGAGGGTCGACGCCGCGGCCGTGAGGGCCTGCATCTCGGCATGGGCCGTAGGATCGGAGAGCGTTTCGACAAGGTTGTGGCCACGGCCCACCACCGCACCGTCGGCTACAACTACCGCACCGATCGGCACCTCTTGTTCATTTAACGCTTTGCGGGCCTCGTTTAGTGCGAGGCGCATGAATTTTTCGTCGGTTTTCCGCTGTTCTTCCATTTCGGGTATTTTCCGCAAAAATAGACAAACTTTTACAAACGGCCTCGTCGGGCGGCGGATTATCCCGCGCAGGAGCCGCCGCGGCACGCCCCGCGCCAAATAAAAATCCCGGCCCGCGTTCCGTATTTCGCTTCTTTTATTTAACTTTGCGGGTTGCAAGGACAAAACAAACAAAAAATACAAACCCCTATGTACAGAACCCATACGTGCGGCTGCCTGAGAGCCGAAAACGTAAACCAGACCGTCACCCTCGCCGGATGGGTGCAGAAAGTGAGGAACCTCGGCGCCATGACCTTCATCGACCTGCGCGACCGCTACGGCATTACTCAGGTCGTCATCGAGGAGCACTCGCCCGCCGAAGCCCGCCAAACGGCATGCTGCGTGGGCCGCGAATGGGTCATCCAGGTGGTCGGCAAGGTCATCGAGCGGCAATCGAAAAATCCCAGGATGGCAACCGGCGACATCGAGGTCGC
>ENA-UEQW01002966-UEQW01002966.1-human-gut-metagenome-genome-assembly--contig:-NODE-2966-length-12146-cov-23.456376_pt1 | contig 12146 bp, 10 predicted proteins | sample MGYA00242947_ERZ507947 | MGnify/ENA primary metagenome ERZ507947 (study PRJEB26167, sample SAMN06115421) | human gut metagenome | host: Homo sapiens | place: China:Guizhou | collected 2015-03-17... | reverse complement strand
TCCTCATATTTCAACGCCCACCAGAAACGTTCCATTTTTGCATTATCCAAACATCGTCCCCGTCCGTCCATGCTGATCTGAATGCCATGGTTCCGAAGTGCCTCCACAAACTCCGAACTGGTAAATTGGCTTCCTTGATCCGAATTGAAAATCTCCGGTTTCCCGTAGGAATCCATCGCCGTTTTTAACGTTTCGACACAATGAAAAGCATCCATTGTATTCACTACGTTATAAGCCAATACCTTGCGGCTGAACCAGTCGACAATTCCAATCACAAATGCTCGATGACCGGCAACCGCCGTGTAAGTAATGTCTGTGCTCCAGACCTGATTCGGGCGCTCTATCTTGCATTTACGCAGAAGATAAGGGAATTTCTCATGTTCCGGATGAGGTTCCGAGGTATTGAAACGCGGACATGGATAGACTGTCCGCAGATTCAAGCATTTCTGTAACCTGCGCACCCGTTTATGATTCACTCTGTACCCGCGACGTTTCAGTTCCGCAGTCAAACGAGGAACTCCGTAAAAGGGCGTCTCCATATAAATCTCCATCATTTCGTCCTTGACCTGTTCGTCGGAAGCTGTCCGGGAAATCTCCCTTTGGCTTTTGTAATAAAAGCTCGAATGAGGAACCTGAAGCAGCTTCAACTGACGATTCACGCTTAAAGCCGGATTCTGATCGCTTATTTGAGCTTTTCGGGATTCAAGCCGCAGGCCAAGGACACACTTCGTAAAAAATCATTCTCGATTTCAAGGCGTCCGATTTTCCTCATCAGATCGTCCTCGGTATACGGCTTGTTCTCTTTCCGCTCGGCCTTGGACTGGAAAATCTCGGATGCTCCTTCCATGAGTTTCTTTTTCCACTGCTGGACCTGATTCGGATGAACCTGGTATTTCCCCGCGATCTCTGCCACAGTCAGTTCCCCGCGTAACGCTTCCAAGGCTACACGGCTTTTGAATTTGGAATCATACGACTTTTTCATAAAACGCCCTCCTTTTCCAAGTTAATTTACGGGCATTTTACACCAAGTCAAGTTGTCCAGTTTTTGGGGCCAACCGCATAATGTGCCGCTGGGAACAAGGCTTCATTTTGGTCATGTCATGTCCAAGGGGCAGGATATCATTTCTCTCACCCGTACAAAACCTAAAAACCCATCGCCGCTTGTCATGCTTTACGCACTATACAAGTTTGCGGAAAAATGTGGTGGTTATTTCGAATTCTCACTCTCGAGGCTGATGGATTTCACGGTGGAATCGGATGGGGTGAGTCCGGCACAAACATTTGCGCTGTCGCGTGACGAGATGGAGGCGATCCTGAACGGACTTGCGAGGACAAATCCGGACTTCGTTACATTCACCACAACCCATGATCTTGAACTTGTTCGTCTTGCTGATGACAAAACATCTTCGGATGTAATTTCGCTTTTCAATTAGGAGGAAAAACATGTCCAACTATAGTGACTATTTCCAACTCAAGTACAACCCACCGGAAATTACGCAGGCAACATTTGATGCCCATCCGGACGGCTGGAAAACGACGTATCCGCACAAGACATTTGTCGACTTGTTGAAACGACTGGAAAAAATGCTTGCACGCGGCAGCGAGATGGATAAACATTCCATCTGGGTCCACGGGGCATACGGAACGGGCAAGAGCCAAGTAACGTGGACTCTTCGCAGCCTCTTGACGTGCAGCGATGCCGATTTCAACGCCTACTTTGATGATTATTCGCCGCTGAAAACCGAGAACGATTTGAGGACTAAACTTGCGGGACATCGCAAAGCACGGAAGATCGTAGTGGCGGCACGGCACGGGTCAGATGCGATTTCGGGTCCGGAAGATCTTGTCGAGGCTGTTTTCACAAGTCTTTCCAAGGCCCTTGACGATGCGAAGATTTCCTACGATGCCGGTGCGACTCTGCGCGGCGGCATAGCCAAATGGCTTGAAGGCAATACTGAACGTGCTTATTTCGATGCTCTTATCAAGGAGTCCCCATATTGTCATAAGGGATGCTTTGCGGGCAAGTCGGCAGACGACATCCTTACAACTCTCAAGGGTAACGGTATTGCAGATGATTTGCTCAGGGAAATCCGGCGTCTTGCAAAAGACAAGGGCATCACAGCACTGCGCTTTACTAAGGAAGATCTTGCTGCCTGGATACGCGAGACAGTCGAGAAGAATAATCTGCACCTTATACTTGTTTGGGACGAATTTTCCGCATTCTTCAAAAACAACAAGACGAAACTCGATACATTGCAGTCTCTCGCAGAACTATCCGGGGCTACTCGATTCAATCTCGTGATCGTCACGCACTTCACCACATCTTTTTTGCCGGAGAACGACAATTCGGCACAAATCATTGTTGACCGCTTCAAGCCGACGATGGAAATCAGTCTGCCGGAAAATATCGCTTTCGAGCTGATAAGTGATTCCCTTAAGGTCAAGCCTGCATTCAAGCAAGAGTGGGAGTCGCTTGCCGACGATCTTAACGAGCGCATGATGGTGCCTCGCAGCAAAGTGGCGAAAATGCTTAAAGATGTCGATGAAGGCATCTTTCGTGCCATGCTGCCATTTCATCCGTATGCGGCACTGGTTCTCAAAAATATTGCCGCGTTATTTGACTCGAACCAGCGGAGTATGTTCACGTTCATTGCGGCGGAAGAAGATGCCCATGCATTCAAGTGGTACATCAAGACCCATTCGCCGGAAAATGGTGATGTGTTGGGGGTGGATTTGCTTTGGGAATACTTCTATGAAACCGGCAAAACGCTGAGAGGAACCGGCGAAACCGGGAAGAGTAATCTCGATGCCCAGGTCCGGGCGATTTTGGAGGTCTATCCCGACAAGTCTGGAAAACTGCTTGCAGACGAGAAGCGAGTCCTGAAAACGATACTAATGTTCCAGGCCCTGGCGAAAAAGCTCAACAATCCTCCCGAGTTTCTTGCCACAGAAGAAAATCTTCGTCTTGCCTTTGAGGGTATTGATGCGTTGGAAAGCGGCAAGGGGATAACCATTGCCAATAAACTTGTCAATACCGATAAGATTCTGTTCGTAGACGAGGTAAACGGCAAGCGCGTTTACCAAGCCCCGATGGCAACTGGAGGTCGTGATTTGCAGGAAATCGAGAAACTTAAGCAACACTACCTTGACACAACAAAGACGAAAGACCTGCTGAAAGATTGGCAACGCGAAGAGGTGTTGCGTTTGTCACGTCCTTTGGAAGAACGATTCGACATCCGGATTTCGGGACCGGACTCGTTTAAGCTGGTTCTTGGTCAGCTGCTGGCGCAGGATTCCAAGAATTACAAAATGCGAGCCATGATTGTCATCGGTCATAATAGCCTTGATGCTGTTGCCGCCAGAACGGCGATAGAAGAGGCCCTTGCCGAGCCGCGAAGCAGTAATGTCGTCTTTATAGACGCATGCACTGTGGAACTGGATGACGATGATTTTGCGAAATGGGCCGAATATAAGGCTCGGGCAAATTGGTATGCCCGTAAGGATACGCAACAATCAAACAATGCCCTTTCAGAAGCGGAAAAAATACTTTCTGCATGGCGAGATAAGATAGCATCCGGCGCATTTACCGTAAGAACAAAACGTAATCCGACAGGTGTGGTTTGTCATGGGGCTTCCGAGGTCGGAGACGAAATGCGCTTATCGGTGATGGAAAAATATCCGCTTGCATTGGAATTTGAACACGGTCTGAAAGACACCCAGTTTAATCAAGCGACAAAGGCAGAGGTTTCTGCAGGAGTATGGGGTGGTCTTGCTCATCTTCCGAACGGAGAGAAGGGCGGTAAGATGGATGCGGCTGCGGAAAATGCTCTTATTGGTCCAGTTAAAGACAAGGCGGAGTATTGGAAAGCGGTTCCAACGCTGACAATTTCCAAGATAAAGTCCAAGATTGAGCAGAAACTCAAGCACGCTTTTAAGTCAGGCGGTGAAGGAAGAATTGAGTTTGGCGACATCATAGAATCGCTTTTTGAAATCGGATTCATGCCGACGGCTTTGCATGGCTTCCTCGTAGGGTATCTTCTTAAGGAATATGTAGGCGGTGATTACCGATTTGTCCGCGATGGAGAAAGTCCACTTCTTACGGTAACAAATATGACCGAGGCGATTCTTGCCTATTTCAGGAAGGTCCTTGGAACGGGAGGGGGAAGATACCACGAGGCGTATATCGGAATTTTGACAGATGAGCAACGGCGTTTCGCTGACCTTGCAAAAGTTGTGTTCCACCTTGGCGAGAATGCCTCAATTGATATCGTTGCACATGATCTTGCTGTGCGCATTCGAGATTTCCAGTATCCATTGTGGTGTTTTGAGGCATTGCCTGAAGCGGTCGGTTTGGAACGCTACATTGAACAGTTCACGTTGCTCACCAATCCTGCAAACCAGAAGGGAGCCACGCTCTCAGGTGTGGCGACGGAGATTGGGCGCATGGCTGCAAACGCCCCCGATGTGGAGACGCGACTCTCGGCTCTTTTCACAAAGGAGAAGGCCGCAGCGGCAATGAACGCATGGTTAGATGATTTTGAGGAAGGTCTGTTCCGCAAAACGGCAGAAGAGATAAATGCCCCCGATCCGCTTGCAGATGTGAGACGTTGTTTTGGCAAAGACGGTGATGGTGCCTGGCTCTGGCATCGTGAAACGGGGGAGAACGAGATCCGAGCACTTCTTCGGGACTACCGCATCGTGGCGGAATCGTCAAAGCGGGGCTTTGTGACCCCAGTGAATTCTGTTTGGGAATGTATTGAGGCTTGGCGGGACAAGACACGCAATATACGCATCCCGTGTGCGACACTTGTGGCGTTAAAACCGCAGTCCAAGACATTTCTCGGATTACTCAAGGAGATAGCTGGAGGAGGACATCTTGAGCAGAATGACAGGCGAGACGCCTTTTTCCGCGAGATTACAGACAAGGGAGACATCAATCGCGATATGCTCGACGGATGCCTTGCGCTTTTCAAATCGACATACTGCGAACAGCTTTCTGGCTTGGACACACAGGAGATGGATGATTTGTATCTTACCGGTTTGGATAAATCGTCCTTCCTTGCCGACAAGCCGACCTATGAGCAGATGCTCGTCCAAAAAGTCTCTGAAATCAAGAGTCACCAAGGACGGGCGAAATTGCTTGCTTTGTGGGAAGGAAAGACAGGAACTCCGACTCCTTCGGCATGGTCGAAGCAGTTTGAGACACCTATTCTCGCCATGGTTCCTCCAGAGGGAACTTTCTTACTCAATAGTTTGCGCAACGCCTTAAATGCTTTGAACAACAAAGAATCGTCGGTCGCCAATGTCGAAGCTGCACTTGACTTTTTCTCAATCCATCCGGAGGTGTTCAGCTGGTTTGAGGGCAAGGTGGCTGACGAGGCCTTCCAACGGAATGTTCTCGGCCGCTATGCAGTCGTACTGACAGATCTCGCGGCAGTTCGTACTCGATTGGGAAAACTGAATGCAGATCCCGACAGTTGGCTTGTTGATCCGAGGCTTGAAGCAACGCTTCAGAAGTTGGCAGAAAGCGAATACAACCTGAATTGTGCGGAACGCGTACGCGGGAAAATCAGAGAAATGAGCGCGGAGGAAGCGAAACGTTATCTCGTGGATCTTGTTGTAAACTCACTTGATGTGGGGCTGGTAATTCTGTCAAAGGAATAAACGCTATGGATACTGTTAAAGCTGCACTGGATTACCTGAACGGGAACGGGACCTCGACTCCTTTTTTTGTGGCGTTTGATGCGTCTGCCGATCTGTCATTGCTTGTATCATCACTCTCTTCATGCGATACGATACGTATGAGTGAGTTCTGCCATGCTCCAGATGCATTGCCGGACTTGGATTCGCTTTGCGATCGGCTTACACATGCGAGCGGGAAAGCGATTCTTCTTGGCGTTGGCGAGTATGCAGCACTTTCTGGCGACAGAGAGGTGAAGAGATGGCTTTTCGGACTGACCTTACACAATTTCCGCCTTGTCGTGCCGGTATGGAATGGACACATATTTCTCGACGATGAATCGCGGAACGATCCCCGTGTACAGGGGCGCAGGGGGGTGGCGTTTGCCAAAACAGACAATCATTGGTCGATTCGTATTTTCAAAGAAGGTCTTGTAAAAAATCCCGACGCAACGGGATTCCGGGCTCTTATGCGAATTCTTGAAGACGGGTGTAACAATGCGCTAACCGCCGTAACAACAGTTGTTCCGCTAAACAACATATGGTGTCGTCGGATTGATTCTGCTTACGAGGTATTCAAAGAGCGGTATCCGAAAAGTAATGTTCGGGAGGAAATGTTTTCCGAAAAACAATGGTCGGCATTCCTAAATGAAGATCGCATTCGAGATGATAATCTGCCAAGCGCAGATTCGCTTCTGAGGCTCCTTGAAGATGGAACAGGTGATGACCAGTATCTATCGTTTGTAATATCGAAAACCCGACAATACTCCGAATGGCGGAGCAATCTTCTTTGTGCAATTCTTGAAATTTCCTCTGACGATGAACTCTTCCCTATACTTTATGGGGCTCGCAAGAAGATAATCTCGCATTTTGACAATGCAGATATGACAGATTTTATTCGTGAATCCTACCGCATTTCCGATCCTTCCGTCCGTATTTGCTATATGACTGATACCACGGCTCTGGAAAGAGAAGAAATAATGCGGATAGTCGTGGCAACTGAAGATGTCCCAGATGCGGTGGAAATGGTCTATCCTTTGCTATGGGATTATTGGCGTAAGTTTATGCTTTGCGGTGATGCCTTTTCCAAAGATCTCACACAATATTTTCAGGACTACAAACGGCAAAAACTATTAGGGCGAATCGAGCCAAGTTTCATGGAAATTGTGCGGGATCTTGCAGAAGATCGTCCACAATTTGCCTTGCCAACGAGAGAATCTGTTCTTGAAAGCATCGGAACGGACAATGTAGCACTTTGCTGGGTAGATGCACTGGGGTGTGAGTTCCTTGGATTTATTCAGGCTGTTGCGGAGCGCCGTGGTCTTAAACTGAAAGTTACCCCCTCGAGGGCAAAATTACCATCCATAACAAGTGTAAACCGACAGTTTTATGACGAGTGGACAGGCGAGAAAATGCCTCCATTCTCCAGACTGGACAAGATAAAGCATGGTGATTTTGTAAAATTTGACGATACGGACAGTAATGTGGCAACCGAGCTCCCACATGAATTGCAAGTTGTGGAAGAGGCGATTAATGCAATATCAGCACGACTCCGCAAAAAGCCAGGTAGCAAAGTAGTTCTTACCAGCGACCACGGCGCGACCCGTCTTGCCGTGATCTCGCACAACGAAACGGTTTGGGAACTGCCGGAGAAAGGGAAACACAGCGGCAGATGTTGTCGTAAAAGCGAGTTTGATGGTATTCTTCCGCCTTGTTCAACCGACAGTGAAGACGAGAAATGGCATATCCTTGCAGGGTATGATCGCTTTAGGGGTGGTCGGCAGGGGGACGTTGAAGTCCACGGCGGAGCCACTTTAGAAGAAATGGTCGTTCCCGTTATAGAGTTTGAACTACTTGGAAGAAATATCCATGTAAAACTTGCAGAGGAAAAATTCAAGGTGACTTTCCGCGATACGGAAATTACGCTCCAATTCTTTTGCTCCGCAACTCTGACAGCACCGTCTGTCGCGATTGGGGAATCACGCTATAAAGCTACTGCGAATGATAGCGAAATTGGCTGGTATGATGCCCGTATTCCTAAACCCGTGGCTGGCGACCATGTGGCGATTGTTTATGACGGCGACACGAAAATCGACGAAGTTCGTTTTTCCGTTATAAGCGGAGGGGCTCAAATTAAGAATGACGATTTCTTTTGATAAAGGAACTCTTTTGAAATGACACAGGAAACGACAGAAAAACTCCGCAAATGTTTTGAATCAATGGCGGTTTTCAAGGACTTGACTCAAGCAAGTCTTTTCAAAACACTTGGATTGCCGTCTTTCATGCGAGACTGGCTTCTGCAGCGTTTTGAGAACGAAGATGGAGTGTTTGACGCAGAAGAAATGATTGCATTTGTGCATGATTTTATTCCAAAATATGGCGATTGGCCCCGGATCAAAGAGAGAATTGTTGTGGGCTTTGAGCGCGTCAAACTCCTTGCAAAAATAATTGTCAATATTGATGTTGTTACAGGTGATGTTACTTTTTCCTTACCTGATTTTGGACTTCGCAATCGAGAGACGATGATTGACGCAGAAGTATGGGACAAGTGCAGAGGAAAGCTGGCATCTGGTCACGAGACATGGGGAATGCTTGAGCTCGGATATCGTCCGCCAGATGATACGGCTCGGCCTAAGCTTCCCGGTAAAATTAAGTTGCTGTCATTCCGAGATTTTTGCCCTTATACAATTGACTTGGAATACTATAAGGACGTCCGCAAAGAATTTACGACTCAGGAGTGGATCGATATTATCCTCGGCGCTGTTGATTACAAAGCAGAAGGATACGTAGCGGCAAAAGCAGAAAATGCTGAGCTCCCAGACCCACAGATTATGAAACATACGATGCTGTCACGTGTGCTTCCATTTGCAGAAAAGCGTCTCAATCTTATTGAGCTGGCCCCGATGGGCACGGGGAAATCATACCTGTTTGGACAAGTGAGCCGCTATGGTTGGCTTTCTACCAGCGATAAGATGACTCGCGCAAAACTTTTCTATGATGTCGGACGACGCGAGCCGGGACTCGTTGGACAAAACGATTTTATTGTTTTGGATGAAATACAAAAAACCGTCTTCGAGGATGGTATGGGAAGCGTGATGCAAGGATATCTGGAGCAAGGTAAATTCTCGATAGGGAATTATTCTGCTTCTGCAGACTCTGGATTTGTCTTGTGCGGCAATATCCCGCCAGAGATAATGAAACAGGATGGTTACGCCTATATGTTTGCCAATCTGCCGAAACTGTTTCATGACGCTGCGATGATTGACCGCTTTCATGGATTCATCAAGGGATGGAATATTCCCCCAATGAACAGCTCGCTTAAGATAGATGGCTGGGCGCTGAATTCTGAATATTTTACAGCGATACTACATCAGTTGCGTGATGACAGTTCTTATAGACATGTCGTTGACGAATTGGTGGAAGTCCCTCCGGGTTCCTACGAACGCGATACCGAGGCGGTTAAACTTATATCAACGGCATTTCTAAAACTGTTGTTCCCCAATGTAAGAACTCCTACAGACATTTCGGAAAGGGACTTTGTGCGATTTTGTTTCAGACCGGCGATGAAGATGCGTTATACCATCCGATACCAGCTGGGACTTATGAACGAGCAATATAGGGGAAAAGATTTGCCTGTTTTCAAAATAAGAAAGGTGGTCTAAGAGTGCCAAAGAAAGTTGAGCAATGCTTCGAATGCGGACAAATGGTCGAAAAAAATGCTCTTGGTCTCAACAGAAAGCTGTTGGGAGAGAATGTTTCCAAGTTCTTCTGTTTATCATGTCTTGCCGAGAATCTCGGGGTGTCTGTTGAAGACCTCATCGCAAAAATAGAAGAATTCAAACGGGAAGGCTGTAAATTATTTTCATGAAGAAACTCCCTTACATTTACGCCGATAATGCGGCGACGAGCAAGCTGGCTCCCGAAGCACTCGAAGCCATGATGCCGTTTCTCACCGATGAATACGGCAATCCGTCCAGTTTGTATTCCTTCAGCAGATCTGCGAAAAAGGCTTTAGCTGATGCCAGGGCTGTCATCGCCGAATGTATTGGAGCATCTCCGGAGGAGGTCTTCTTCACCAGCGGCGGAACCGAAAGTGATAATTGGGCGATCAAAGGTTTTCTGCCGTATGGGAAGGTGATTGCATCAGCAATTGAGCACCATGCTGTTATGAATTCTCTTGCTTATTATGACCATTTTCAGCATGGTCCGGGCAAATTGCTGTCGGTAGACAAACGAGGAACTGTCTCCTTCAAATCGTTAGAAAATGCTCTTTCCCGCCGGGTGGCATTGGTGTCGGTTATGCTGGCTAATAATGAAATCGGAACCATCGAACCGGTCAGGAAACTGGCGGCAATGACTCATGAGTATGGCGCGGCGTTTCATACCGATGCCGTTCAGGCCGTCGGTCATATCCCCGTAAATGTCGGAGCCCTTGGTGTTGATTTACTTTCCGCCTCGGCACACAAATTTCATGGCCCCAAGGGAATCGGGTTCCTTTATTGCAAGAAAGGAGACCACTTGGAAAGATTTCTGGATGGCGGACAACAGGAAGCCGGGATGCGCGCAGGCACGGAAAATGTTGCTGCCATCGTTGGTATGGCGACTGCATTGAAACTCTGCTGCGAAAGAATGAATGAAGTTACTGCCCGTTTGACCGAGATGACCAGCTGTTTCAGTAAAATAATCAATGCCAACATTCCTGAAGCAACATTCAACGGAGACTCGGAACATCGTCTGCCGGGTCACATCAGCCTGTCCATCCCTGGTATTTCAGGAGAAGCTCTGATGCATGTCCTCGATTTGAAAGGTATCGCCGTATCGACGGGTGCAGCCTGCGATTCCCGTTCGACCAAAATTTCAGACGTGTTGAAAGCGATCAGGCTGCCGGTAAAACTGGCGAAGGGAACCATCCGAATCACTTTGGGAGCGTATAATACCGTGGATCAGGCTCAATATATTGCCGACAAAATCGTTGAATACTTCAGGACCGTCTCAAAATGAAAACTTATAAACAAATAATATCCGAGGTCGGGCAGCTAGGTTATGAGTATGCTGCAGGTATAAATATACAGCATCCTGCTTGCAGGGGAAAGCGATTGAGATATGAGACGGAAGGATTTGATGGCTGAACTCAAGGGGTTCATGGGAAAAATGCGCGAAGGAGACATGCGGGGAATTGTCGCGAACTTACAGGCGGCATTGAATTTCTCGCAGGAATGTCTTCGCGTGTATGCTGAAAAATTAGAGGAGGCAACAGGCAAAAAACTCCCGGAGCTGACCGATGACGAGAAACGAAAGATTGCCAGGAAAGCTCATATGCTGAACGGCAATGCTCTGAAGATGATATACTGCCCATGGTCACCGGGAACAATTCTGGGCTGGTATTCAACGCTGATTGCTCAGAAATACAACAGCACCGGACCCAATCAGAAAAGACGGGGTCGTCCTGTCATACCTCAGGAAACTGTTGACATCATCGTCCGCATCGGCAGCAACAATCCGAACTGGGGCTATCAGCGAATTCATCATTATCTGCTTCATCTTGGTATACGTGTTTCCTTTATGACAGTAAAACGGATTCTGAACGACCATGGCATATTTCCATCGGACGGACGATCCGATTCAGATTTCAACCTCTTCTTCAAATGTCACGAAAACATAGTGGCCGCAGATTTCTGCACTCATGAAATCGTCTCGGAAGACGGACATCTGGAGCGCTTTCATCTGCTCTTCTTTGAAAATATATTCACACGGGAAGTCTGGTGTGGCGGCATAGCCCATGATCCGGACGGCAACTGGATGGCGCAGGTCGCAAGAAATCAGGCCGACATGTGGAACGGAAAACTTCTCCATACTCAATATCTGATTCATGACCGAGACCCGCTGTTCCAGGGACGCTTTCCAATTATCCTCAAATCCGTGGGATGCAGGATAAAGCTGATACAGCCGCGATGTCCGGAGCAGAACGGCTACATTGAATCATTTATCAAGACATTCAAGACGGAATGCCTGAATCACGTCATACTGCAATCGGAAGCACAATTGCGGTATGTTGTCAACGAGTTCCTCATCTATTACAACCGGGAGCGACCACACTCCGGGCTCGGAGGAAAAATCATCCGTCCGTGGCCTCAAGACCCGGATGGAGACATTCAGGAATTTTCCCGTCTCGGGGGACTGCTGAAGTCATACCGGAGGGTAAAAACAGCGGCATAAGATTTTTGTTATAGTCCCCACGGAATTTATTGTTTTTTGCAGTGTCGACCTCCCGCGGGACTTGATTTGTCGACTTCTTTTCACTTGATCGCTTGACGGCGGCGGCCAGAAGTCGGACCGCAGCACGGATATTGGATGGTATTTGCTCTTCTTCCATAACCTGTTCCTTTCTGCCGTGTATGCCCAGTGAGCCCCATCTAGAAATCCTCCCGAAGTGAGATTACCTTGCCTCCGTAACTTGAAACCGGGAG
>ENA-UEQW01002964-UEQW01002964.1-human-gut-metagenome-genome-assembly--contig:-NODE-2964-length-12157-cov-25.326325_pt1 | contig 12157 bp, 12 predicted proteins | sample MGYA00242947_ERZ507947 | MGnify/ENA primary metagenome ERZ507947 (study PRJEB26167, sample SAMN06115421) | human gut metagenome | host: Homo sapiens | place: China:Guizhou | collected 2015-03-17... | reverse complement strand
GTTTTTTTTGCTGAAATATAAGTTGCATCCAGAACCATCATCTTTCAACTTTTTCTTTTCCTATGGGATGGCTGTGTTTTGTTTCTATTTCTGTTTTCATTTTTTTCTCTCTTTGAAATGGTTGTGAAAATATTTCACAACCCACTCTTTGGTTTAACGGAAACGTCTGCGGAACGGAAGTACCGGAAGTCCGTCGCGGGAACATAAATTCGCCGCAGCATCATACGCGGCATAGCAATAGCGCAGTTCCACCGGATGAGTGTCCGGGGGAATGAAAACGGTCACGCCGTTATTCTCTATTTTTGCCGGAACCCGGATCAGCCGCTCCGGGAGGAGAAAATTCTGCCATCCACAGACCGGATGCGTCCGCCTGAATAACGCGGCTTTCTCCAGCAAAAAATGCCTTGAAACGTTCTTCAGGAGAAGCTGTTCCATGAAAGCGCACCGGAGAACCGCTTTGCAGAACCATATCCGGCGAAAATAGAGGATGCAGAGTAACCATGATATGCGTTTACCTCTTTTTTTGAATCACGACTTCCGTTTTTCCGGGCAGAAGCAAGACTGATCCCGCGGAGCGTTCCGCTCCGCAGAGGGTCTCGGCGTTTTCAGAAACGGCAACTTCCTGTGCACAATCCGAACTGTTGAAAAGCACACTGACCCGCACATCTTCACCTTCAAGAGTCCGGCTGGTCACGCCGGACGGCGTATTCGCTTCCGGATCAACTCCGGCACTCAAAGCGAACTCCGCAATCTCCTGAATGTTTTCCGCTATACTTTCATGCCGCAAAGTCCGGCAGAGTTCCAGCCCCCAAATCCGGCAATGCCCTTTTCCATAGTTTGCATCCACGGCGGCAATGCTTCCATCGGAATATTTTGCATGACACACGGCATTTCCGAGGAGCTCAAAGCTCTGCTGCATCCGGCGTCCGCGAACCGAGAGCCCTTTGTCCGTTCCAGCGGTAATGTCCTGCGGTTGTGCGATATAATCACTTTCGCGGCAGCCGAAAACTTCAGCGAGACCATGTCCGGGAATGGCGTTCCGGACGAACATGTGCTCATCCAGCCAGGCAAACCGTCCGTCCGCCCAGACCGCTCCGCCGGCATGAATGAATTCCCGAATCTGACGGGCGCACTTCGGTCCCAGCAGATTGACATGCGGCAGATACAACACTTTATATCCGGCGAGAGCCCCGTTTTCCAGTTCTTTATCGGAAATGAAATCAACAGCGAAGTTTTTCTCGTGAAGCGCACGGTAACACCCCAGAACGGCCATCTGGTATTCCCAGCCGATATTTTGCACACCTTTATGGTCAAGCCATTGCAGGAATTGGTAAACTCCATTGGAGTAGGAATCAAGAATCGCAACGGCGGCCGGTTTCCGACACACCGACAGCAGAGTGTCCCGATGGGCATTGAAGATCTCTGCAAACTCCCGAACTTTGCGGGAACGTGCCGTTTCGCCGCCGTCGGCTGGAGCGCGCAGCCCGAACTCTCCAAGTTCAAACGTTCCGCTGCGCCAGGCCTGCCATTCCCAGTGAATCACACCGTGCAGACCGCTTGCATACGCCTGCCACAATTCATAAAAAATGGTATCCGGCGTCGGGGTGTAGTGGCAGACATGCACGCAGGAAGTTCCGACCTGCAATTCACCGATCATGGCATCGCCGCCTTTCAGCCAGCTCCATGTGCGGTCTGCTGCGCAGCTGTAGAAGTTTATCCGGTCCGCCAGGTCACGGGCTTCCGGATTGTCGTTGCTCTGATGAACCGAACTGCTGATGGAATCCAGCAGCGGTGCGGTTTTGTAGAAATCCCGGCAGGGAACCGCGGGGTTGCCGTTGATGTCATGAAAATTAGTATGAGTCGGATGAACCGTATCGTATTTCTTGATTTCACCGCACAGCCATATCACTTCTTCATTCAGGAGATCGGCAGCGAACATATGAAAATCATAATTCATCGCCGAAGTGCGCCCGCGACTGCCCAGCCGGAACGCCTGTTCAAGCCATTGCGCCGTGAGTTTCTCCCGGGACGGAGGAATGAGCAGGCTCAGCACAGGATACTCGCCCTGCCAGTTTTTCTTCAGCTCCTCCCAGGTCGGATACTTCTGCAGGAGATAGTCCGCAAACTTCTGCAGTGTCGTTTCGTGTTTGCTGGTATTGAGAGTCGGCTCATTCCAGATGTTCCAATAGGTCAGCACCGGAGAATTGCGGTAACGGCATACCAGTTTTTCGATCAGTGCGGCCAGCGGACGGCGCACTTCTTCGCGCTGCAGCGACGGATAACGGCCGGGGTCATTTTTCCCTTCCGCATCCAGTTCACAGGTCAGCCAATACGGCAGATAAAAACCAACCGTAACCATAACCTGCAAGCCGGCCTTTTCCGCCGCCCGGAAGAAGCTGTCGACAAAGGAAAAATCGTACTCTCCCTTCCGTTCCTCCACAAGTTCCCACCAGACGATGATCCGGATCAGCGAATAACCGTTATCCGCCATATTCCTGCAATCTTTCTCAAAGTCGGCATCCGAGTTGTTGGGGTTCAGCCAATACATCGTTCCGAGGCAAAAGTCATTTTTCATCGGACTCTCCGTTTCATGTTTCCTTATTCCGTGAAGGAATCCGATTGATTCCTTCGTTTGTTTTTGGCTGTTCTCAGCCGTTTTTAGATTGTTTCCAATGTTTCGAATGGCAGATGCCAGACTCCGCCCGCATGATTCCGAATGAATTCCTCTTCATTCCATGGACGGTTTCCGGTCGTCAGGAACAAGCCGTTCGGTGCATATTCGACGCTGGTTGTTTTGGCAACGGGAAAGCGATATTCTTTTTCCAGTTTGCCGGAAGAGGAAAAAATCCGCACTCGTCCGCCATCCCAAAACGCGATCGCAATTCTGCCGCTCCGTGGCTCAACCGCCATTCCATCCGGATTTCCAATCTCCGGGTCAAAATCAAGCAGTGTCCGCCGATTAGCCAAAGTACCCGCCATTTCATCAAATGCAAATGCATAAAGACTATGCTCTTCGGATACTGCAAAATAAAAAGTTTTCCGGTCCGGGGAAACTCCCATCCCATTCGGCATGCCGTTTAAACCATCCAGGAGCAGCTGAAACGTCCGGTCTGCCGGAGAAAACCGCCAGAGACTTCCTTTGACCCCTTTTTCCGGATTCCAGGCGACACCGCAATAGACATGTCCGTTCCGATCCGCGAAAACATCGTTGAAGCGCGTAGCCTCCTGTCCGGGAAGAACCGCAAAGTGTTCCGGTTTTTCACCGAACCGGCACTTCCAGATCCGGCACTTTTCGCCGAACAGAAGCAGCTCTCCCTGATAAAAAATGAACGCTCCGATTTTGCCGATTCCAGGCGCGAAAGATTCGAAAGCATCCGGCGGAGTATCCGGAGATTTCCGGTACAGGACGCCGTGCGGAATATCGACCCAGTAAAGCCGCTGTTCCGTCTCATGCCACCGCGGACCTTCTCCGACCTCGCATCGGGAATCCGCAAAAAGCTGCCATGATGCCTCACGGCGCATACGATTGACCTCCGTTGATATTGATGGTTTCCCCCGTCATGAAGCCGTTCTGAACCGCCCAGATCACGCCGTCGGCGATTTCATCGCAGCTGCCAGCACGGTGCAGCGGAATATTGTTGCATTCAGCTTCATAGCCGTCTTTGCCGATGCGTTTGTACATGTTCTCCGTCTCAATCATTCCCGGAGCCAGAGTATTCACGGTAATGCCGTACTTCGCCAGCGCGGCGGCATAGGAACGGGTCAGACAATGCACTGCCAGCTTGCTGGTGGAATAGGCGATGGCTTCCAGTTCATTCGGACGATGTGCGCGGCAGCTGGATACATTGATGATACGGCCGTTTTTATGATATTCCGCATACTTTGTGAACTCATTCGAACAAAGATAAGCGCCGCGCAGTCCAACGGAAAGCACCCGATCCCACCACATGCCGTCCGTTTCCTCCGGACGTCGGGACAACGGGTCTATTCTGGCATTGTTGACCAGAACGTCCACTCCGCCGAACTCTTTTTCCACTCTGGCGAACAGCGCAACAACCGCAGATTCGTCTGAGATGTCGCATTTCATTGCGATTGCATCTCCGTTTTTGGCGCGGATATCCGCCGCAACCGCTTCCGCCCGGGCATCCGAATGAGCGTAGTTGACGATCACCTTGAACCCGATTGCGGCAAGACGGTGAGCGATACAGGCTCCCAATCCCTGCGACGCCCCCGTGACCAAAGCAAGTTTTTTCCTGTTTTCCATCATTTACCCTCTTCCATTGATTGCATTAAACCGCGAATATAGCCGAGAGCATATCCCATCCCCGTTTCCCAGGGCATAGCGGCATCCACCTGCGGCGTATGATCCGGAATTACAGTTCCGTTGAATCCGCAGTCACGATAGATTTTCAATGCCCGCGGCATATCCACATATCCTTCGTCGATAAAGACTTCCGAATATTTCGGCAAACGCGAGCTCGTATTGCGGAAATGAACATAGCCGATGCGTCCGGAAGCGGCGAACTCCTGAATCGTGCGGTAGATATCAACCTCCCGCATGGTGGAGATTGTCCCCTGGCAGAATTCCAGACAATTGTTCGGACTCGGCACCAGCTCCAGCAGTTTCCGGAGCCCTTCCGGCGAATGCAGAGGACGGTATACCCCGCGCATGAACGGGACCGGCGGATCATCGGGATGAGCACAAAGCTTCACCCCCGCTTCTTCCGCAACCGGAACAGCCCGTTCCAGAAACCAGCGCAGTCTCCGCCAGAATTCTTCGGCATCACAGGGCGGCTGAATTCCACTTGTTCCGCGCCGTTCAATCTGCGTATTGAACCAGAAATCCGGGTTGTGCTGCGGTTCAGTCGGAATCCGCGATTCATCAAAACTCTTGGTCGCCGCCAGTCCGCGTCCGTCACGATTGCCGCTGGTGTAGTCCGTGTAATACCCCTGAACGCCGCAAACACTGAAATTGTAACCGAAACAGCGAATTCCCGCTCGCCCCGCATTGCGGATCGTTTCACAGATATTCTCCATCTGTTCTTCTTTGCCGGGCTCATCCAGAACAATATGATCCCAATGCTCCGGGTGAAAGTTCTCGATGCCTTCCAGTTCCAGCCCATGAGACTCCGCCTGCTGTTTCAGTGCGGTGAACTGCGCTTCATGCCAGACCCCGTCTCCCGCAGGAAACGGAACCCAGGCAATCACTGATTCACAGCCGAGCTGACGCGCCAGCCGCAAATGACTGTCCGACCACATCGCCGGTTTCATTGCAATGCCCAGTTTCATCTGTTCCCCCCTCTTTCCGGAACGGCTTCAATGAAGCGCCTGGTCAATGAATGCAGTTCATCCCACTTCTCTTCGGCGATCAGGTCAGACCGCACCAGCGCTCCGCCTACGCCGCAGCCGGCTACACCCAGTTTGAACAATGTCGGAATTTGTTCCAGAGTAATACCGCCCGTCGGGAAAAACTTCACCCCCGGAAGCGGACCTCTGAGATCCTTCAGATAATTCAATCCAAGAACATTCAACGGAAACACCTTGACGAAATCCGCCCCCAGACGGTATACTGTAAACACTTCCAGCGGCGAAAATGCACCCATGACCACCGGAATGTTCTGCGCCTTCGCCAGCGTCAGCGCAGCAGGAACCGGGAACGGCGAAACCAGAAACTGTGCTCTGCTGTCCAGCGCCTGCTGTGCGGTGATTTCATCAGTGACAGTTCCCATGCCGATCACCAGAGAACCTCCGAACCGGCGGCGGTTTTCCCGCAGCAGCCCCGGTGCGTCCGGCATGGTCATGGTCAACTCGACTGCACGAATTCCCGCCTGCTGAAATGTTTCAAGCAGCCGTGGCAGTTTTTCTCCGGATTTCAACCGGATTACCGGCACAATGCCCGGCAAGGTTAAAGCATCCTGTAAATTCTTTTGTTCTTTCATCTCTTGATGTCCAGTTTGTTATTGTTCATTAATGCTTCGACTTCTTCCCTTGTGGAAAGACTGAAGTCCCCGCGAGTGGCATGTTTCAAAGCTCCGCAGGCGGCGGCAAACCGGACCCGGCGCCCGTCATCCCAGTCGGGCTGCTGCAGCGCGTAAATCATCGCCCCGGCAAAAGCGTCGCCGCCGCCGACCCGGTCCAGCACTTCAAAACTCCAGTCCGGAGAATGCTGACACTTTCCATCCGCCCGAAACAGAGTTCCCCCGAACACGGTATGCGACGCATCTACTTCGCGACGCCGGGTCAAGACTGCGGCTGACAGCGAATAACTTCGGCATAATTCCGCCGCCGACACTTCCAGAAACGCTTCTGCCACTGAATTGTTGGCAATTACCACATCCACCTGTTCCGCAATTTCTTTGAAACATTCTTTTGCCTCGTTTTCACTCCACAACGAAGAACGGTAGTTCAAATCAAAACTGACCGTATACCCTGCATTCCTCGCCGCCTGAATCAGTGCAAACGACAATTCGCGGCAGGTTGGACTGAGAGCAGGCAAGGTTCCGGAAAAATGAAGCCAGCCCGGCGCGGGATAACGCTGAAACAGTTTTGACAGTTCATATGCATCCGCCGGAGTCTGCGAAAACACGCTTCCTTTGCGATCATAAACAACTTGCGATGGACGCAGTCCGAATCCTGTTTCCAGAAAAAACAGCCCGAGCCGCCCGGTCTTGTCCCCGCGCAGCACCGGAGAAACATCCGGTCCGTATTTACGCAATTCGTTCAAACAATTTCTGCTAATCGGATTATCCGGTACTGCAGAAAGCAGATGAACACCATCTCCCCCCAGAGAACAGATTGCGATTCCTGCATTTGCTTCCGCCCCAGTGTATCGAACCTGCAGCCGTTCCGCCTGTTCGAAGCGCTCAAGAGATTCACATTCAAGTCTTAACAGAAGTTCTCCTACGAACCAGATGTTCATCTGAAATTCTCCTTTAGAGTTTATTTTCTCTGTATAATTATAGCATATAATTTCAGACTTGCCAAGCCGCAAAAGAGACAATAAATAAACCATTTTTGCCATTTATACATTTTTTCAATCACTATATTGATCTGCAGCCGACAGACTATTCTGAAAATCCGTCTGCACATCGTTTTCATCAGTATCCCCCTCGGAAGGTGCCGATAATTTGCCTTATGAGAAAATCGGCAAAGAAACCCGTTGTATCGCTGACGAAATTCCATTCGAGATCCCTGATTCATGGGAGTGGGTGAGGTTTGCCAATCTGGTAAAATATGCTATGGGGAAAACGCCCCCGCGAAAAGATTCCGACTATTGGGACGATCCGGTGTTCTATTGGATATCAATAGCCGACATGATTCCCAATGGACATATAGAATCGACCAAAGAAAAAGTAAGTGCCCTTGCGAGCAAACAGATATGGAAAGAGCCATTGAGCTTTTCGGCTCGGCTCTGTCGCACGGAGTAAGACCGGGGCCGTCGAAAACGATTTATCGGCAGGAGTTCCGGGTCGGCGGTCAGACCGTCGAAGTCGTTGAAACATTCGAAATCGCAGTGAAGGAGGCCGCCGATGTTGCTGAATGACGACAACATGAGAATTTTATTCACCGGCTTGAAAGCCGCCTTGTACAAAGGAATACGTCAAGCCGACATCGATTATCTCGAATGGTGCAACGTGGTAAACTCCGGCGCAATGATCGAGGAATATCCGATCATGATGATAACCGGTTCCATGCGTGAGTGGGTGGGGCCGCGGGTCATCAATTACATCAGCGGTCACCTTTGATCTTTTCGCCGGAAGCCGTCCGGAAAATTTCCCGCCGGTTTTCCGGAACGGATCAGCAACCATATCCATCCGATGGATCGCGCATTTCTCCCTTTCGCTGACAACATCTTTTCTGCATGGGGCGGTTCACCCCAGCCGTACGGCGATGATTCCCGCCAGAATCACGGCGAGAACCACCAGCTGCCGTCGTGAGACCCCGTCGCGCAGCCGGCAGACCGAATACACCCAGAACAACAATATCGCCACTGAGCATCCGATGGCAAATACCACTCCCGACCGCCGATATTCCTCCATGAGCGCCAGCGCGTGAAAGAGCAGCAGATATGAACACATTGCGAAAAATCCCCAGGCAACCCCTCCATACAGCGTCCGCAACCGGACTTTCCCGGAGACATGCGTTTCACGCGCCGCCCCCAGCCCGTAAAAGATTGCCGACGCACTCAGCAGAAGCGCCGATTTGAATACGGTAGACACTGATTCGGAATTCGTTTCCGCCAGCAGCACCAGAATTTGCGAAATTCCGCAACTGATCGCGGAGGCGATGCCGAGCAACAGTTCCCGGGGCGCAAGAAGAGTATCGGCTCTTCTCTGCGCCCTTTCCTTTCCGGAAGCCTTGGCGGAAAGATTCGCAGAAAGGAATACGCCACCGACAATCAGCAACAATCCGGCGACGTTCCATGGATTGATTACGTCTCCGAGAAAAAGTGCGGAAAACAAAAAAGGAAAAACGAAATTTGTCTGCGGCAGCGCATATGCCAGCACCCGGCCGGATGCCTTCAGATTGTACATCGTCAACGCCTGCCCAGACGCATTGAAAAACGCTGCGGGCGCCAGACAGAAAAACAAATTCCAGCCGTTTTCCACCCGCCCCGGAGATTCCAGAATCCAACCTCCCCAGCAAAGCAGCGCCGCCAGTCCTGTGCCGATCGTATAAAACGACCACACCGGGCACCCTTCTTTGCGTGCCGACGCCACTGTGGCTCCGACACATGCCCAGACTGCTCCCAGCAAAATGGAATAAAAGAATCCGGCCGTCATATTTCTGCCGCGCCTCCTCTCCCTGACAGGACATCTTTTTTCACGGTACTACGCTTTCCCCATGTTGCCGCGTGTTTCCGACCGTTTCGATTGCGGAACAGGAAACACGCGGGCGGGGAAACGGAATTTCCTTCCCCCGGCAACAGCCGACGTCATTCCGTGGAATTCCTCTGCAGTACAACGTTTCGGAACATTTTCTTTCCGGAACGTTGCAGCATCGTGCGACGCAGCGTTTCTGTCGGTTCGCAGCCGACATAATGGCCGTCGCTCAACCGATAATTTGGCCGATCCTGAAACTCATCCAGCTTCCACCAGACTGAACCGAGAAACCATTCCTCCGGATCGAGCACATCCAGCGTGGCCGAATAATAATCGGCCTGTTCCTGCTCGGAATACCCCGGGGAGTCCGCACTGAATCCTCCGGTGATCCCGGCGGCGCCGATCAACGGGCGAGTACCGGTTTCCGCAAAGAACAGCGGCTTGCCGAGCCAGGCCGAGAACTCTGCAAGCTTGTCCCTCCATGGAATCCAGCCGCTGCGCATCTCTTCCAGCGTCGAGCTCCGGTCGTCGGGTCCGACTTTGTAATAGCCGGATAGTCCGACGAAATCCAGTTCTTTCAGCCACACCCTGCCTTCCCGCGGTTCGGTGTTCATCGTGGTGTTGAACGTCACCGGTCCATGATAACATTTCCGCACCAGGCGGAGAGTTTCGCTCCATTCCCGGCAATGATCTTCCATGCCGTCGAGTTCGGCGCCGATGCAGAAACACTCGCAGTTGCACTTTTCCGCCAGTTCCGCATAGCGCAGGATGAACTCCCGGTAGGATCGGAACCACGGTGTAACGGTGTCCGATTCCGCATCCGCGATGATCCGAATGCCGCGATGCTGCCGGATCTCTCCGCGCCAGACGCTGTCAAGCGGTTCAATCATCGGTTTGAACATCACCCGGATTCCCGCCTGCCGCAGACGATTGATGTGCAAAGCAAGTTCATCGTCATCCGGAGTGCGGACGTTCGAAGGGAAGATTCGTGTGGAGGAAAACGTTTCCTGGTACTGGTTGACTACCAGCGCGACCAGATTGACGCCATGTTTCAGAAGCCGATTGACGGAACATTCCGCCTCTGAAGTTCTGTAATAGCCGCGGGGTGCGTAAAATCCCTGGGTCATTCCATAAATGAAATCAATCTGCATTTTCTCTCCTTTCTTTTTCTTGTTCAGACGATGTTCCGTTGCCGGGATTTTCCGTTCCGGCGCTTGTATCGTCCTCGTCTCATAGCTCGCATCTGCCGGCATTTCCGGCTTTGATTGGAACGTTTACATTATGAGCCATGATCTTCTGAAAAGCAAGATATCTTCTGTCAAATCAAGGAATCAAAAAGAATCAAATCTTGAAAATTATCATGACAACCCGTATATTGAAGATACAATGCAACCGAAAGGGCGCTTATGAAAAAAGTGACCAGCAGAATAGTTGCCGGGGCCGCCGGAGTCGCCCAATCCACAGTTTCCAAAGTGATGAATAACTGTGCCGGAGTTGCTCCGGATACCCGGAATGCCGTGATTCGGATCGCACGCGAACTCGGATATCACGCCTCCACGGGCAGCGGCAGGAAAAATATTGCGGTGGTGATTCCTTTCAGCCGATGTCCCTTTGAAGGTTTCATCGGCAACATGCTCACGGAGCTGACCCGCGAACTCATTCGCCGCAACATGCGCCAGGAACTCATCTCCGACGATGATCTCGGGCTGCTCAACGAACGCTGGGTGGACGGTGGAATTTCATTGGACTGGGAACCGGAACTTCCCCGGCGGTGGGGTGAAATACATCTTGCTCCGCTCGTCCGGATCAACAGCGTTTCCGATCATTGCATCAATTGCTATTCCGTTTGCCTCGACGGCGATCGTTCCATGGAGGAACTTGTGGAGTATCTCTGGAGTCGCGGTCATCGCAGAATCGCCCAGATTCATTTCGAATCCCGCGAACATGAACGACGGAACATGTCCCACCGCTGTCAGGGGTTCGTCGCGGCTCTGGCCCGGCGCGGGGTTTCTGATCCGATGCGGTTCTGCATTTTCAATTGTGAACAACATTCCGTTGAGGAGCTTGCCGCGATCATCGCCGGACTCCTGAAACAGAACGTAACCGCACTCATCTCTTCCAATGAAATGCGCAATCTTCGAATCGATCGGGCGTTGCGTCTTCTCAACGTACGGGTCCCGGACGATCTCTCCTGGGTCGGCTGGGAGATGGAGGATATTTCGCCGTATTTAACTCCGCCGCTGACCACTCTCGCCATTGACCGCAAGGCGATCTGCCGGAGCGCGGTTGAGTTGCTTGAGCGGTGTCTGGCGCATGATCCAACGGTCTGTGATATTCGCATCCCTTACCATTTTCATGAGCGCGACAGCGTCGGGATGGTTCCTGATACAAAAAAGGCTCATGTGAAAGCTCATGTTTCCGCGCGTATTTCCGCCACTCTGCGCGCCTCCGGTCCGCTTTCCAGAAGAGAGCTTGCCGTACGCCTCGGAATCAAACCGCAGAACGGTCATTTCCGCCGGATAATCGCACAGCTTGCTGCCGCCGGCCACATTGAATACACCGTGGAAAAGCGTCGCTCTTCTGTGCAGAAACTCCGTGCCGGTGACGCTCCTCCCGCCGATTTCGAAGGATACTGAGGCGCGCTTATCTTTTCCGATGGCACAAGGCGCTGAGTACCTGCTTGACACATTTGTTTCGGGTGATTGCTGATTGCAAACGTGAGTCGGTGCCGCAGAAGCAACGTGCCGGGGTATTTCCGAAAGAATTTTTAAACACGCGCCCGCATCGGAGCGATTCCGCTTCATTCAACTTGACTTTTTCATTTTTATACTGTTCTGATGGTATCGTCGTTGGCCAAGATGCGATGGAGGAGATTCGGGACAGGGAGAAATCGAGGGCGCAACGGGTTGACGGTCGCCCGACGCTCATTTGAATTTTCCGGAGAATTGCTACAGGAAATTTTCGGCGAAGATTTCGGCTGTAATGAATCGCGGTGGTCGCCACGTCGGCAATGTCGCGGGAGAAGCGATCGTTGACTTTATGGAACAGCATCTGGAATTCAGCGGGGATTTTGCTTGGTTCCGAGCTGCTGATTATTCGGAATGCGCAGAAGATTTATGTATGGCCGGATTCCGTTCCGATGGAAAAAACTTTCAATGTCTTTCCCGCGCCTGGGGATGCCGGGCACTCCGGTCGGCGAACTCCGGGCTCACCTTTTCGAAGTTCAACCGGAAAAACGTGTGATTTTAAACAATAGGTCACACCTGTCCTTCTATGTTAGGTTTTGTCAAGTCGTTTTGTGGTATTTCTGACTTTTTCTTAAAAATTCTTCCTTT
>ENA-UEQW01002954-UEQW01002954.1-human-gut-metagenome-genome-assembly--contig:-NODE-2954-length-12184-cov-4.317337_pt1 | contig 12184 bp, 13 predicted proteins | sample MGYA00242947_ERZ507947 | MGnify/ENA primary metagenome ERZ507947 (study PRJEB26167, sample SAMN06115421) | human gut metagenome | host: Homo sapiens | place: China:Guizhou | collected 2015-03-17... | reverse complement strand
AGCACCTCTTTCCAATCACCACACTCTCCAGCTCGCTCATTCCAATCAACTTCACTTCACGCACATTCTCAAAGCAGTTGTCACCAATCTTTAGAACTCGAAGAGCAGACATCAAGTGGAAGTCGAGCGCATCCCAGAAGAGGTCGTTGAGACTATCATCGCTGATTATCATTTCCCTTACATTGTTGTAAAAGATGCGCATGGATGAATCGATCAACACTTCAGTCATAGGGTTGCTTGTGGCTCGTCTGTTATGATACCACTGTCCGTCGTACACAACCGCACCATTTCGATCATACTGAACTCCCCTTCCCATTCTCATTCCGCGCATGATCTCGCCCTCATACTCAATTCGCTCAATGTCAGCGAAGTACACATAGCCATAAGGCTCATTATCCTCGCTTATTCGGAAGCCTTCGTACTTCCTTCTCCCGTCTCTGTCATACACGATACCCCAACCAAGTGGTAAGTCATTTCGGACATCGCCTTCCCAACGATCTCCATCATCGCTCAAATCAAGTACCTGGTTGTGAGTAACCGCAGGGTCACAGAGTGTATTCATTCTCAACAACGCCTTCTTTTTCACATCCACTACATAAGTATGAGGTGCATTATAGTAAAACAGTAGCGACTCGTTCAGCTTTGCAATGCATACACATATTCCAAAATTGAACTGATTTTGAAAGACAATCGTCGCCGACTTGAGGGAAGCAGCTACCTTCAGCAGCTCTTCACACGATGCATTCTGTATCCACTGACGATCAATTGAGGAAGGAATCGGGTATTGATCCGCAGTCCACACAGATACAGATTGTTCTGGGTTTCTGTTCCCGCGACTTCTATTGTTCAAGTCCGTTCTTCAATCCCAACACGTTCACGTCAATGACGCTTGTATCGTACACTTTTGTGATCTCTGCGTCCATATTTCTTCACAATAGGATCAGCAACGAAAAAGTGACTACGAGAATCGAATCCAAAGTGGAGAACTGTATTCTAGCTGAAAGGCGATTTGCCGCGGTTATTCGTTCATTATGCGAGTCACGTGAAGGAACGCGTATCCCTTTCCTCAGAACATGGATTCTTATTGTCTCACTTGTACAAAGAATTGCCAACATAATGGAATTGCTTTTCTCCCATCCTCGATTCTTCATTCTTCACGCTCCAGAGACCGGAAACGCACTCTCACAACAAACAGCACAACCACAATGGTACAAAAGAGGTATCATTCCTTGTAGCCCTTCTCGCACTCCTCGATGCACTTCGTACAATACCAGCGTCCCTGCAAGTCACTCCACGGCCACTCAACTACCTCGGGTTGCTTCTTCAGTTTCAGACACTTCATGTGATACGCCTTGTCACAGTTGTCGCAGAGCAGCAAATCGCGATCGTTCTGCGTTTTCTGGCAAATCTATCCATCACCTCTATTCCACTCTCCCACTTGACAACGATCATCCGGCTGCGTGAAATAGCCCTCAGGAAGAATGCCTGGCATGTCCACCTCCTCCTCCGACGCCGCTTTCGTCAATAACGTGTAGTACTTCAACAGGGAGAAGTGTTCCAGCGGCTTCACAAGCACCTACGTGTCAACCACTTCAGCGACACGATACAGAGTGCAGGTATTCTTCGGGCAGGCAGAAAAAGTGGTAGAAATCGGAGATGCAGAAGTGCTCCACATTTCCCGCCATGTCCAACAAGAAGTGCATCTGGTGAACGGCGTCGAACCCCACCACGCGATACACCTTCCACTCGTTCTATTCCGTGATGCATGATCATCATGCGTACGTTGAACAACTGAACGCACATGCCAAGAAGACGGTCTCCGTGGAAGTCGAGACAGTAGTTGCAAACAAAGGGAATGGGAGGGAACGATTTGATGGCTGGAGAAGGCGTGCTCGCTCCACACAGCAGACAGTGGGGCGTTTCCTTGTTCGCTTTGAAGTGCTTCCAGGCGGAGAGGAGCTTCTACGGGTGATCCCACGCATTTGACCGCACGATCTTCAACGCACTCTGAGCCGTCTTGTTCACGGAGAAGACACACCTATTTCTCACTCCCGTCAATCAAGCCCACTTCTGCATCGCCTCGGTGAACAGTATCATCAACTCTTCTCTCGTCACCTACGCCTCACACACTTCCTTCACCTCGCACCTTGAAGTTCCCTCGTTCGGCGTGCAACATGCGCGGACTCCGAATCCGTCCACTTCTCACTCCCTCCACCCACCTCTCGATCGTCTTCATCTCGCTCTTCTTCGCTACGTGTCATTCTTCACCGGTCAATCCCCACCTCTCTTCTTCACGTCGTCGACCGCGTACAGCAGAGCCATCACTCTCTCCAGATCCTTCTCTTCCATGCTTCTGATCACATCGCTTGCCGCAGCATTCCAGCGCGGCAACAGTTGTCTCTGGAATCTGTCGAAGCACGACTCTCCCTTGAACAGGAGACCTGCTGTCAGCTTTTGCTACGCGTCAACTATCGGGGCCATTTCTACGATGGCGCATTTTCGAGGGTTCTTCTGTTTGGTGAGGTGGATGAGTTCGTTCCAGTCGCTCTTGGAGGACAGGAAGTTGTAATCCGATGTGTTGAACACTCTGGCGATCTCGTCGTCTGAGCAGGGCTTTCTCTTCTTCTCCAGGTTCTGGTGGTTCATGAAAGCCGCAACGGAAGCGGGGATGTCTCTTGGAAGTGATTGGGTGTGATTGATTCTGGGTCGTTTTGGAGGCGGAGCATCTGGAGAGGATTGTCTTTCTCGCTGCTTCTTCAGTTCTTCCCTCCTTCTTTTATCTGCTTCTCTCTTCCTTCTCTTCCTCTCCTCTTCCTTCTCCTTCTTCAGCCGTTCTTCTTCCTCTTTTCTTTTTCTCTCTTCTTCTCTCTTAAGTCTCTCTTCCTCCTTTATCTTCTCTTCCTCTTCTCTCTTCTTCCTTTCCTCCTCTTCTCTCTTTCTCTCTTCTTCTTCCTCCTTCTCCTTTCTCAGTCTCTCCTCTTCTTCCCTTCTCAGTCTCTCTTCCTCTTCCTTTCTCAATCTCTCTTCCTCTTCTCTCTTGAGTCTCTCTTCCTCCTTTCTCTTTTCTTCTTCTCTCTTCTTCCTTTCCTCCTCTTCTCTCTTTCTCTCTTCTTCTTCCCTCTTCGCTCTCTCCTCCTCTCTCTTCTCTTCACCCTCGCTCGATTCGCTCACATACGCCGTGCTGTCGTCCGACTGACCCTTCTCTCTCGCCACTCGCTTGCTCCGATGGCGACGCAGCTTCATCCCCAGCGCCTTCTTCTCGTTCACGCCTCCATCGGAAGGAACGAACTCCACAGACGAACCGTCCGACGACGAACTCAACTCCACACTCATTTCGGGTACGACCTCGCTCTCCTTCTCCACCACGCTCACACTCTTCTCCAAGAAGCGTTCCGTGGTTGCGATCATCGCAGGCTTCACAGCCATCATGCTTTCTCGATCATTCAACGGGAGTTTCAACGCGCTTCGCTCAACCACCAGCAGCTTGTCGCCGTGCACGTAGCAAGAATACATCTTCCGTCTGTGCATCTCAAACACCTCGTTCATCGCACTCGTTATCGCCCTTCGCTCTCGCGCCGGGTTCAGCGTCTTCGCCACGAGCTTCTTCCACTCCTCGCAGATGCCCTGCAGCTCGCCCACCACACGTCGCACCAACGTCGACGGCGCGATCTCGTTCTCGGACACGATGGCGTTCTTCTTCGCGTCAAACGCGTAGCCCTCGGGCAGGTGCTCGCTGCAGCGCAGAACCAGTCCTTGTGCTGACGGGAAGTACACGCACTTGCTGTGGCTCAAGCACGACGGGTGGAAGCAGCGTGTACACGACGGCGACGAACACTTGATCAGACAGCCCTGGCGCTGGTGGCACACGCAGCAGAACGACTGCGCCTGCTTCGACAACACGCGCGGCAGCAGGAACTCGACGTGCGTGCGGACTAGCGGCGAAGGCGCCGACTCGCCCCACGCGCTGTTCACCGCGTTGTACAAACAGCCCCTCACGCTCAGCGCGCACTGCTTGTGCACCCACCGATTGCCGTCCGCCAGCGTCAAATAGCCCTCGGCTCGCTGGCAGATGTAACACGCGCCGCCGTCCATCACCGGACGCACACGACTGTGGTCGCGCGAACTCTCAGAGGAACAGTAGAACGTGGAGCAGGCGTAGAAGGTAATCGGGTCCGCGAGGAGGCAGTGCAGGCACACGTAATCTATTCGTCACAGCACCACACCACCCACTACACTTCGTCCCCTCCTTCTCGTACCAGAACCAGTGGTCGGCGAAGTCGAAACACTGCTCGTGAACGGTGCTCCCGCAACACAAGCAGCGCCAGAAAACGCCCCGATTTCCGTCCTTGAAGCAGGACTGCGTTCTGTTTTGCTCCTTCTGGAGGTACTCCTCGATGCAACGCGTCCAGCTGACCACCGGATGCGCCCTCGCCCTTCGCGTCCTCGCGTCCACTTCGCTCTCCTCGGCAGCTTCGTTGAACGGCTCGCCCTCGAAGCGCAGCGGAGGGCAGAAACATCCATAACCGCACACATCGCACACGGGAGGCTCTTCGGCTTCATTGCTGTCCTCCGCCTTCTCCGCTACAGCGCCGCTCTTCAAATCCTCCTCGTGAACCGTGCGAAGGATGTGCGGAATACGGTACTTGTTCCTCTCCACGATGCGAATCTGCAGCGCCGTAGCGTTCTTGTTCTACACCTCACACGCCTCCGTCATCCCCACCAGCTGGTGCTCCACGCACCGCGCTTCGATGTACGGATTCAGCCCGTTGGCGCAGTAGTGCTTGCCGCTGTCCTTCACCGTCATCTCGCCGCCGACGCTCCACAGGCAGTTCAGGTGGAACGAGCGCGAGCACCCCGGCACACAGCACTGCACTGTCGACCCCACCGGAAGGCGACATATGCAGCAAATGCCCCCGTATTTGGTATCTATTGCTCACTTCACTCTCCTAGAGTTACGCTCCGTCACCTGCACCTCCTTTCCGAAAAGAACGGGAAATATGCGTTTATAGGAGTTGTTCAGGTGGTGGAAGGACATGAACTGGTTCTCCGCCTCGACCAGTGACGAGTTGCGGAACGACGTGAACTGCGTGGCGCCGTACCGCGTCACCACCGTGTAGCGTTGTTGTTGGTAACCAAGGACGGAGTACTGGTGACTGAACAACTGGATGGGCGGCGCGGCGTACGGCACGATCGGCTCTTCATCCGTCTCCACCGCCAGACTCGCAGGGTTCCTCGCACCTCGGTCGCTGGTCGAACGCGTTGGAATCGACCGCACGGCGGAGGTCTTGCTCGACGTCAGGGACCGAATGAAGGGCGAGGCGTAGTGAGACTCCCACTGACGAAAAACGGCCTGATTTCCCTCGTAAAAGACGGAGACGCCCGGAGCGCTCAGGACCAAGGGAGCGAAGCTCTTGACGCAGGTGCCGTGGTGGAAGAGATAGCAGGAAAGATGGCAAAACTGAACCCCCAGGTGCATGTTCGGAATGGAGCTCTTCTGGCAGGCAAATAAGTACCCGTATCGGTTGGGACAGAAGGCGCAGTACAGGTAGTCGGGATCGCCTCCTACACGTTACGCTCACAACTGGGACAAAGCACCCTTCTTCAAGTACCGGCACTTGTCGCAGACGAACGCGGAGGGCATGTTGGTGAGCCCGACGCACTTCAGGTGCACCCCGACGTGGCACACGGAGCAGTAGATGATGGGGTTGGTTCCGATGATGAAGCTCTCGTCGTCGCGGTCCTCCGAGTAGTTGCCACACACCATGCAGAAGTCCTCCTCCACCACCAGGCACACGGACTTCTGCTTGTGGCGGCGACAGAGATCGATGGAGGCCTACGGGTCAGTTCGCCCTCGCGCCACTACCGCCAGGTGGTCCTGGATCTCGGGGAAGGGCTGGTTGAAGGTGGTGAGGAGGTTGTGTCGCAAGCACCACCAGCACTCCACGTTCGTATAGTTGTCCACCAGCACACGCACCTTGTCGAGGAACGCCGGCTCGCTGAGCTTCACCTGCTTCGCGTAGAGGGGCTCCAGATGCCGGCTGGAGAAGGAGAGCAGGCGCGTGTCGAACATCTACACTCAAGTCCTGTCGAAGCGCCTACCACCAGACGGTTGATTTCCTCCGTGACGGGGTACAGAGCGGGTGGAAGCGTCAACGCCTTCCTGTCGAGCACGCGAATCTGTCGGGCGGACAGGGAGAAGGGCTGAGGCAGTATGGCGTACACGTCCTTCTGCGGTCGGCTGTCCATCTCGCCGAAGCGGAAGGAGGTGCGAATGGCGCCTACAACATGATCGATCGAAACCGTCCCAACGAAGCCACTCGGACGCAGCGGCAACAGACTCCGGAGACCCCTCGATCGCGTACTCCACCTCGGCAATCGTTTCGCCCTGGATGCACACGCTTGGGGTCAGTCACACCAAGCACACTCACTTCACCACCTTCCGTCGTTTCCCGCCAACCGGCTCCGCTTCCCTCCAACAGAACAGCTCTCTCGAGGGCTTCGCGGCAGCGTTCTCCAGTCTCATGACCCCGTTCGGGATTCGCGGCTTGATAATCTCCGATAACCGCGGCAACGGTCTGAAGTACAGCGAATCCACCAGCTTCCAGAATCGCTCACACGAGAGAACTTGGATCTCGCCCTGGTCACTCCCGCCCACTTCGCCGTCATTCCCGCGGTTCACTATCGTCGCGCCACGTGACGATGTGCGCTTCTGCTGTCGTCGCCTCGGTTCTCTTCCTTCCTTTGACGTCTTCGCCTCCCTCGGTGCCTTCAATTCCTTCACCTCCTTCACCTCCTTTGGGTCCTTTGGGTCCTTCGGGTCGCCGCTTCGCAGCGTCACGCCCAAGTCGATCACCTTCTTGTAGACGTTCACGGGCGGCTGCTGGATGCGGCGAATGCTCTCGCGACGCCGCTTCTCGTTCTCCTTCTGTCGCCGCAGCTTCCCGAAGTCGTGCTCAACGCGCTTGTTCAGCACCGTGAGAAGGAAAGTGGTGTAGCTCATATCATGGTGGTCACTGAACACGCACGCCTGCTCCTCGTAGAACTGGATGTCTTGCGACGGCAGCGAGAGAAAGCCAAAAAACGACTTGACGGAATAAGACAGTAAATCCGTCTCCGAAATGGCGGGGTCTTCTGGAAGCGGACCATTCGTCCCGATATACTGCAAAAGTGCCTCTCCACTCAACCCTTGTCGCGTGCCCGCTTCGTTGCGCTTCGCGAAGAGAAACTCCACGTCCTCGTACAGGTGGCAACTCAGAAGATGCTTGTCTAGTGGTCATTGATGGACATGAACAACCGTACGTGCAATGATGCTTCGCAGACGCGATATCGGCGGGATAGTGGAGGAAAAGGACAGAAAGCGGTTCGACGGCGAAGAGCAATGTGTGGGACACACCACGACGAAGGCAAAACCGCGGTTCTATGTGTTAGTCACAGAACCGGCAAGAACGGTGAGGTGGGGAGCAAAGAGCAAGGCTCCAGGACTGAGGAGAAGACACCCGATGTGTGCGGCGTGCGAACACATGCTCAGACTACGAGTGACGCGAGAGTCGGTAACGCACTGACATCGCACGAACGCGCTGCGGATCTCGGTCTTGCACACGCAGCAGATCTGACCCGTGCCGTTCTGCACGTGGTTGACCACGCCCTTCCCCGACGGGGTGCGTGTGTACAGAACCGCGTTCTTCCCAAAGTAGCTGCGGAGAAGCTGCTCGTACAGGGGTTGTGTCATTTGCTCTAGCGCGTGATTCGGAGCGTACTGAAATACCGCGGTGGATGGGTGGAAGCGAGGCGAACTGGGGACGGCTTCGGTTGTAGCCTTCGTCGATGAACGACGGCAATCCGTTCAGTCCCTCGAACTCTGGGTCGACGATGAACCCGCACTCGGGAGAAAGCAGCAGGCAGAATATGTGGGCCCAGCGATTCGTGGTGGTCAAGACGAACGCGCCATGCAGATTCTACTCGTCATCGAATGCTGGAAAACGCACGGTGTGGCAGACGCAGCACGTCGGGTTTGGCTGGTGGTAGTAGCAGCAGTTGCACTTCCAGGAAACAGGATTTCCCTTGATTCCGTAGCACAATTTGTGCGCGTAGATTCCGCACTCCGAGCACCGGTAAAGGGGATCGTTCTCGCTCGCCGGCATCCGACACAAGCTAGCAGTCAAACGCCAAATGCGAGGGATACATGCACTTCGCACTCGATCTTGAAAAGTCATCAACGCTATTCAAAGATAAGCTCGAAAGACCTAGCGCATTACGAGAACGGCTGGAAGGCAGTGTACCGTGAAACGAATTGTTCATTTCAGTGTTGTTTCTCCTTTCTACGCGATTGAAACTCAATAATAGAGAAAGGGCTAGGATTCAAACGCAAACGCCAACCACGACTCCTTCAAGTGCAATACAAGGAACAGAGTCGATAATAGTGGTGCAAAGCGAAGATTCCACTTCCTAGCCAGAGAAGGGGGTCAGAAGAGCAAGAATTGAATCCCTGAAGATTGGAGAAAATCGGCTCGTTTTGTGGCAAATCAGAGTGGAAGGGTTATGCTTCTTCAGAATCAAGGAGGGAGCTCTTTGACATGGAAGAGGAGTATGGGGGTGGAATGAGATGGATTGAATGAATGATGGGTGCTGTGGTTTTATCTCCCTCTTTGTTGAGTGGAGTGTGTGTAATGATCAAAACAGACGTTAGAGCCGAATTGGTGAAGCGATGAACTGGAATCGATCTGTTCGATCTGAAACACTCTCATGTTGAAACCCTAACAGAAATGCAGTTACAACAGGAAAGAACATATTCAATTCCAATTCCCCCTCTTTGTGTATCCTACTCGTGGAGACGGTATGCAACAACCGGTAGATATCAAAGAGGAACTGCTCCGTGTCGAACAAGCACTCGATGCGGAGCCTTCACCAAGTGTCATTCGTATTTCACTATCATAATGCCTAGGACAGTACCTAACTCTCAGTTGTATTTCCACATGTAGATTATGTGTTGCTGGTGAAACAGTACAGGGAAGCAAAGGAAGCCGATGACGAGTGCAGGATGGTTTCTTTACTCATTGATATGGCATATGAGATGAGTAGGATCCTTGTGTTGGGAATGATCGGCAGAGAATGCAGATTCGAAGAAGATCGCTATGCAGTTCCTTTGCTACTACTTCCAGCATGTGGATTCCAAAAGGGAGTGCAGGATCAGCAGATCCACAACGCACTTTTATGATTTGCTTGTGTCCTTCAACGACAAACTGTGTTGGGAGAAGTGCATATCGTGCCTGATTCATCTCATGGACTCTGGGTCGTTTCGGTGGGAACAGGACCAACAGCTGACGAATGCCATGGGATTCTTCGACTCGTGTGTCGGAACGAACAGGAATACGATTTGTGAGAGACTCCCTGAGATCGAGCTCAAGACGCTTCCCTATCTATTCCTGTTCGTTCCTCGCTATGTGCTCACATTCTACTATGATGATTTCTTGAAGGGTGTTCTCGGAACAGCTCATTTCACAATGGTGGGGTTTTCGCTTCTCTTTTCGGACGCATCGCAGTACAGCAACTGGTTTATGGCCGGCGTGCATGTGTTTTACTCCCACTGCGACACACGAGACCAATTCCTTCCCATGCTTCAGTGCCTGCACTCCATCCCCTCATCCTCGTCGCTGTTCTCGTCTGTGACAAAGAAGGACTTGGTTGCAGTCGCGAAGATGACATGGGACGATGCGAATGAAAAGAAGCAAATGACCCAATTGCTGTCGGATTCGGGCACCTACCTGCTTCTCGTTCTCTACTGCGTGTTCGACACCAGTGACATTTCCGTCTATCTGAATGAGTTGTGCGATAAGCGTCCCGAATTCGGTTTTCGTTAAGCAATAGATTACAACATGAACTCCGTTTATTCCGACATCCTGTCCACCATGATGGAAGCCCACGACATCGTTCCTCTATCCCCCCTCCCTCACATCTAGAGAAACCTCCCCGCGGTTCTGAAGGCGATGCCTCCGTCGATGGCGGCGGCGTGGAGTCAAATCACAGTCAATCACATCAAACAACACCCGAGTTACTACGTGTGTATGTCGTCACGCTGTGATGGATAGAGGTTGCTGGACATGATCCCGTACGACACCCACAACGTGGTGCATGTGCTTCTCATCGTGTTGTTCAGCGAGAGCGTGGAGGACGATCAGCACTGGCGCAGCTGCGAGGAGTTCTGCATGCGAGCGCTGCTCCAGCAGTTCAAGCGACAAACAGCAACGCTGATTCTCTTATCCGAGCTCGTTCTCAGCGTGTTCTTCGACCGTTCTCCTTCTCTCCTTCTCTCACGACGCAGAATCACTTGCGCTTCTCACATCCGCCTGTCTGGGCGAGCAGACGCTTGTTCAGAGCAAGCCCCGCGTGGACGCTTTTCTCAAGGAGGTGTTCCGTCAGGTCGGCAGCACGTCCGTCTTCAAGGAGGCGCGGTCGCTGCTCTGCAAGCAACTCTCCGACCTGTGGCTGACGCGCGTGAACGTCAGCGCGGTGTTCACGCCCACGAGTCAGGACGCGATCAAGCTGCAGCGACTGTGCAACGCCGAACAGCTCGACGTCCTCTACGCCTCCGGCTGTCTGCAGGAGCTCCTTCAGATGGTTGGTGAGAGAGAGCGAGGTGACGCATAGACGGTGATGGGCGTGGGGATGAAGTCGCTGGTGTGGTTCGCTCCCATCGTCTCCTCGTTCATCGTCTACCTGTTTTCCACGCACATGCAGGTGGAGGAGAAGACGAAGGAGCAGCTTCTGGTTGGGGGTGGCGAGAAGCGTAACGCGTAGTCTTTCTGTGAGGTGATTGTGAACACTGTGTCCTGCATCCACCCGTCTTACGCGAAGCTGCGCGTGCTGGTGCCCTTTCTGCGCAGCGCCTCCTACCCGATTGTGATAGCGATAATGAGCATGACGAACGGACTGTTGGTTCGCGTGCAAGAGGGCTCGGTGACGGACACGTCGTTCAGCGAGGGAGTCAGCACTCTCCAAGCCGAAGTGCTTGTTCAGTTGGAGGGGAACGAGGCGTTGATGTCCACCATCATTCACAATTGCTTTGCTGTTTGTGCGAGACACGCGGAAACGGATTCACGACTCGAACAGGATGAAAAGAACAACTCTGAAACAAACAGGACTACAAGAAACGAATCAAGGGGAAAAAGAATCGAAGAGCACAGAAACTGAACGCAATAAGCAGAAGAAAGCCAACTAAAAACGCAGAGTACATTAAAGGAACGTGGTACCCTTTGCTGTCCTTGTCCGAGAACTTCATGAACACCACATCGTCGACATCGCTCGAACATCGCTTTAACAACTTCACTCTCCCGCCCTCACTCTTTGCATTTGTCACGCGGATCAGGTAGTCAAGGTAATCGGCGCTCGAAGTCTTCTTCGTGCACCAGTCGCAATCGTCGTAAAAGCTGTTCCACTTCTCCTTCAGTATGTCGTTACGAAGACCGTTCAAACCATCCTCCGCCCTCTGGGGAACCGAAACGATCCACGAGACAGTCAAACCGGGATTGCTGCAAATCCTCCGCTTCGCCTGGAACGAAACGCCGACCGCGCGATTAAAATAGCCGCACATAAAGTGACCCACCACAGGACGCAGAGGCTCTGCTTCCATCTCCTGGAAGGTAGCGCAACGCAAAGAAAGGATGTGATTGTTGTTAGAAACGGAGTAGTGAAGCAGCTCGAACTTCAGACCCATGTTGACGCACTCGGATGGCGGGAGATGGGACATATTGAACAGCATGTACTGAAAACAGTTGTACTGGTCCAACGAAGTCAGGCAAGATAGCACTTTGCACAGCACAGATGTCGCTGCTTTGGAGAGGATTCGTTCCTTCTGAATAAGCTTCAATACCAGCAATAGCGATACATACTCGTCCAGCGCGTTCTGGGACGATTTGCATAAACTCTCTCTTAATGACAGGTACAGCTCTTCGTTTCTGCTGACCTTCGACTGATACAATGGAATTGGCTCCAAATATGAATTCAACGCTGAGATATAACTGCTTCTCTTCATCATCGTGCCAATGAATCAGTAACGAGCTCAATTCCTAAAGCTCTTTTGCCAGTCTCGCTTCTGAATGAAACCGCGGTTATGAACGCGTTTTCGGGATAGACACGAAACTCGGTTTCCTGTAATGTAGAAGCGTTATTTGATGTGGAAATGAGTGAG
>ENA-UEQW01002953-UEQW01002953.1-human-gut-metagenome-genome-assembly--contig:-NODE-2953-length-12189-cov-38.754541_pt1 | contig 12189 bp, 8 predicted proteins | sample MGYA00242947_ERZ507947 | MGnify/ENA primary metagenome ERZ507947 (study PRJEB26167, sample SAMN06115421) | human gut metagenome | host: Homo sapiens | place: China:Guizhou | collected 2015-03-17... | reverse complement strand
TTTGAGGATTTTACTCAATTCAAACTCGTAAAAAATTGAGTTTTTCCCGGCATCGAAGTGGAATTTTATCATAGGAGTGAATATGAGAGGAAAAATGCTGCTGTTTCTGGCCGGAATTCTCTTCGCGGCCGCCGTTTGCGCCGATGATGTCGAGGGCGTTCCCGTCAAGGGGAAAAATGGAGAAGTCGAAGCGATCCGTTTTGACTTTCAGAAGACTGCGCTCGACGACGACGGGTATCCCGCCGGCTGGACCTACAAGGGGAAATTCCGCACCCCCGACGTACGCTACGCCATCGAAAAGGATTCCGAACTCGGTCACCCGGTGCTGGTCATCCGCTCCCCGAAGGCGACCGGCGTCATCATGGCGGACATCTCCGGAATCGATCTTGCAAAATACCCGATCATGCGCTGGCGCTGGAAAGCGGTCCAGCTCCCGGCAGGCGCCGACGCCCGGGTGAAAGCCAAAGACGATCAGGGCATCGCCATCTACGTCGGCTACGGGCGTTTCCGGCAGACCAGCTGCTCCTACACCTGGGAGACAGTCACGCCGAAGAATCTGACCGGCAAAGCGGTCTACAACGGGCTGGTCACCGTCCACTGGCGCTCGCTCCGCAACCAGGAGGACAAGCTCAACACCTGGTACACCGAGGAGGTCAACCTCTATCAGGATCTGAAGGAAAAACTCGGGAAGGTTCCGGACGGGCTCGCGCTGAGCATCTCCTCCAACAGCCAGTACACCGGCACCGACGCGGAAGCGATGATCGACTACATCGAGTTCCGCCGGGCGAAATAGAAGGCGGTCCCGCCGTCATCGACAGGGAAAATATTCGTAACGGATGCGGTCGCCGGGAAATCCGGCAGCCGGTTCCCGGCCGCACCCCCGGAAACCGGCCCGCTCATACATCCGTTGTGCCGGAAGCAGCGGCGCACTGGTGACGACGAAAATTTTCCGGGGCCGCGCAACGGAGATCCGACGGAGCGCCTCCCGCATCTGCCGTGTTCCGAATCCCCTCCCCTTCCAGTCGGGACGAATGCAGTTGTGGCCGATTTCAACCGACTCCGGGAAACGGCGCGGGTCCCAGCTGACGAATCCGCTCGGCGAACTGTCCAGCACGGAAAAGAAGCCGCAGAAATCGGCGTTTTCCGGGTGGTCAAAGAAGAACGCGTCGAACTCCCGCCAGCTTCCGCCATACGCCTTTTCCCAGCGGGGATCAAAGGAGCAGGCCTTCCTCAGCAGCGCGACGAGCGTGCCGCGCGGAAACAGTGTGATCTTCTGAAAGCTCCACTTCATAAAATCCTCCTCTCAGTCTGGTGTTGCACTATCCCCTGTTCCTCCCCGTCTGTCAGGTCTCACCACATACTCCACGTTTTCCTCCTCTGCCTTTTATTCTGCAGAAACGGTTCTCTCTTAAATTGTATACATACAATTATTTTTTAACTAATTGCATACATACCATTGACACCATGCAGAAAATATAGTATAATAAAAACAGAAAAATTTTGATTGAAAGCCGAATCCCGGAAAGATGATTCAAGATGACACCATTTGAAGCCGCAGCAACCGGAACTGCAAAGTATCAGCAACTGGCGGACTGGTTTGCCGCCCGGATCCGCTCCGGTGAACTCTCGCCCGGAGAACGGCTGCCAAGCGACCGGCAGCTGGCGAAGCAGTTCCGTCTTTCGCCGACCACTACGACAGCGGCGATGAACGAACTGCTCCACCGTCACCTGGTGGTCCGGCGACTCGGCGCGGGGACCTTCGTAACTGACGATCCACTGGAACAGAACCGACGCTTGAAAATCGGCTTCTTCTCCACGGTTTCCCAATCCAACTACACGCGCCAGATGCTCTGCGCGCTCTGGAGCATCTGTGAAGAACGCCGTTGCGATCTGGTGCCGCTTTTCCGCACTCCGGAAGAGATCGAACAGACGGTTGCCGACTATCGGCTGGATGGAGTTCTGGTCTACAACCGCAGTAACATTCCGCTGGAACTGATCCGGAAGTTGCGGCGAAACGGCACGCCGACTCTGTTGTTAAGCTCCGTTCTGGAAAATGCCCAGGAATTCACGGTCGGATATTCCAACGAAGAGATCATCCGGGACGCGGTCCGCTATTTGACCGGGCTCGGCCACCGGCAGATCGGCTTTCTGATCGACAACGCCTCCACCCTGCCCAACAACCTCCGACTGGACAACTTCATGACGGCAATGTGGGAGCAGCAACTGCCGGTGAATCCGGCTTGGGTCTTTTCCTCCAATACGACCCCGGAACGTCTCCGTATGTACTTTACCGCTCCGGAGCGTCCCTCCGCCGTCATTGTCGGCAACCAGATGCTGACACCCCAGGTGTGTCAGGCCCTCGAAACATGCGCCGTTTCCGTACCGCGGGACCTTTCCGTCTTCTGCATCGATGAACATGACGACGCCCGCAATCTGTATCCGCAACTCTCCCGCTTCCGCATCGACGTACAAGGCTTTTCCGCCGAAGGAGTCCGCTATCTTCTCGCACAGATCCGCAACGAAACGCCGCAACCGGGGCATGCACGCTTTTATGAATTCGTCGACGCGGGCTCCTGCGCGCCGCCACAAACGAAAGGGCCGGCTCTATGATCGGAAGCCATTCAACCCCATTCCTCCGCAGTCCCAAAAATGCTTTGAAGGCAATCATTTTGAAATTCTGGAATACTAGACAACAACAGCAGGAGAGTTCCATCATGAAACATTTATTTACTCTAATAGAACTTCTAGTAGTTATTGCAATCATTGCCATCCTCGCCGCCATACTGCTGCCCGCGTTGAATCAGGCGCGGGAACGCGCCAAGTCGATTCAGTGTTCATCGAATCTGAAGCAGCTGGGAGCCTATATGCTGATGTATGTCGATCAGAACGCCGGAATCATACCGTCACACGACGGCAACCTGGCGACCGAAAGCAACGCATTTGCGGGCAAGTGGCAGGATGTTCTGTATCACTTCGCCAATCCGAACGCCCTCGCTGGTGACTGCAAATTTCTGCGGGACGCCGGAAACGGACTCGAATATCCCGTCGCCCCCTTCGCCTGCCCCTCCTCCTGGGCTTACGACCGGGCCAAATCCTGCCGCCATTACGGAATCAATATGGCGACAAATACCCGGGCGGGATTTGCCTCCTACATCGGAGGTGAGTTCGACATGAAGATCTCCCGAATCAAAACACCCAGTCGCCGGGCGGCCATGTTCGACCTCGACCGCTGGGAAACCAAACCGCCTAACGGCGCCATGCAGAAATCCCAGATGCTCAACTCCAGCACCGATGGCGTCGGTATGTGGCGGCACGGCAATCACAACAGTCTCAATGTATGCTTTGCCGACGGCCACGTCGCCCTGCTGGAGGAAAAGAAAGTTCCCACCACCTACTGGGAGGACCGGGTTACCGGGTATTTCTGGTCCACCAGCGACAGCCGTTGAAGAGGAGAAACCCAACCATGAAAAAACTGCCTGCCACTTTTTTGATCCCCGGATTTCTTCTGTCCTTGAGCATATCGGCCGCGGCACCGTTCCGGGAGGAACCCGCCCGCAGCGATGAACGGGGAGTGCATCCCGCCGCCGGGGAACTGCTTCGCGTCACACCGACGCCCTTCGTTTGGCGGGAGCAGAGGGGCGCCCGCAGCTACGAGCTGCAGTACGCCCGGAACCCGGAATTTCACAATGGGGTGACGGCGGCGCCGCTCCGCTGGAACGTTCACTGTCCCGCGGCAAAGATGGCGCCGGGCACCTGGTACTGGCGCGTCCGTTTCGTCGATCAGCGGGGAGAACCCTCACAATGGAGTTTGGTCCGGAAATTCGAGATCGCCTCCGATGCCGCCGTCAATCCCATGCCGACACGCGCGGAGTGGGAAAGGCAAATTCCGGCGAAACACCCGCGCATCTTCCTGCGTCCGGAAGAGCTGCCGAAGCTGCGTCGCTCGAAACCGGAACTGCTCGCGGAACTCACCCGACAGTGTGAAGCACTCCTTGCGTCTCCTCCCTCCACAAAAGAGCCGCCGAAGTATCCGGAAGGGGTGAAACGCCCCTCCCCCGAATGGATCAAAATCTGGTGGGGAAACCGGCTCCATGTCATGAAAACGCTCGACGGAGCGGCCACCCTCGGCTACGGCTATCAGATCACCGGGAAGCGGGAGTACGGCAATCTGGCGAAAAAAATTCTGCTGGAGTGCGCCCGCTGGGATCCGGAAGGTTCCACCAGCCGCCGGTACAACGACGAGGCGGGGATGCCCTACCTCTCCCGCTTCTCCCGCACCTACAGCTATGTGCAGGAGCTGCTGACCGAACCGGAACGAGAGCTGTGCCGCCGGGTCATCCGAATCCGCGGTAACGAAGCGTTCCATTCGCTCTATCCCCGGCTGTTTTTTCGCCCTTATGACAGCCATGCCAACCGGCTGTGGCACTTTCTCGGAGAAGCGGGGGTGGTCTTTTTCGGTGAAATTCCGGAGGCGGGCGACTGGATCGACGGCGCCATGCACTACTACTTCTGCCTCTACCCGGTGTGGGGCGATGAGGACGGCGGCTGGCATGAGGGAATCTCCTACTGGCGGGAGTACATGGAGCGCTTCTTCTGGTGGGCCGACATTCTGGACAACACCTTCCACGTCGACATCCGCCGGAAACCCTTTTTCGCCCGGACCGGCTATTACGGCATGTACGTCTCGGTGCCGGGGACCCGTGACGGCGGCTTCGGGGATCTGTCGGAAAATCACCGCTGCCGCCATGCCGGCGCCATGTCGACCCTCGCCACCCTGGCGGGAGATTCCAACCTTCAGTGGTACGCGGAACGGATCACCGACATCATGCGCCGGACCGATCCAGCGGGGGCGGCGGCGAAAGAGGCCATCTACATCGATTTTCTGCGCGCGTCGCGGCCCCGCGTAAAAGCGGTTCCGCCGACGGAGCTGCCCTCCTCGCGCTGTTTCCGGGGGAACGGCCTGGCGGTGCTGAACACAACGTTGCTCCACGGGAAGAAGAACATTCAACTCCAGTTCAAATCCAGCCCGGTCGGCACATGGAGCCACGGATACGACGCCAACAACAGCTTTCTCCTGAACGTCTTCGGCGAACGGATGCTGATTCGTTCCGGCCGCCGGGATATGTATGCGAGCAACTTCCACAGCAACTGGATGTGGGAGACCAAATCGGAAAACAACATCACGGTCAACGGTATCGGCCAGAAAAAACACTCCCGTGACGCAAAAGGAGAAATTATCTGCTTCGTCACCGGAAAAACCTTCGACTATGTCGAGGGAGAAGCCGCCGGCTCCTACGAGGGACGGGTCAGAAGTTTCCGTCGCCGGATTCTCTTCGCCAAGCCGTCGGCGATTCTGATTTCCGACACGCTCGAAACACCGGAACCGGCCATTTTCAATTGGCATCTGCATGCGCTCAATCCGTTCCGAGTGAACGGGCAGAACGACATCTTGCTTGAAAACAATCAGGCGGCCTGCAAAGTGGAATTTCTCCGGCCGGAGGGACTCAAGTTGACAGTGACCGATCGGTTTGATCCCCCACCGCCGCCTCACCTCAAGTTGCGCCAGTACCACCTGACCGCCGACACGCCGGAACCGGCGCGGAAAGTACTCTTTCTCACACTCCTGCGCCCGCATCGGGCTGGAACGCCGCCGACCGGTGAAACCCGGCTGGAGGAGCGCAGCGACCAGCTGCACATCACCCTCCCCACGCCGGAAGGCGAACTGTGCTTCTCCGTCAACCGGAACGACGGCAGTATCACCGCCCGGTACAAAGGGGAAGAGTTCCGCTGATTCCGGATGCTCTTCCGTGACTGACGACGGGTTCTCTGCTTACGAGGAGAACCCGTTGATTTTTCTGTTTCGCCCGGGTGAACGGCAACGGAGTTCCGGATTGTCTCACATGGTGAAACAACCGGGATTTTTCATCTCTTTTTCCATTGACAACCAGCCCAATTTCTTGCATGATTTCCGCCGGGAACCGCGCCTAAGACAGCCTTGCCCGGAGACGGAAACAAGTGTTTTTCACGGGGCGCCGTTCGGCGCTCCGCTTTTTTTGCGGCGATCGTTGATTTGTTTAGAAAGTGCGCTGTTTTTTTCAGGTGCAATCCGGTTCGATCATGGTATAGTATGGCAGAATCCGGAACATTGATTTTTTCATAACACAGGGAGTTGTCATGAATCGAAAACGCATCCTGCTCATCGGCGGCACCGGCTCCATGGGGTTCTATCTTACGGAACTTCTGCTCAAGCAGAACTACCAGGTGGAGGTCGCCGCCATTGCCCCCGGCGAAATCCAACACCCCAATCTCCAATATTTCATTCTCGACGCCCGCGACATCGACAATCTCACCCGGCTGCTCGAAACCCATCCCGACGCGGTGATCGACTTCCTCGACTACAAACCCGCCGAATACCGGAAGCGCTGTGAACTCTTTCTGCGCCATACGAAGCACTATTTCTTCCTCTCCAGCTACCGGGTCTACACCGATCTCGACCCGGTCACCACGGAGGAGTCGCCGTTGCAGAAAGACGCCGCGCCCGACCTCGCATTCCGGAATTCCGACGACTACTCCATTTACAAGGCGCAAAACGAAGAGATCCTGCGCGCCATGCCTTACGACCACTGGACCATTGTCCGGCCGTCGATCATCTTCTCGAAGTTCAGTCTGCCGTTGACTTCGCTCGGCGCCAACTGCATCTACAACCGGGCAATGGAGAAGAAACCGACCCTGATCGCCGACAGCGCGGTCGAGGTGCAGAGCACCTGCACCTGGTCCGGAGATGTTGCCAAACTCTTTGCCGGACTGCTCTTCCGGCCCGACACCTTCCGGGAGACCTACTCGCTCTGCACCGGCGAGCACCGCACCTGGGGCGAGTGGGCGAAAGTCTATCGTGAACTTATCGGGCTGGAGACGTGGACCATTCCGCAGGAGGAGTTTGAAGGGATCTACTGGAACCGGGCGCAGTGGGCGCTCTATCAGTTCCGCTACGACCGGATGCTCAACCGGGTGCTGGACAACTCCAAGGTGCTGAAAGCGGCCGGTCTCACCCAGTCCGACCTCACGCCGGTCTGGAAGGCGCTGGAGTTCGAACTGCGCCGCTTCCCGGCGGATTACCGTTTCCCCTGCGGCGAAGAGCTCAACGCCAATATGGACCGCTACCTTTCCGGCGGCGGCACCATCCTGCGGAAGTTCTGAACGATCCGCCCCTTTCCTAGCGCTCCCACGGTTCCCGCTCGCTCCGGGAACGAAATTTAAGCCGATAACGCAGGGGAGTGCAGAAATGACGGCGGCGGAACACCCGGATGAAGTAGTTCATCTGCCGGAACCCGCATCGGGCGGCGATCTCCCCCACGTTCAAAGAGGAGTACTCCAGCAGACTGCGCGCCAGCTCCATCCGCAGTCTCGTCACGTATTCGGAAAACCCGCAGTTCATGTTCCGGGCGAAAACCTGCGCGATATAGTTTCCGCTCACGCCGAAATGTTCCCCGACCAGGTCGCAGGAGAGCTCCGTGCAGAGATGTTCTTCAATGTAAACGAGAATCCTTTCCAGCAAGTAATGGGAGTTCTCGCATGTTCCTGCCTCGGATTGACGCAGAACATACGCGTACTCCTGAAGCAGTGTCCTCCAGATCTCCATGATGGCCCCGCCGTGATCGAGTGCATCGGCGAGAGCGCGCATCAGAAGCTCCACCGTCTCCCTCTGAAAAGCGCCGCAATGGAAAAACTGGTCGGGATCATGTTTCTCCGGATCATTCCAGCTCCGCTTTTTTGAAACGAAACGTACCGTCGTGTAACTGCAGACGACGGAAAGCATGTCATACTGCCCCCGCTCCCCGCACCAGACACCGCACCCCGGCGGCAACAGCAGAATCTCTCCCGGCGAAAGCATCTGTTCAACAATCCGCTTTCCATCTCCGAACTGATATTTTCTCTCCCCGGAAAGTACCAGATTGATCCGCCAGAGATTCGGCGAAATGGCTCCCGGCCGCACAATCGCCGGGTACGGACGGCAATGGATGATCTTCGGCGACGTATAATTCATAATGGAATCCACTTTCTCCTGGAAAAAGGAATCCAGATGAATATTTGTCATGAAAGTATCTTTTTCCATCATTTTACCCTACTCAAAGAGTTGAAACTATGCTATAATGTAAAAGAGAATCAAATATTTTCAACCTCACTGTCATAAAAAGGAAGTTTCATGATCGCCGTCACCAGCAGAATTCCGCCGTTGATCGATTTTTCAGCGGATTTTGAAATGCAAACCGTCATCGCCAGCGGCAAATCTTCCTATCAGGGGCATCCGACCACACTTCAAATGCCAGACGGCACCATCCTCTGCACCTGGACCATCGGACACGGCGGCTCCTGCGGTCCGATGGCGAAAAGTTCCGACGGCGGCAGAACATGGAGCGCAGTTGCAACCCCGGAAAACTGGAAGAACTACATCAACTGCCCGACCCTCTGGCACCTGCCGGTTCCGGGAAATCCGGAACGGACGGCGGTTTTCGCCCAGGAACCCGGGACGCGCCGCATGGCGGTCTCGTTTTCTGAAGACGGCGGTTCCCACTGGAGTCCGATGGAGCCCTGCGGCGGGAATATCGTTTCAGTCATGCCGTGGACATCGATCCTCCCGCTGCCGGGCAATGCCCGTATCCTCGCCGCCTTCACCAATGCCAGACCTTCCCCGGAAGAGAAGAACCGGAACCTGATTATCCGCTCCTTCTCCGCCGATTACGGCAGAAGCTGGAGCAAGCCGGAAATCATCGCCGATCAGCCGGAAGCCAACCTCTGCGAACCGTGGATTCTCCCCTCCCCCGACCGCTCGCGCTGGGCCTGCCTGATGCGGGCAAACAACCGGAAAATGAACTCCATGGTGATCTTTTCCGACGATCATGGCAGAAGCTGGAGTGCTCCGCTGCCGCTGCCGCTGCCGCTCAAAGGTGACCGCCATGTCGCCCGCTATCTGCCGGACGGCAGGATCATCGCCGCATTCCGCTGCATGGATGAAACCTCCCCATGTTACGGCCACTTCTGCGGCTGGATCGGCTGCTGGGAGGATCTCGAAAATCAGACGCCGGGCCAGTGATGCTGAAACTGCTTCACCATGTCTCCGATTCCCATTCCGGCAACGGGGACTGCGGATATCCTGGTCTGGAAATTCTGCCGGACCGTACCATCCTCGCCACCACATATCTGCGCCGCAGCCGACAGGACGCCGGGAATTCCGTCGTCAGCCTGCGTATTCCATTCGACTCTTTACCCGAAAAACAACCCCTTCATCAGAAAAGGAATTCCACCATGAAAACCATGCGACAAGCCGCCGTTCCCTCCCCCGATGTCAGCATCTCCCGGCATATATCAGTTTTTACGCTGATCGAACTCCTCGTAGTAATCGCGATCATCGCCATTCTGGCAGCTCTGCTCCTGCCTGCGCTGAACAAAGCCATGGAACGGGTGCGGGCCATCTCCTGCGTCTCCAACCTCAAGGAGAGCGCCACTGCCATGATCATCTATTCCGGCGATTCGGATTCGTTTGCAATCGTCCGGCGGGACAACGGCCTCAACAGCTGGGGACCGGTTCTGGAAGAGTACAACTACCTGAAAAACCATGATGTAAAAATGTGCCCGAGCCTGAAAAACGAACTGGCCTCCAAGTTGGGCTACTGGGATACCTTCGCCATTCCCGCAGACTGGAGCGCACAGCCATGGCTGATCCTGGTCAATTCCGGTTACTACCTGAAATTGAAAAAGCTCAACAACAAACTGCCGCTCTTCTTCGATTCCCTGCGGGACTACGGCGGAATCAAACAGCAGATGTACGGCGCCTTCGATCTGTGGACCAATTCCACCAACATGGGGAAATTCCACCTGCGCCACTCCAGTCTGGGCAACGTCGTACTGCTCGACGGCCACGTGGAATCGATGAACGCCATCCGGTACAAGGAGGCCATCGACCAGAGTCTGCTCCTGCCGTTCGGCAAAGAGAGCAAGACGATTTACTACTACGACAAGAACGATGTTCTGCTCCCTTTGTAAAAGGATTTTTCTCATGAAGCAACACGTATGGTACACACTCTTCGGATTTCTGTTTCTCGCAGCGGCAGTTTTCGCAGACGAGGTCAAAATCACCGGCCTCTCCCGTGAAACGGTGGTCAAGAACGAGCCGTCGCGCGCCGTCATGGGCTATCTGAACACCAGTTATCCCGATATTTTCCGCAACGCCAGAACCGTCTGTCTTCCACGCGGCAGTGCCTTTGAACCGGGGCGGGGCTTCTCCTTTCAGATCGACCGGGAGTGCGACATCTATCTCATCGTCCACAGACGGGGGAAGCCGGATCTGCCCGGATGGACTCTCACCCCCATCAAAACCTATTGGGGAATCGGCGCCACCATCGCCAATGAGGAGGATGTCTACAAAAAGCATTTCAAAGCCGGCCGGGTCGATATTCCGCCGCACAACGGGAAGGTGGGCAAACTCTACGGCATGCCTCACGCGGCGGTGATTCCCTGTTCCCGGAAAGTCGAACCGCTCTTCCGCTGGAACTGGCAGGAGCTCGGCGATTCCTCCGCCACCAGTCTCGGACCGAATGCAAAACAGGTCAGAATTCTGCCTGTCGCCCGCCGAAGCGTGACCCTGCGGATTCCTCCGGAGAAAATCGCCGGCGACAAGGTATTTCACCTGCGTTTCTTCGCCCGGGCGAAAAAGAACGAAGTATGTTCCGTGCAATCGAAGCGGTTGCGGTTTCCGTTCGGAAAAGAGTATGGCATCGCCGACATCTGGACCGCGATCGACATTCCGTTCTTCCTGCCGGAGAACCGCTCCGGCGCCACGCTGGAACTGAACTTTTCCGGCACTGATGAGATCCTGCTGGAGGAAGCCGCCCTCTACCGCGACACTGCGGGAATCAAACCCGTCGCCGACCAGGTGAAGAAATTCTTCCCCGGGAATGAGTGGAAAGCGGCTTTCATGGGGAGGCTTCAGCCCCGTTTTCTTCCGATCGCTCCCGGCTCCCCGCTGGATTTCTCCCGGCAGGTGCAGTGGGTACCCGCCGGAAGCAAAGGGAGAATCATCGCCAACCCAAACGGCAAGGCCGCTTTCGAAAAGGAGCCGGAAACCCCGGTCCGTTTCCGCTGTGCCACCATGCAGGTGAGCACGGTCCGCCCGACCTCCCGACGGGAAGTCGATCAGATCATCGCCGATTGCGTCCGGCAGGGCTACAACATGATTCGGATCATGCACATCCCCGGGAAAGCGAAATATCAACGCAGCGGAGTCACCATCGACCGGGCGAAATTCATCCCGCAGAATCAGCAGGAGTTCCGGGAATATTTTGATGAAGACCGTCTCCGGCTGCTGGATTACCTTCTCGCGGAAGCGGGCAAACGGGGCATCTACTGCTTCTGGTACCTCATGTCCAGCTTCTGCGGCTGGACAGATGCGACCGCCGCCGCGCACTGGGTCGGCAGGAACCTTCAAGGGCAGCAGTTTCACGCCCAACTCTATGTCAATCCGGCATTCCGCCGCAACTGGAAGGAGGGAGTGACCTATCTCATGAACCGCACCAACTCCGTCAACGGCAAAAAGTGGAAGGATGATCCGGTCTTCGCCTGCGTTCTCTTCATGAATGAACAGGATTTCCGGACCAGTCCGGTATTTCTCGCCGCGTTTCAGCCGGAGTGGGAAAAGGAGTTCGGCTCCGGAGCTCCGAAACTCACCGAGCGGCTGCTGAAGAGCAGCTCCGCCACCGGTCGCAAAGCCGGTAAGTTCATGCAGAAAAAGGCGGAGGAGATGATCCGTTTCTATCTCAAGTCGGTGAGGGAAGCGGGATATCCGGGGTTGGTGAGCCACTCCAATTTGTACATGCGCATGATCGACGCGCCCGGCCGGGAACTGCTTTCCGCGGCGGATCTTCACACCTACCACGGCCACCCCGGAATGCCGCTACCGGCCGGCAGTGTCCCCGGATATCCGGTCGCCGCCTGGGGGAAGCAGGAGATCGCCGTCTGCAACAGCAGTTCCATCCGGGAACAGGGGGACTATCTTGCCCGAATCCTCGTCAAGCGGAAACTCAACTACCCCTCGTTCATCCTTGAATTCGCCGACACGGCACCCAATCCCTTCCGGCATGAAAACGGACTGTTCTTCTGCGGGTATGCCGCATTCAACGGAATCGACGGACTCGG
>ENA-UEQW01002934-UEQW01002934.1-human-gut-metagenome-genome-assembly--contig:-NODE-2934-length-12241-cov-7.899211_pt1 | contig 12241 bp, 8 predicted proteins | sample MGYA00242947_ERZ507947 | MGnify/ENA primary metagenome ERZ507947 (study PRJEB26167, sample SAMN06115421) | human gut metagenome | host: Homo sapiens | place: China:Guizhou | collected 2015-03-17... | reverse complement strand
GATAACTTACTCAATAATCTCATACAAGCTTCTTCCGGTACAGAGCGAGACAAGGGGACTCGGTTTGAAACTCTTATTCGGGATTGGTTAACCAAGGAACCGACATATCGCGATTTATTTACTGAAGTCTTAACTTATAAAGATTGGAGCGGGCAACATCCCGAGCTTGTATCTTCCGGTCGCGACATCGGAATTGATTTGGTTGGTGTTAATTCGGATGGAAACGGATACACCGCAATTCAATGTAAGTTTTACGACAAAGAAGCGACTGTTCCTAAAGCAGGAGTGGATTCCTTTATAGCTTCTTCCAACAAGCCGTTTTTCACAAAACGATTTTTAGTAGCTACTAATGAGCACTGGACTGATCCGGTTAAAGAAGAATTCCGACGGCAAACACCTCCCGTTACTTTGATTACGAGGGAGACCCTGGCAAGTTCAACTGTTGATTGGGCTGCTTACCAAAGAGGGGAGTTAAAGGAAGTTGCGAAGCGTACTCCCCGCGACTATCAAAAAGAAGCGATAAAGAAAGTCATTTGAGTTTCCATAACTCGTATTGTCACATATCATAACTTATTTGTCACAACTTACCATAACTTGTAATGTCACAAATCTCATAACTTTAGTGTCACATGTTTGGTGCGCTTCGGTAAAATTGCAGAGTGGATCACAGCGGTACAGGTGCTGTCGTGACCACTCTTTTCTTGTTTGGAGTGCTGATGCGATCAAACTATGTACAGGATTACGACAAGTGGGTTAAGGCCGGGCGTGGCCAGGGGCGCTATAGCGCTTATGACCCGTGGATCACTGTTCAGGACTGCCATTCCAAAACCCCTCGCCACAGGGTCCCATGTCCACGCCTGCATCGCATGCTTCACTGCCTATCGCACGGGGAACGTCTTGTCTGCCTTTCTCTTGAATGGAATCCCGAGGTCATCGAAATCCGCGAGCAGTTTCCCCTTGCACCCGTTGACACACTAGACATTTGCAGCGAACTCAATCTGATTCATCCCCAAGTCAGGGGAAAGAATATCGTCATGACTACGGACTTCCTTGTGACGTACAGGGACGATGAGGGCGAAGAGAGTTTTAAGGCTTTTCAAGTCAAAGAGAATGAGGACGAGGTACGCAAGCCTCGGGTCAATGCCAAATTAACAATTGAGAAAATGTACTGGGAGCGCAAGGGTATTCCGTGGTCTGTCGTTTTTACGTCCTCCTTGATTGGACCAAAGTACGACAACATTGTGTTCCTTAACAAGTACCGCAACGACATAATCAACGACTTCCATCAGCTCATGTTGGATTACATGACGCTTCTTTCCTCCTACCCAGAACTGTCTTTGCGGAGACTTGGTGAAGTCTGTCCAAGCATTTTTGGCAATCGCTATGCAGTAGTCTGCGAGCCTATCCTAAAACTCGCAGCCCATCAGAAACTAGATTTCGATATTAACAATGCCTACATCCTCGATATACCCGTTGGAGATTTCAAATGTCAGCCGTAGTGAACCTGAAAGATGTCCTTTTTGGTGATGGCAAAACTTACCGTGTGATTGCTTTCTACCAAGGGGAAGTCGTGCTCTTTCGCATGGATAAGCGAGGGTTCCAGATAGAAACGATCCCCTTTTCCGGTCTTGAGAGTGAAATTCGCATTGGAAACATCGTCAAGATCACCGATCCGGCAAGTGACAACCGATACGCGGCGCATTCGGATAATGAGATGAATGCCGCTCAGAAGCGGTACGACCTCATTGCTCCTATTGTCACTAATCCCGAAGCGATCCTTGAAAGCCGACTGAGAACAGCGATCATCAGAAGCCAATCCATTTCGGAAGAAGACTTTGCAACCAAACGACGCTATGCCTACAGGTATTTGGAAAAATATTTTCGGGACGGCATGACGGTTACATGCCTTACTCGCTCGCGTGACGGATCTGCATCTCGCTCATATTCTGTGAAAACCGGGCGCAAATCCAGAACAGGGCTTGGGACTATCGTGACAGACGAAATACGCAACATGATGACCAGCGTCATCACGAAAAATATTCTCAAGATCGGTGGATTGTCCGTACACCAAGCGTACGGGGTATTCACCAAAGAATATCGGGTAGCCAATCCCAGTGTCCCCGACAATGCTATTCCTACCGAAGCGCAATTTAGGTATCACTACGATACCCGTATCAGTTTGGCTGACAAGGTAAGGAAAAGGAATCCTAGTGCCATCATGGACAAGGACATCGCCCCAGCGACGGGTACTGTTCTCCAAGTTGCTCAGTATCCTGGCGCTCGCTATGAAATCGACTCGACGGTTGACAATGTGTTCTTGGTCGCATCAGACCGTGTTCTGCCCGTAGGTCGTCCCGTTCTTTATTCGGTAACGGACGCATTCTCGGGAATGATTGTTGGCATCAACATTTCCTTTGAAGGGAGTCAGTACAAGAGCGCGGCTCAAGCCTTGTTCAACGCCATCCGCAACAAGCAAGAGTTTTGTCGCAAGTACGGTATAGAGATCGACAATGACGAATGGCCTGCCGAGGGGATTCCCTCCTGTGTGGTGGCAGACAACGGTGAACTTGAAGGTCGGCAGATCGAGAATTTCAGTAAGACCTTCTCTGTTCAGATCAGTAATACCGCCCCCATGAGGGGCGATCAGAAGGGAACTGTTGAGAGCAGTTTCCGTCAGCTCCAACATCAGCTCAAGGAGTTCGTCGCCAAGGCTGCTCCCGATCCGATAACGCTGAAAAAGGCCGGCGGCAAGGATAATCGCCACAACGCCTTTCTGACTCTTGTGGACTACACGAAACTCGTCATTGAGGCAGTTCGCGTTGTGAATCGCCATGTGAGAACTGTGATCCCAGTCGGCTATCCGGTAGGTCGCCCGGTCACTCCGATCTCTGTCTGGCAATGGGCCAAGAAAGAGGGAATGTGGGGGTTGACCACTGTTGACAATCCACTGCGCCTGCGTATCGCTCTGATGCCAAATGTCAAGCCTACAGTTTCCTCCTTGGGCATCAACGTAGACGGACTGCGCTACGAGTGCCTTGCCGATGAAGTCAAGACGCTGTTCTTCAGAGGAGCGCACAACAAGGCAAGACCCAAACGGGTGTTGGTGGCCTACGATCCGTCTGATGTTTCCTGCGCCTATCTCATACCGGATTCCAATCGCCCCATGACGGTGTACCGCTGTCAGTTGACTCCGAAGTTCGCCCGTTTTGCGGGAATGTCCATCTACGAAGCCCGCAGGGTTTTAGAAGAAGAAAGAACAACCACAATCATGGTTCAACACGAAAACGCCATTGCCGAAGGTGAAACCCGTAGGAGGCAAGATCAAATTGTTGAGGAAGCCATCACACAAAAGCCCACATCGGAATTGTCAGTGGCAGAAAAGATCAAGCGAATATCGGAAAGCCGCATGCAGGAACGGATTACTCAGAACAGAGAACAATCTTTTGCCAGCACGGAAAGCCTGAAAAAACCTGAACCATCCAGGCAAATCCAGAATGACGATGATGAACTCAAGCCCGTTCAATCCTTTAACGATTTATCAGAGGGGTGGTAATGACAGATGCAACGAGAGCGGATTACACGCAAAGCAATGATGCCAACAACAACCCGCTTGTCATGACTCTGCCGGATTTCAGTGGGTATGTGCCAAAGGAACTCGCTGAACAGATGTTGCGGGTTACGCAAGTCCCAGCCAAAACGGAGCCCAAGCGCATCCGAGCCAAGTTTCTGAGGGAACTGCCACGAGAGCTTTTTGTGCCCACCGTCCACCATTTCACTCTGTTTCAGACGATGGACTCTCTGATCCGACTCGGATACAAGGATCGCAACCCGAACACCTTGAAATCCAAGCAGTTCCTTCCCAAAGCAGGAATGGAACTGGAAATGAAGTTGCAGGATTTCGGCTCGGACTACCGGGACGGTTTCTCGGCTACGCTTATTGGGGTTTCGGGTAATGGCAAGACATATTCCGTGTCCAATCTGTTGCGCTACTACCCGCAGGTTATCAGCCATAACGATCCCAAGTTCGTACCTGGTAGTTTCGATCAAGTGGTTTATCTTCGGGTGAACTGTCCCGATGATGGAAGCCCCAAGTCCCTTTGCACGGAAGCCATTGCGGAACTTGGCAGGGTAACGGGTGAGTCGTATTCGGAAATGGTTGGCAACCGCGTGAGCGCAAGCCATTTGCGGGTTCGCCTTGCTCAGTTGATGAACATTCACAAGGTCGGCCTTTTGGTGATCGACGAAATCCAGAACATCGTCAACGCTCGACGAAACAAGGAAGAGTTGTTCAATTTCATTGTCACGCTGTCCAATACGCTAAACGTACCGCTCCTGTTCATCGGCACACCAAAGTTGGAAAAACTGCTCGACTCAAACTTGCGCACGGATCGTCGTCTTGGCTCCCAAGGTTGGATCGTATGGGATCGCCTGCGCCGTGACAGCGAGGATTGGCGGCTTTTCATGAAGCACCTTTGGCGCTGCTCCGTATTGTCGCAAGACCCAAAGGAGATGCCTGTTGAGGTAGAGGATGCTCTTTATAAGTACAGCCAGGGAATCCCGGACATTCTTGTGCGGCTCTTTGTGACCGCTCAGACTAATGGATTGATGCGGCTTCCCAAGGATAAAGAGAAAACCACGGCAAGTCTGATTTCGGTTACGTTCAAGGAATCCTTCAGCAATGTTGCCAAAGTCATCGGTGCAATTGCTCGCAACGACCTTGAAGCCATGGGACGGTACGAGGACGTGAGAATGCCCGAAGGTCGTTTCACCCAAATGTTGAGCGAGAAGATCAGCACAATCGAGCAAAAGGATGTTTCTGGCGAACCTAAGCCGATTCCTGTCCGAGATAAGGTTATCCAATGGCTCCAGGAGATGCAGTACAAGGTCACGCCAAGAATGGATACCGAGATCACAAAGATGTGTTTGGCGAATCCCAAAATCACCTTGTCCGAGGCGATGAGGCGGGCTATGGCACTCCTTGATTCTACCGAAAAGGATGCGCAGCCCGTTCCTGTAGGCAAGCCCAAGATGACACTTCCAGAACTCAGCACATTCCCCGTTGGGAGTGTTTAAGCCGACTATGTACGTACCTTATCCCTATCCTGATGAAGCGTTGGAAAGCGTGGTGGCTCGTTTGCGACGACACTTATGCCTCAATCCTCAAGAGGTGAAGAGAAAGTTCGGTAGCAACTGTCTGGGCGGATACGCCTACATCGAAACTTTGTCCGATCTGTTGAAACAAGCTTTTCCCGTTGAACAACTGATCGCAGACCACACGATGGTTCCGCTTTTGCGAAATCTCAACGACACCACATACCCACGTTACGCCTATCGGTACTGCCCCGACTGCCTGAAAGTGCAGCTTGAGACTCACGGCGAAACTTACTGGCGGCGTGAGTGGTTGTTCTGTGGGGTTTGCCATTGCCCGATCCATCACAAGCCGCTGATGTTGGCCAGTTTCAAAGACAAGCGGGCCATGTTCGACCACTGCCGGGACTTTGTTGTTCCCGAAGATGTCGAAGCCAGACTCAGCCGTCCCGTGGTCAGCAGCCGTTGCATGGAGAAAATGTCCGAGTGCTTGTTGGAACTGTTAGCCAAACCCGAGCCTCAAACCGTGGCAACTCCTATGCAGTGGCGTGACTTCTGGATTCGGATGCTCGATGACAACGGCTATACCTCGGGCAATCTCGATGCCCTGCAACAGCACCTGATGAGTTATTGGGAATTTGACGGCAAACAGCCCCCCGAGTTGTCGTCCGACGACCTCAACGCGGGTATGTCCCGTTACGATTGGGTTCAAGAACTTTACGCAAAATCAAGTTCAATCGGAATTCGCTGGCGTTGGGATCAAACCCTTCAGCTTTGGAAGGTTCTCCGTCCCGATATGTCAATTGAGGAACTTCACGCGCAAGCACTGGCTGGCTAGGCCATGTAATCCTTGATCACGGGAAATACAATATAAGGGCAATGTGCAAATTGAGAGGGACTTATGACTCAGACAGATGTGCTTATCACCGAGTCCGGTTATGAAAATATCCTCATTGACTTGTTGAAGGAGCTAGGGTACGAGTACACACATGGTTCTGAAGTACCACGCTCCAGCCCGCTCTATCAAGATGTCTACATCACGGAGGATTTTCTGACGACCGTCGGCAGAATCAATGCAGAACTGCCCCGAGTAGCTATTGAAACCGCATTGACACAACTGCAAGACCTGTCTGGAGGAAGTGTTGTTGATCTAAATATGACCTTCACGACCTACATCCAAGACGGAGTTCCTGTTCGATACTTCGTTGACGATGAAGAGGTCTACAACCGCGTGCAGTTGCTCGACTATCACAATGCAAAAAACAATTTGTTTCGCGTCGTCAACCAGTACACATTTCAAGAGCGCGAAACCAAGCGTCCCGATGTCATCCTGTTTGTCAACGGGATGCCGCTCGTACTCTTTGAATTGAAGTCTCCGACCCGTGACAACACGGATACATCCGAAGCCTACGCGCAAATTCAACGCTACCTCAAAGTCATTCCGTCCATCTTTGTCCCGAATGCTTTTTGTGTTCTCACCGATCTTGCGGATACGAGAGTCGGTTCCATTACTGCTCCTGAAGATCGTTTCATGGTCTGGAAAACCAAGGACGGCAAAACGGAAGATAGCGGCGTCGGTCGTATCGGCACGATGATTCGCGGCATGTGTGCCAAGGAACGGTTGCTTGATCTCGTCAAAAACTTCATCTGCTTCGATAGCCGACAAAAAGGCAAAGCCAAAATCATTGCCGGATACCACCAGTATTACGCTGTTAAGAAAGCGATTGAACGCGCCCTTGTTGCCGTTGGTTCCAATGGCGATGTACCTGAATCCCAACGCAAGAAGATCGGTGTGTTTTGGCATACCCAAGGTAGCGGCAAGTCGCTGTCGATGGTGTTCTTTGCTCACGCCATCATTGACAAGCTGAAAACCTCAACGATCGTGGTCATCACAGACCGCAACCAACTCGATGATCAGCTCTTCGGACAGTTTGCCGCTTGTAAGGAGTTTCTGCATCAAGAACCGGTACAAGCCAGAAACAAACGGCACTTACTCGAATTGCTCAACAACCGCAAAGTCAACGGCATCATCTTTACGACGATGCAGAAGTTTGGCGAGCTGAAAGACACCTACGAAAAGTTCTCCAAGGATGACGAGGGCGGTCAGTGGGACGGCGTACTGAGCTTGCGTCGCAACATCATCGTCATGACTGACGAAGCCCATCGAGGGCAATACGAGTTGGAAGAACGCATCGACGAAGACGGCACAACGCGAATGGGCTTTGCCGGCTGGATTCGCCATGCCTTGCCCAATGCCTCGTTTATCGGCTTTACCGGAACTCCGATCAGCTCCAAAGACAAAAATACCGTTGAGGTCTTTGGCGACTACATCGACATCTATGACATCACTCAGGCCGTGGAAGACGGAGCAACTCGTCCCGTCTATTACGAAAGCCGTGTTGCCAAACTGGAACTTGACCAAAACGCCTTGGATGCAGTAGACAAGCTCTATGAGCAGATCGCAAGCCAGAACAGCGTCATGCCGACTCGCGTTGAACAAAGCAAGCGCAATCAGGCTACGTTGGATGCATTGCTTGGTCGCCCATCCGTCATAGAACATCTGTGTACGGACATTGTTTGGCATTACGAAACAAGCCGTGCCAGCCTTCCGGCTTTCAAGGCAATGATCGTGGCCTACAGCCGCAACATGGCAGTTAAGATTTATCAGAAACTCTTGGATCTCAAACCAGAGTGGAAAGACAGTCTGGCGGTTGTCATGACCGTTGACAACAAAGACCCGTCAGAATGGGTCGATATTGCGGGCAATGCAGACGAACGCAAGGAACTTTCCAAGAGGTTCAAGGATACCAACGATCCGCTCCGTATCGTGATTGTGTGCGATATGTGGCTCACGGGAACAGATATTCCCTGTCTGGGAACGATGTACCTTTTCAAACCCATGCAGGGGCACAATTTGATGCAAGCCATTACCCGCGTCAATCGCGTGTTTCCCGGCAAGGTCGGCGGTCTGATCGTGGATTACATCGGCATCGGCAGCGCACTCAAGCGGGCAATGGCCGATTACACCAATCGGGACAGGCAGAACACGCAAAACATGGATGCGGGCAAGTCTGCGTACCCGGAGTTCCAAAATAAGTTAAGTGTCATACGCGACTTTTTCCATCCAAGCCCTAAATTGACCAAGGACAGTATTGTCGCTATGGTCGAATCGGGCAAGAAGTTTGAACTCTCCGAACTTGCTCTTGATGCCACGGATATTTTGGTCGATCCTCTTAAAAAGCCTACGTTTAGAGAAGATTTCATCAAACAAGTTCGCTTGATGGAACGCTTGCAGTCCCTCTGTAAAAGCTACTCAACCAAGGCAGAACAACACGAGGCGGCCTTCTATTCTTTGGTTCGCTCCCTGACATCAAAACGCGTCAACGGCGGGCCTGTGAGTACCGGCGTGCAAACAACCTCGAACATCAGTGCATTGACCGCTCAGATTGCCGCCATTCTTGATACCGGGGTAACCAGTACAGGGGTTGAGGCGATCATTTCACCCAACGCCAATGGCGCGACAGTGCAGGATGTCTCCATCTTTGACGAACAATTCGTCAACGGCTTGAAAAAACTCAAGCAGAAGAACGTGGCAATGGAATTATTGACGCGCATTCTGCAACAGAAGATCAGCGACTACAGACGAACAAGCATCGTCCAATCCAAGAAGTTCTCGGAGATGATGCAGAGCACCGCCAACCGCTATCGCAATGGAATGCTGACGAGTCAAGAAGTGATTGTGGCCATGATCGACCTGGCCAAACAAATCATGGCAGAGGATGCCGAAGCCAAGAAACTGGGCTTGAATGAAGAGGAAATGGCGTTCTACAGGGCGTTGACCCTGCCTGATGCCGTCAAGGACGCATACAGCAACGAGCAACTTTGCGCCCTGACTAGGGAACTCACCGACACCCTGCGCAAGAATCAGACTTTTGATTGGCAAAAGAAGGAATCGGCACGAGCGGATATGCGCAGAATCATCAAACGACTCCTTCGCAAGTACAAATACCCGCCAACAGAAGCGACCAATGCCACCGACACCGTGATTAAACAGTGTGAATTATGGGCTGATAACATTGAATAATAGCTTTGATATTTACGTATTTACGTTAATGTGCTATCCTTTACATTAAAGGGGTTGTCATGACAGATCAACAACCGAGGAAAGGCCGTCCGCGTATCTACGAGGGCGGTGCCAAACGGGTCACGATCTCTTTGCCGAGTCAGCTTGTCGACGAATTTAGACAGCGCGGATCGGCATGGGTCGTCAAAAAGCTCAACGAAGAGATAAATACAACAAACAATGAGTCCAAAAATGGCAAATGAAACCACATCCAAGCGTGGCCGCAAAGCCAAGGCAGCCGAAAAAGTCGATTTCAAAACTCAGTTGTGGAATGCGGCTGATGCCATGCGTGGAAACCTCGACGCTGCGGTGTACAAGCATGTTCTGCTTGGCCTGATTTTCCTCAAGTACATCTCCGAGAAGTTTGAAGAACGTTACGAGGAAATTGCGAAAGAATACGAGGAAGACGGTGAAGAAGTCGTCCGTGCGAGTCAGGAGGATCCTGACGAGTACATTGCAGAAAACATCTTTTGGGTTCCCGAAGAAGCACGGTGGAAAAAGATCGCTTCGGCAGCAAGTTCTTCAGCCATTGGTCTTGTGATTGACCGTGCCATGCGAGCGATTGAGGCTGTGCCCGAGAATGTCAAACTCAAAGGCATTTTGCCGAAGAATTACGCCAGCCCGGAGATCGACCAACGCATGCTGGGCAAGGTCGTCGATCTCTTTTCCAACATCGACCTAGCCTCCGAAAGGCAGAACGACCTGCTGGGCGAAGCGTACATGTACTGCTTGAAGAACTTCGCCACCGCCGAGGGAAAGAACGCCGGGGCTTTCTACACGCCGATCTGCATTGTGCGCACCTTGGTGAGCATCCTTGAGCCATTCAATGGTCGTGTGGCTGATCCCTGCTGCGGTAGCGGCGGCATGTTCGTCCAGAGCGTTGACTTCATCGAAAAACACCGTGGCAATCGCAAAAATATCACGGTTCTGGGGCAGGAATCTAACCCTGTGACGTGGAAAATGGCCGTGATGAACATGGCAATTCACGGTATTGAAGCCGACCTGGGTGATGGCCCTGCCAATACATTCTTCAATGACAAACATGCTCGTGAACGAGTTGACTTTTACTTGGCGAATCCTCCTTTCAACCAAAAAGGATGGAGAGGCACAGAGCTGGAAGATGACCCACGCTGGGACTATGGCATTCCTTCCGACAGTAACGCCAACTTTGCCTGGATGCAGCACATGATCCACCACCTGTCTCAGAGGGGACGCATTGGCATGGTCTTGGCAAATGGGTCACTGAGCTCGACTCAAAATAATGAGGGTGACATTCGCCAGAAAATCATTGAGGCAGACCTTGTCGAAGGGATTGTGGCTCTTCCGGATAAACTCTTTACATCTACAGGTATTCCTTGTTCGCTTTGGTTCCTGAACAAAGCTAAAGAACGTCCAAAGACGACTCTCTTTGTGGATGCTCGAAACATGGGAACAATGGTGAATCGAGCCTTGCGTGAACTTACAAATGAAGACATTGAGAAATTAGCTACTGTTTTCAAAGAATACCGAGCCGGAACCCTTGAATGCAAAAAAGGTTTTACAGCAATTGCTTCGACCGATGAAATCAAAAAACAGGGTTACATTCTTACACCGGGACGTTATGTAGGGATTGAAGAAGAGGAAGCTGATGATGAATCATTTGATGAAAAAATGAAAAAGTTAAGCTCTGAACTCAAACAACAGTTTGCGGAAGCACATAATCTTGAAAAAAAAATCGAAGAAACCCTAAAAGGGCTTGGTTATTATGGTTGATATTCATTTTGTTAAGGCTTCGGATTATTGCGAGTCCGTTGTTGATGGAACTCATGACTCACCCAAACCATGTGATGAGGGGTTTTATCTTATTACATCGAAACATTTATTGGACTATGAAATTAATTTCGCTTCTGCATACAAAATATCTGAAGCCGACTACAATTTAATAACAAAACGAAGCAATGTGAAACAGTGGGATATCCTGTTTAGTATGATAGGAACGGTTGGACGTGTTTACATTGAAAGAAACTCCAACTCCGAATATGCTTGTAAAAATGTAGGGATTTTTAAGTGCGGAGGCGATAAGCATAAAGCTTTATGGCTTTATTATGTGCTAAAAAGCCCATATTGCAAACAATATATATCAAAAGTATTAGCTGGAAGCACACAGAGTTATATTTCGTTAGGCAACTTGAGGGCATTCCCCGTACCAGTAATTGCTGACGAAAAACGAAATCGAATTATCGAAGCATTGTCCACTTTTGACAAAAAAATAGAATTAAACAATAAGATAAACGATAATTTGCTTCAGCAAGCTCGCGCTCTATATCAGGCATGGTTTGTTGATTATGTGCCTTTTAATGGCGTCAGACCTTCTGATTGGATTGATGATACAATTAATGGCCTTGCCAAAGAAGTAATATGTGGAAAGACTCCATCAACAAAAGCGCCTGAGTATTACGGAAATGATATTCCTTTTATCACCATCCCTGATATGCATGGTAATACATATGCTGTTACCACAGAGCGATATTTGTCATCATATGGTGCCCAATCACAGCATAAGAAAACTCTTCCGCGTAATTCGATCTGCGTCAGCTGTATAGGTACCGCTGGATTAGTGACATTAACTGCCCAAGAGAGCCAGACTAACCAACAGATTAATTCAATAATTCCCAAGGAAGGTTACTCTCCGTATTATATCTACTTACTGATGGAGACTCTTTCAGTTATTATCAACAATCTTGGGCAGAGTGGAAGCACCATAGTTAATCTCAATAAAGCACAGTTCGGGAAGATTGCCGTCGTTATTCCGTCAATTGAAACAATGAAATCATTTGACGAAATAGTAAGCCCTATGTTTGAGTCCATTCTTTCAAACCAAAAGGAAAACATTAAATTGGCGGAACTTAGAGACTCCTTGCTCACGGCGAACGCAGCCTGTTTCAAAATGTAACAGCCCGGTAAATCCGGGCTGTTCTATGTGCGCTCGGCATGAGCGAACTCTACAGGGTGAAAGTCCCGAAGTGCGGGCGGTGGCGCCAAGCACATAGC
>ENA-UEQW01002931-UEQW01002931.1-human-gut-metagenome-genome-assembly--contig:-NODE-2931-length-12247-cov-4.616927_pt1 | contig 12247 bp, 10 predicted proteins | sample MGYA00242947_ERZ507947 | MGnify/ENA primary metagenome ERZ507947 (study PRJEB26167, sample SAMN06115421) | human gut metagenome | host: Homo sapiens | place: China:Guizhou | collected 2015-03-17... | reverse complement strand
GGAGGGTTGGGAGCAGCCCGTTGTCGAGTCCCAGTGGTAAACGACACTTGTTCCACAACAAAGGTTGCCTGTTTGTTAACAAGAACGGTACAACGATGAAGTAGTACACACAAGCCCAACCGTGTCAATGCCGATCTGGGAGAAGCGGCACACGCAACACAACGCGTTCTTCTTCGTCTTGCGATAGCACGCTCCACAGTAGGGACACGATACCGCGTCTTCCTTCTTCAGCGGGACCAGCTCCTCGCACTCAATCACGAACGGAGCGCTGGCGTCGTATCCGACTTCCAGTCTGTTCCTTCCCTCCTTTTCGCACTTCACGAGCACCTTCTTCGCCTTCTGCGCCAAGGACGCGTTCTTCGGGGAATTGATCTCGCTGTTGCTCAATATCTGCGTTGCGAACAGCGCCGCGTCGATAAAGTTCTCCGCCTTGAACGCCGCGACCATCGCGACGTGCAGCGTGAGCAGCAGGTGCGCAGTCTGTAATCGAGTGTGCGTCATCAGATACGTCAACTGCAACGACCGTTCCGCCGACACTCCCTCCCCACGCTTCGCTGCGTCCAGAACGGCGGTAGTGGAGTACTCGCGCGCCAGGTCCAGGTACTGGTGCAGCAACGCCTCCTCCTGCTTGGAGCCCGCGATCACGAACGGAACGCTCTCGAACACGCTCGCGAACGCAGACTGACACGCGTCGAACTTGGCTCCCTGGAACGCCTTCAGTCCCTTCTTCACCAGCGTCGTCACGTCCGCCAGCGCCGTGGGGTTCAGCGGCAGCGACGGAGCGAACGAGCGCTGCGCGGGCGTCGCCAGCGGCGGCATGCCCGGGAAGCCGAGCGTGGTGAGCTGAGCCGACAGGAAGGTGGCGCGGTACTTGGGCAGGAGCGCCGTGTGACGGACCACGCCGATCTGGCGGTTCAGCAGCGAGGCGGCGGTGGCGACGTCTCCCGCAGCCGCGTGGTCCACGGCGAGCGAGGACTGCTGGCACCACTGCGAGAAGAGCGAGGGCGCTGGCTGCGGCACCGAGGACGACTGCACCGCGAGCGGCTCGTCGTCGTCGCCCAGGTCCAGGTCGTCGCTCCACGCGCCATCGTCTCCTTCATCGCTCATCTCCACCTCGCTCAGTGTGAGATCTTCCTCAGATGACTCCACTGGCTCCACAGGCTCCTTCGCCGCCGCCTCCACCTCCAGGAACGCGTTCGCCAGGTCATCCGCCTCCGCGGGCCCCTGGTTCTCCTCCTCCTCCATGATCTTGTCGCACAGCGAGCGCGGCAGCTCCAGCAGCGGCCAGCTGCTCTCCTGCAGCACGGCGATGGGCGGGTTCAGCAGCGAGGCGTTCGCGTTCACCTCGGGCACCGGCAGACCGCTCTCCTCCAGACTGGCGCGGATCTGCTCCGCGACGTCGTCCAGCCCGTAGGTGGCGGCGGTGAGGTACGCGAGTGTGGGCTGCTCCACGTCCAGCAGGACCTGCACCCGCGACTCGACGTCGCCGAGGAAGAGCGCGTTGTGGAAGCGCGCCATGGTGTCCTGCCGCAGGTCGGCGATGCGCAACATCTTCTGCAGCTTGGGGATGTTACCCGTGATCACGTAGAGGAAGCTGAGGCGGTCGAAGCTCTTCGTCTGCTGGTACGCCATCTCCACCATCTCGTGGTTGCCCTGACGCAGCGCCTCCTCCGCTTCCTCCCGGGCGCGGAGAGCGCGGTTCACGTCGATGTCCTCCGGACGCTCGGCGGCGTCCAGCAGCAGGAGCACCCGGTCGCCGTCGATCTTGAACAGTCCCTGTGCCACGGCCGCCCGGCGGTGCTCGCCCTCCTCCGTCTCAAATTGCAGCTCGCCGGCGGTAACGGCGCCCACTGCGTTGCAGTGACCGGCCAGCACGCCGTATTCGCCATCGGTGGTGGGGATCACCACCGACACGCACTTGCCCCGGAAGAAGGGCACGCTGGCGGCCAGCACATCCAGCTGAAACGCGGCGGCCATCACATGCCGCCTTTCTTCAGCTGCTCGGCCTTGCGCTTCACGTCGTCAATAGTGCCGGCGTTGAAGAAGGCCGCCTCGGGATAGTCGTCCATGGCGCCGGAGAGGATCTCCTTGAAGCCGCGCAGCGTCTCGTGCAGGGGCACGAACACACCGGGCGCGCCGCTGAACTTCTCCGCCACATAGAAGGGCTGGGACAGGAAGCGCTGGATGCGGCGGGCGCGGGCGACGGTCTTTTTGTCCTCGTCGCTTAGCTCCTCCATACCCAGGATGGCAATGATGTCCTGCAGCTCCCGGTACTTCTGCAGCGTGGACTGGACGGCGCGGGCGATGTTGTAGTGCTCCTCGCCCACGATGTCCGGCTCCAGAATGCGAGAGGTGGACTCCAGCGGATCCACGGCGGGATAGATGCCCTGCTCGGCGATCTTACGGCTGAGCACCGTGGTGGCATCCAGATGGGAGAACGTGGTAGCCGGGGCGGGGTCGGTCAGGTCGTCGGCGGGCACATACACCGCCTGCACGGAGGTGACAGAGCCGTTCTTGGTGGAGGTGATGCGCTCCTGCAGAGCACCCATCTCACCGGCCAGCGTGGGCTGATAGCCCACGGCGGAGGGCATACGTCCCAGCAGGGTGGACACCTCGCTGCCCGCCTGCACGAAACGGAAGATGTTGTCGATGAACAGCAGCACGTCCTTGTGCTCCTCGTCGCGGAAATACTCCGCCATGGTCAGGCCGCTGAGCGCCACGCGCATACGGACGCCGGGGGACTCGTTCATCTGGCCGAACACCAGGGCGGTCTTGTCGGACACGCCGGACTCGCGCATCTCGCCCCAGAGGTCGTTACCCTCGCGGCTGCGCTCGCCCACGCCGGTGAAGATGGAATAGCCGCCGTGCTCCATGGCCACGTTGTGGATCAGCTCCTGAATGAGCACGGTCTTGCCCACGCCGGCGCCGCCGAACAGACCGATCTTGCCGCCCTTGGGGTACGGCTCGATCAGGTCGATGACCTTGATACCCGTCTCCAGAATGTCGGCGGCGGGCATCTGCTCGGCGAAGGTGGGAGCGGCGCGGTGGATCTCCCACCGGGGCGCGCTCTCGTCCACCGGCGGCTCGCCGTCGATGGGATCGCCCAGCACGTTGAACATGCGTCCCAGCGTCTTTTCGCCCACGGGCACCACGATGCCGTGGCCGGTGGCGGTGACGGTCAGGCCGCGTCCCAGACCGTCGCTGCCGGCCATCATGACGCAGCGGACGGTCTTGTTCTCCAGATGCTGCTCCACCTCCATGGTGTAGCGCTGGCCGTTGGTTTCCACGGTCAGTGCCTCGTTGATGGCGGGCAGGCTCCCTTCAGGGAATTGTACGTCGATCACGGGGCCGGAAATACCCGTGATAATACCTTGTTTCATTGAGGTCAGCCCTCCTTTTCTTTCTTACTGCGCTGGGCGCGCTCACCGGCGGAGACTTCGGTGATCTCCTGGGTGATGGCGGCCTGGCGCGCCCGGTTGAACTGGACGGACAGATCCTTCAGCAGCTCCTCCGCGTTCTGATCCGCCGCGTTCATGGCGGTCATGCGGGCGCTCTGCTCGCTGCAGAAGCTGTCCACCAGCGCGCTGTAAATGTATCCGGTCAGGCAGCTGCGGGCGGCGTTGTCCAGCACCGCCTTGGCGCTGGGCACGAACTCATACACCGCGTCACCGGCGGTCGCCGCCGTTGCCGCGTGGAAGCGCTCCCGGTGCAGGGGCATAACCTGCGCCTGATGCACCGTGGCCTCCAGACCGTTCTTCATGTCGGTATAGATGATCCAGACGGAGTTGATCTCGCCCGCGTCAAAGCGATCCAGCAGCAGCTCGGCAATATGCCGTGCCCTGTCCAGCGTGGGGTTCTGCGCCGTGTAGAGAAAGCTCTTTTCCACGGGCACGCCCCGCTGGGCGAACCAGCGGCGGCCGTATTCGCCCACCACATACAGCGCCGTGCCCGGATGCTCCGCCATGAGCTGCTGCCCCTGGCGGATGACATTCTGGTTATAGGCGCCGGCCAGTCCCTTGTCCGCCGTGATCAGCAGACACGCCGGCACGCCGGGCAGGGGCTTTGTGTTGGGGTCTGCCGGGATCAGATAGCGGCTCTCGATGGTACTGTCGGCGTTGAATACGCGGCCGATCTCCGTTTGCAGCGCCTGAAAGTAGGGGCGGGTGTTATCCAGCTCCTGCTTGGCCTTGCGCAGCTTGGCCTGCGAGATCAGATACATGGCGTGGGTGATCTTCTGGGTCTGCCGCACGCTTCCGATGCGCCGGCGGATCTCACTGGTGCTCGCCATGCGCTCACCGCCCGCCTGTGCGCTTGAATTTCTCCAGCGCCGTCTTTGCAAAGTCGTTGATCTGCCCGCGCAGCTCGTCGGTCAGCGCCGCACCCTGCTCCAGCTGAAGCATCAGCGTCTGGCGGCTGGCGGCGAACTCGCCCAGCAGGAAGTCCCGCAGCTGGCACACCTGCGCCACCGGCACCTGCTGATAGATGTGCGCCATAGCCGTCACCAGCGTGACGATCTGCTGCGCCTGGCTCAGCGGTGCGCTGCGCCCCTGACGCAGAATGTACATCAGGCTCTGGCCGTAGGCCAGCTGGCTCTTCGTCTCCTCGTCCAGATCGCTGGAGAACTGGGTGAACACCTCCATCTCGCGGTACTGCGCCAAATCGAGGCGCAGGGTGCCCACGGCCTTCTTCATGGCCTTGGTCTGCGCCGCGCCGCCCACACGGGACACGGACAGACCCACGTTCACCGCCGGGCGGTGTCCGGAGAAGAACAGGCTGCTCTCCAGGAAGATCTGGCCGTCGGTGATGGAGATGATGTTGGTGGGGATGTAGGCCGACACGTCGCCCGCCTGTGTCTCCACGATAGGCAGGGCAGTCATGCTGCCGCCGCCGCGCTCGTCGCTGAGGCGCGCGGCGCGCTCCAGCAGACGGGAGTGCAGATAGAACACGTCGCCGGGGTAGGCCTCGCGGCCGGGAGAACGTCCCAGCAGCAGGCTCAGGGCGCGGTAGGCGATGGCATGCTTGGACAGGTCGTCGTAGACGATCAGCACATCCTTGCCCTTGTTCATGAAGTACTCGCCGATGGCGGCGCCGGCATAGGGCGCGATGTACTGCATGGAGGCGGACTCGCCGGCGCCGGCGCAGACGATGATAGAGTAGCTCATGGCATCGTGGCGGCGCAGCAGCTCGGCGATCTGTGCCACGGAGCTGGCCTTCTGGCCGATAGCCACGTAGATGCAGATCATGTCCTTGCCCTTCTGGTTCAGGATGGTGTCGATGGCGATGGCGGTCTTACCGGTCTGGCGGTCGCCGATGATCAGCTCACGCTGGCCGCGTCCAATGGGGAACATGGAGTCGATGGACAGGATGCCGGTCTGCATGGGGGTGTTGACCGGCTGGCGGTCGATGATGCCGGGGGCGGGGCTTTCGATCATGCGGTACTCGTCCGCCCGGATGTCGCCCGCGTCGTCGATGGGGGCGCCCAGCGCGTCCACCACGCGGCCGATCATGGCGTCGGACACGCCGATACCGGCGGTCTTACCGGTGCGGTATACCGCCGTGCCCTCGCTGACCTCCTCCACGCGGCCAAACAGGATGCATCCGATGCGGCCGGGGCGCAGCTCCTGCACCATGCCGCGGATGCCGCCCTCGAACAGCAGGATCTCGCCGTAGGTGGCGTTTTCCAGCCCGCCCACATAGGCGATGCCGTCCGCCACGGTGAGCACACTGCCCACCTCGCGGGCGCATACCTCCGGCACCCAGCTGCGCACGGCGTCCCGGATCAGCGGGATCACGGAACCGGCGCCGGGCTTCAGCTCCACCAGCTTTTCCTTCAGCTGGCTCAGACGACCCTCCGCCGTCCAGTCGATGATCTCGGTGCCCAGCTCGATGCGGAAGCCGCCCACAACGGTGCGATCCTCCTGCCAGACCAGATCAACGGCCTTGCCGTATTTCTTCGACAGCACGTCCTCCAGCTTGGCCTTCTGTGCGCTGTCCGGCGCCGCGGCGCTGAACAGTCTTGCCGTCAGGCGTGCATCAGTCGTGTTCATGGTGTTCCTCCTCCGCTGCGTTCACAAAGGAGTCGTAAGCCTTGGCAGTCTGGGCTGCCAGGATCTTCTCCATGGCGTCCTCGGCAATAGCCACCGCCTCGCGGTTGGCCTCGGCCACGATCTTCTGGCGCTCGCTCTCGGCGGCGTCCTTGGCATCGGACAGGATCTTGTCCGCCTGCGCCTTGGCCGCGTCGCGCTGCTGCTGGGCAAAGGCCTCCGCCTCCTTGGCGGCGGCGGCACGCTTCTCCTCCAGCACGGCGTCAAAGTCCGCCTCCCGCTGGGCCATGGCGGCCTTCAGCGCCTCGGTGTCCTTCTCCCGGGCCACGGCGGCGGCTTCCATATCCGCATAGTGCTTCTCCCGCTTTTCCATAAAGCGCTTCACCGGCTTGAACAGCAGCAGATACAGGCCGCCCACCAGAATGGAGAAGTTGAAGAAGTGCAGCAATATCTGCTGCCAATCAATATTCAGAGGGATATTCATAGCGTCTCTCCCCGTTTCTTACAGCACGAAGATGATCAGGATGACCACCAGCAGGGCATAGATGATGGCGGTTTCCAGGAACACCAGACCCAGCATCATGGTGGTACGGATCTTGCCCTCGGCCTCCGGCTGGCGGGCGATGCCCTCGGCGGACTTGGCGATAGCCATACCCATACCGATGGCGCCGCCGGCGGCAGCCACACCGATGGCAACACCGGAAGCGATGGCCTTGGCGCTCACGCCGCTGTCGGCCGCTTCCTCGGTCTGGGCGGCGGTGCCGTCGGCAGGTGCGGTATCGGCGAACGCGGTCACGGTGAGCAGGGCGGTCAGTGCCAGCACCAGGCACAGCAGCAGGGCAAAGGCCTTCTTATTGAACAGCTTTTTCATGGTTTCTCTTTCCTCCGTCAGTTATTTACAGTTTCAGCTTTGATTTTTTTGTTTTTCTTTGGCTTGGGTGCGTGCTTTTCCGTAGTCTCTCCGTAGAACATGGAGGTCAGCGTGGTCAGCACGTAGGCCTGGATCAGCGCGTGGAGCAGCGTGAACAGCACGCCCACCACCACCGGCACAACGAAGCTCAGGGACACATAGTAGTACACCAGCTCCGTCACCAGCAGGCCGCTGAGCAGCGCGCCGAACATACGGAAGCTCATGGAGATGGGCAGGGAGAAATCCTTGAGGGCCTTGCCCGCGCCCTTTGCGCCGTTGGCCACGATGCCGCCCACCAGGATCACGCCGTAGGACAGGCAGCCCAGGGAGATGGCCGCGTTCACGTCCGACAGCGGGGCCGGCAGCGCGATGGTGTGTCCGCCCGTGGTGATGGCCTGGAAGCCGAACAGCTCAAATAGCGTGCCGATAAAAATGTACACGCCTGCGCCGAAAATGTAGGCGCCCAGGAACTTGTTGCGATGCGGGCTGTTGCCCTTGGCCATGCCGTCGAACAGCCCTACCACGGTCTCCAGCGCCATCTGCAGCTTTCCCGGTACCATCTTGAACCGGGGGATAACGAACACCCGCAGCAGTATCGCCGCCAGCAGCAGTGCGCCCACCACCACCAGCGAGGATATGTACGCCGGGTTCACGTCCTTCAGCCCGAACAGGCTGATGCGGTTCGTCCCGTGGAGCACTGCGTCACGCATGGCCTCCTGCACCGACTCCGACTTGCCGTGTCCGGGGACAAGCAGAGAGCCGGCCAGGAACGCCGCGGTGATCAGCAGCCACACCACGATGAACCTGATTTTCCTCTTTTTTTCCATTCGTCTTTCACCTTTTACATCCGGTAAAATTTTTGTGCCGTGTCGTTTCATGTACGGCAGAAGCGGCACAGCGCTTCCATCGAATGTCCTGATTTTGGCAAAATCTTAACATCCGATATCGGCATCTTGACACTTCCTTTTTATTATATTAGAAATTCCACTACAGCACAAGTATTTTTTCGTCGTAAGCGTCACAACATTCCATAAAATCCGACAAAAGTTTTATCAGTTTGCGTATTCTGACAAAAGAGGCAGCGCCCCGCTATGCAGGACGCTGCCTCTTTGCTCATTTTCCGTTTCGCTTTTTGGCGAAGGCGGCCTTTTTCCGGGGCGGCATCTTGCCCTTCTGCACCGGCTGCTTCGCCGTGGGCGTGCCCCGGCGTCCCCGGTTGCCGGACGTCTCCTTTTTCCGGCGGGACTGACGCTCCGGCTTCTCCGGCTTGGCCGGGGGCTGGCCGTCGGGCTCGCCCTTGCGGGGACGGATCAGGCACTTCTTCTCATAGCCGATGAGATCGGTGCGGCCCGTCTCCTCCAGCGCCTCCACCACCAGCGCCCGCTTCTCCGGCCGCGACCACTGCAAAAGCGCCCGCTGCATGGCCTTGTCCTTGGGATCGCGGGCCACATAGACCTCCGACATGTCCCGCGGGTCGATACCCGTGTAGTACATGCAGGTGGACAGCGTGCCGGGCGTGGGATAAAAGTCCTGCACCTGCTCCGGCGTTCTGCCGTTTTTGTGCAGAAGCTCCGCCAGCTCCACCGCGTCGCTGAGGGTGCAGCCGGGGTGGCTGGACATGAGGTACGGCACCAGATACTGCTCTGTGCCCCGCTCCTCGTTGAGCTTCTGATACTGCCGCCAGAACTTCAGGAACACGTCGAAATGGGGCTTGCCCATATAGTCCAGCACCGAGCTGACACAGTGCTCCGGCGCCACCTTCAGCTGGCCGGAAATGTGGTACTGCACCAGCTCCTTGAAGAACGACCTGTCCTTGTCCTGCAGCATGTAGTCGTACCGGATTCCGCTGCGGACGAACACCTTCTTGATGCCCGGTATCTCCCGCATACGCCGCAGCAGCTCCGTGTATTCCGAGTGATCCGCGTCCAGATTGGGACACGGCTCCGGCGCAAGACAGCTGCGGTTCTTGCACATGCCGCAGCGCTTCTGCTTCTGGCAGCTGGTGTGGCGGAAGTTGGCGCTGGGGCCGCCCACATCGTGGATGTAGCCCTTGAACCCCGGCTCGTGGGTCAGCAGCTCCGCCTCCTCCAGCACCGATTCGATGGAGCGGCTGGTGACCATCCGCCCCTGGTGGAAGGCCAGCGCACAGAAGTTGCACCCGCCGAAGCAGCCCCGGTTATGGGTGATGGAGAACTGTACCTCCTCGATGGCGGGGATGCCCTCCTTATACATGGGGTGAACGGCGCGGGTATAGGGCAGGGCGTACAGCGCGTCCAGCTCCTCCCGCCGCAGGGGACGCGCCGGGGGATTCACCACCAGATACCGCCCCTCGCAGGGCTGCACCACAGCGCAGCCCCGGATGGGGTCGTGCTCGTCGTATTCCACCTTCGTAGCGCGGGCGTAGGCCGTCTTGTCGGCGCACACCGCCTCGTAGGAGGGGCAGTCCGCCCGGTGGAATTTCAGCTCGCCCACCGCGTCGGTGATATAGGCCGTGCCGGGCACGTCGGTGATATCCGCCGGCGGCGTTTTCCGCGCCAGACGCCGGGCGATCTCCACCGTGGCGCTCTCGCCCATGCCGTACACCAGCAGATCGGCGGGTGCGTCGAACAGAATGCTGCGGCGCACCCTGTCGTCCCAGTAGTCGTAGTGGGCGAAGCGGCGCAGGGACGCCTCCAGCCCACCGATGACGATGGGCGTGTCCGGGAAGGCCTCCCGCGCACGGTTGGCGTACACGATGGTGGGACGGTCGGGGCGCTTGCCCATCTGCCCGCCCTCGCTGTACAGGTCACGGGTGCGGCGGCGCTTGGCCACCGTGTAGTGCGCCACCATGGAGTCCAGATTCCCGCCGCCGATGAGCACGCCGTACCGGGGCTTGCCCATGGCGCGGAAATCCTCCGCCGAGTGCCAGTCCGGTTGGGGCAGAATGGCCACCCGGTAGCCCCTGCTCTCCAGCAGCCGCGCGATCAGCGTGGTGCCGAAGCTGGGGTGGTCGATGTATCCGTCCGCCGTCACCACCAGAAAATCGTAGTAGTACCAGCCCCGGTCGATCATGTCCTCCCGGCTGACGGGGAGAAATTCAATTCCTTTTTCCATATCTCACACTTTCCATCCTCTATTCCTCAGTCCTGTCCGGCGCAGCGAAGTATCGGCGGAAAATATCCCTCCGCCTATGGCCGGTACGCCGCCGGCACCGGCGGCAGTATGCGCCTTACATCCTTTTCCATATCCTCTCCCACGGTGGGCACGAAGCCCAGCCGCGCGAAGAAGGGGCGCAGCGTCTTGTCCGGGCAGCTGATCCACAGGGCGGGACGGCCTTTTTTCAGGCAGGCGTCGATGACCTGTCCCATGGGCGGGATGCCCAGCCCCTTGCCGCGCCACTCCGGGGCAAGGGCGTACTGCGTCAGCCGCAGGGCGTCGCCCTCGTCTGCCAGAGCGAACGCGCCGATCAGCGCATCGCCATACCACACGCCGGTGGCCTCGCTGCCCGCCGGAATGTGCCATTCCGCCCGCCTGTTCTCCGGCAGCGGCGCGTAGCCCTCGCCGGATTCCACCATATTCTTGTCCTTCCACCAGCTCTGCCGGGCGAAGGTGGACAGCCCGCGCTCCACCAGATGGCTGTTGTCGTCCCGGTATACCACCCGGAACGACGCGCCGTCCCATTCCAGCAGCGATACCGCCGTGTTGTCCCCGTGGGACGTCTGCCCCACCTGCGCCAGCGTCTGCCCCTGCAGGACGCCCAGCACCGTCCGCAGCGCCATACCGTGGGAAAATACCGCCACGGCGCCGCCCTCGTGCCTCCGCGCCACCTGTTCCAGCGCCGGGATGAACCGATCCACCACCTGCTGCGCCGTCTCCGCGCCCGGCACGCGCCACAGGTCGGCGCGGCGGTTGAAGTTGTACATCTCCTCCGGGTACTTCACGTTCAGCTCGTGCCAGGTGTGATCCTCCCACGGTCCCATGCAGATCTCCCGGAAGGCCGGCTCCAGCTGCAAAGGCAGCGATTTGGGCAGCCAGATCGCCCTGGCGGTGATCTGCGTCCGGTACAGGTCGCTGCTGTACACCGCGTCGATGTCCACATCCCGGAACCGCTCCCGCAGCGCGTCGATCTGCTGATAGCCCCGGTAGTTGGTGATAAGCCCGTTGCAGTGCCCGTGGGCGATGCGGTACAGGTTGCCCTCCGCCTCTGCGTGGCGGATCAGATACAGCTTCGTCATACCACCGTCACCCATTGCTTCAGCTCCTTCACCGCCCGCTCTATGGCGGCGGCGGGGTCGGACTCGTATTGCAGGCGGCTGTCCGTCAGCAGCGCGCCGTGTCCCATGTCGTCAAAGGCCGGCAGCGCATTCTCGCCATCGCAGTCCGGCAGCAGCAGGAAGGCATTGGGGCAGACCCGCCGCACATCCCGCACGTCAAGGCTGTACCCCGTGGACACCGACAGCGCCGCGCCCCGCCGCGCCATCTGCTCCGCCACGGACAGCCACAGCGCCCGGTCGCCCGCCATCAGCGTCTGCACCTGCCCGCCGGTGCGCACCGCCGCGATAGGCAGCATGCCGCCCGCTTCCAGGCAGGCGCTGCCGCCGTAGGGCGACACGGTGACGGCGTCCGCGCCGTATGCCGCCCAGCAGCCGGGCGCCGCCGCCTCCATGTCCAGGATCACATACAGCCCCTTGGCGTGGGCCGCGGAGATCAGATTGGCCAGCACGTCCGCGCCCATCATGCCCCGGCTCAGGTACGCGCCGCCCTGTATGACCACGGCGGGCAGCCTGCCCTCCGCCGCGTCCAGCAGCGTGGTGCCGTGGTAGCGCAGGGCTTCCGCCTGCGCCATAGGCGTGTCGCCGAACATGTCGGTGAAATTTTTCAATATCTTCTCGCTGAGCCGCGCCGGATCGGGCGCCAGCGTCAGCGCCAGCGGCGTTTTCCTCTCGCGGATGCGCCGCTGCAATTCCATGTCAAGCATAGCCGTCTCCTTCTGTCAGGCGCGCCGCTCATCCGGCGGACAAGCGAAGCGCCATACTTATTCAATTGTATATTATAAGCGCTCGCGCGGCATTTGGCAAGAAACACCGCCGGTATTTTCGCATTTTTCCCCATCCGGCGGGCAAACTATCTCCAAGCCGGAAAAGGAGTGACAGATCATGAAAATAGGCACATTTATGCGCGGCATGGTCGTCGGTGTGGTCACCGGCGTCCTGCTGGACACAGCCCTCCGCCCCTCGCCCAAGTTCAGGAAAACGCAGGCCGGCAAAGCCATGCACCGCCTGTCCTGCGCTCTGGACGAGGCCTTGGACGAGGT
>ENA-UEQW01002928-UEQW01002928.1-human-gut-metagenome-genome-assembly--contig:-NODE-2928-length-12249-cov-4.529247_pt1 | contig 12249 bp, 17 predicted proteins | sample MGYA00242947_ERZ507947 | MGnify/ENA primary metagenome ERZ507947 (study PRJEB26167, sample SAMN06115421) | human gut metagenome | host: Homo sapiens | place: China:Guizhou | collected 2015-03-17... | reverse complement strand
TGGAAACCGCGAGAATCGTGGTTCTGGAGTGGTCTCACTACTCACTGCGTACAATTCCTCAGCTAATAATTGTTCCTCATTTCAGGGAGATGCGTTATTGCTGAAGTGAGAAACGGGTGTATCTCCTTTTTGCGTATCGTTATCAGACTTGCCAGTAATAGCATTCAAAGAACAGACATGAATCACGCGTACACATCGAGTACCGATAATCATCCTTCCACTCAGAGTCATAGATATCGTTGTCCCCTTTCAAGTGTATCGCTTACAATCAGCAAAATGGTTTTAGAAATCGGCATTCCTTCCATAGGATATGAAAGCAGGTACAAAACGATCACGGGGTGTCAGAATCGCCATTTGGGACTCTATTCGTTCATTTAGCATCGACAACGTCCCAGGAGGAGCTTTCAGGACTCAACTGATATCATTCGTCCTACGCTCAACTCCTAAGCACGATCCTCCAGTTCTTATCTCCTCTGCTGCACTGACGTTGAACTGGACTGTGAAAGCCTGGAATCCGAATCCACTCAGACTCGAACCAATCTTTGCGCACTGTATCCTGCTGCCTTCTACAAGCGCTTCCCTCGTCGTGCTGCATTTGTAACGAAGAGGATGAAACCACAAAATCGACCCTTTTTCTGGAGTCCTTCCTCACAAACACCTTTCACTATGGGTCTTCCTCTCCTCTTCGGTTCTCTACTAATCGCGATTGGCCCTTCTGCCATCTTCTTTGTGACGACCGTGTCGCGTCGTCCCTATTTGCTCATTGCCGCTCTTTTCGGGTACCTCTCGCCCCCTACACTCATTCACAGACTTCTACATGGGATCGCCTCCATGCTCATTGGAGGAATCATCTATTCCATTTGGAGCATTTGGGGAGTATTACTAGCTTTGACAATTGTGATCCGTTAGGTCCCAATCCGCTGGGTGATCCTCTTGATCAACATCCTGTCCCTTGAACTGCTGCGCCCGTTTGTATACAGGACGATGGCTGTAATTTGCGAAAAGCTGAACAGAGTCAATATTCCTCTCTCCATCACCTCCCCTACGGAACTCTTCAAGCTCTCTCTTTGTGACGGAATGGGGATCGGATTTCTCAACGTGTTGAGCATGTAAAGTCGTGTTCCTTCCTTCACTGTAGATCTCTCGTCACACTCACCTCCGCGGGCCATAACGCGGACTACTACATGCCGCAATGCGATTGTATCTCAATCTACATCCTCACTGCGTTGGAGTGCCTCTTCATCATGCCGATGCACGTGGCGTGGAGCTACCTCACGCTCTCCGACTACTCGCAGAAGTACCGCACAGTCCCAGCCCTCGTCGCAGTGTGGCATCTTGCCACTGGTGCGTGTGTATCTCCTGTAGTCCGTGTTTCATGGTATAGACGCTGCTCAACGGAGTGTCCAATGGCTGCATCTTCACTCTCATCCTTTTCTTCCTCTCGGCTCTTCTCTCTATCATCCTCGTCGCACGCAAAGTGGCTGGAAGTGCTCATCTTTTGAAGCCTGCGAGGAAGCAAGCGTGATTGTAATAGTGTTGTGTTTGTTATGAGTTCACTTGTGTTTGTTATGAGTTCACTTGTGTTTGTTATGAGTTCACTTGTGTTTGTTATGAGTTCACATGTGTTTATGAGAAGAGCATTCTTCTCCTTTCAGTTCTTCCCTTTCCCTTAACGCCTCTTAACTAACACTCCACACCACTCCTCTCCAATACACCTCTCAAACAAACCAGACTACAAAGACACCACACTCAACTCTCTAACACGCGCGAGCATGTACTCACTCCCCACGCTCATCAAAAACGACAAAAACGAATCTCCACTCTTCTCATACAACCCGATCAACTCCTGAAAGCAAGTCATCTTCTTACCCTTCCGAGGTACGTAAAACTGCGCAATCTGATACAGCGTCAAACGAGCCAACGCCCCCTATCCATCACTCTCTGCCCACACGCCCACCAGCTTCAACCACAGCGTGTTCACGCGCAGCGTATGAATCGCCTCCTCCTCGATGCCCGGCAAATAGTACTTCAACAACTCTCCATCACGCTCCGCGTCCAGGGACATCACGTACGCGCGCACCTCCTCCGTCATGCCCTGCTTCGTCTGGAACCAGTGCAGCCAGCACCACTCGGGAATCTGTCGCGTCGTCATCACCGGCAGCGTGTAGCCGTGGTCGATGGGCACCAACTGCAGCGGACGCGTTTCCGACTCCACACACGTGCTCTGCGAGCGATACGCCCGATTCGACGCACGACTGGGGTACAGGAACGGGTCGTCGTCGCACAGGATGCTCTTCGGCGGCTGGAACACCAACAGGTTGTTGATGTGGCGATCCATGTTGAACAGGCGAATGTCGAACGCGGCGATGCGCTGCACGTTCTATGAGTCATTCAGAACACTAATGCGCACATCCACGGAATACATCACGGGGCCGTAGTCCTCACTGCTGCACTCGTGCGGCACGAACAGCTGGAGGGAACCGATTACGCGCGATTCGGGAGAGGAAAAGCACGCATTCGGAAATGACGCCAGCACCGTCTCCGGAACGCCCGCGAAGTGGTCCTGGTCCAGATAGTACGCAGCCACCTCACGGAGACCTCCCGAACCGGGACGTACGCCTCGATCCACCGACTCGTTGAACAAACCAGAGTGGAGATTCCTCGGATTCGCATCGCAGTAGGGCTCCTCGGAAAGAGGCTTGAACACCGCCTCGACGCCTTCCCCTCGATTCAGACAAAAGTAAACGCCCCCTGTGCCGTCATTTGCACGCTCCGGATAAATCGCGTAGTCCATCGCACACTGAATCGAATCGACTGACAGGAGGAGCTGGGAAATGGACACCGGCGCAACGTGGGGCACTTCGATCCTGCAGGACTGCTCCTCGTACACCGAATAACGATCCTCCTCGTAAGAACAGGGAAGGAAACGCTCAACAGATCCACAGTCAGAAAGGGACTCGGCGACGACGCTTTCCATTTGCATGCACGTTCTTTCGCGAAACCACAGTAACGAACAGTCAGGAAACCAAGTCAGGGAAGAGGCTTGAAAAGGCTACCTTTCGAAATGTGCAAACGATCCAGCAAGCGGGGACAGAGAGGGAGGGAAGGGAAGCGGACTCGGAAACTGTTTTTGTGTCGAGCGAGAAATTCGTGCGCACCCGTTTTGACAGGCTTCTTTAGAACACGCCCTTCGTGACAGGGTGAGAGATCGAGTTGTACAGTCCGTTTAAGGCGCGTCTCTCATGAAACAGAGAGGAAATGCCACTCAAGTCCTCAACCAAAGCACGCCTTTCATATAACAAGGAAGAAATCCGCTCAGGGGATAATACACCAATTCGCAAAGACAAACTTAAAGGAGAGAAGATGCGCCCTCGGTGTAATGAACCAACACGAAACACGAAGAATCTTCGATCTTCGATAGAATGTTCTTTCCCGACTTGTTGTTCAACAGATAGCTCCGGTAGGGTAAAATGGTTTCTCGCAGCCGCTCTCGCTGGGAATGGCTGCTCAGCACAATCGCCCGCTGCACGACGTAGTTCCCATACTACGCCTCACTCCACCACTCATCGCCTACGGGGTCCAGCAGCAGCTCCAGCATTTTCGGTGTGGTAATGATCTCCTCGATGATCGCCGCCTTGGTCGTCTCGTCGCCCCGCTGCAGCGACTTCTCCACCACGTTGCTGCTGCACTTCTCCTTGGAGAGCTCCACCACATGACCCAGCACGCACTGACAGAACCGCAGCGACACCGCCGTGGACGCGCTGTCGATCAGGTACTACGTGTCACATTCTCCTCTCGCACGCACCTGAATCAGGTAGTTGGCGTACATGTCCTTCATCAGCACGCACGCGCTCGCCTCCATGCAGTCCAGCAGCTGCTCCGCCTGCGCGCCGCTGGCGACGTCGATGCACTTCTGCACCACGCTGCAGCCGTACATCTCCCGACCAATCTGACCGTCACCTCCACCACGCACACCCACCTCGATGCAGTGCGCGATCACCGCCGCCACCACGCGCTCGCGCGCCTCCGCGTCCATGCCCGTCATGCATCGCTTCACCACGTGGTTGGCGTTCACGTCCGCGCTCAGCTCCACGGTGTACGGGCAGAGGCCGTCCAGGATGCTGTGTTCCATGTCGGGATGGCGACAGAACTACGCGTCAACCGCCTCTGCCGCACGCACCTGGATGATCTTCTGCACACACCGCGTGCCGTGCACGTCCTTCGCCGCCCCGCGCAGCGTCTCCTTCACCACGGACAGCTACACCTCACCTCGCACTCCACCACACACCATGCTGCGACGCTGCTCGTCGCTGCCCAGCTCCACCAGCTTCTGGAACAGGTAGTTCCCGAACGGGTCCGTCATCAGCGCGCTCAGCTGACCGCCCAGCGCGCGCAGCAGCAGCTCCACCACCGTCCGGCCCTCCTGCTCCACGGCGTACTGCAGGCGGCTATGGCTCACTCCACGCACGCTGCGCTACCGACAACCCGCCTGGTTCGTCGCCATGCGGAGGAGATCCCCGCGGTTGTCCTCGATCTCCTTGTGGATCATCGCCAGGCTGGGCAGTTCGGGCGTTTCCTCGGCGTTGTGGTCGCGCACTTTCTTCGATCCACGCTTCTTCGCCTTGTCGGGGTTGCCGCTTCTCATGCACCACGGCTCCTTCTCCGCGCCCTCGTTCTTCCACGAGGAGCCGACGCTGCGCGAGCTGGAGCGACTGACGCAGTCGTTGGAGTAGAAGGAAGGAGGGTGGTCTCTCTCTGCGTAAGCGGCGTGATCTCTCTCTGAATAAGCAATATGCTCTCTCTCTGTGTAAGCGACGTGATCTCTCTCTGAATAACCGACGTGATCTCTCTCTGAATAAGCGATATGCTCTCTCTCCGGGTATGGGATGAAGTCTCTTTCTGCATACGGAGGACGCTCTCTCTCTGAATAAGTGAAACGCTCGACGTCGTAAGGAGGAACGACAACACGACTCCGAGGCACCTGGGAATGCCCGTAGTACTCCGGAGAATGCTCTCTCTGGTAGTAGTAACGCTCGTCGGTATAACTGGCGTATTGCGGAGTGTAGTAATGGTTGTCGCACTGAATGGACTGCGCGTAACCGCACGGAGGCGCACTGGACGATCCGTAGCCATTTCTGAAGCGATACGCATCCGCCGGAAGGGCTTCGTGAAGCTCTTCCGCCTCGCGGGGAAACTACCCATCACGGACCAATCCATGCACTACACTGTAGTAGTAGGCTGAAGCTGGACTGGGAATAATACCGGAAGAAGAACAGTAACGACGGGCCTCGGCTCCATAGCACGGATTTCCCTGCAGCTCTCTTCTTCCGCTCTTGAAATTCCCGTAGCACCGATCACTACTCCCTTATCGCCTCCAACCACGCATTACAGGTCTGCGGGCGGTTTACGGTCAACGTACTTCTTCGTTTTCCTCTTCTCGTTCGGTAACGCACGTTCATCGGTTTCGTACTGTTGGAGAGCTCGGTGTTACGAAATTGGGTCATGCGCTTACTCTTTTGAAAAACAAGAATTCTCTTCTTCGCGTTATCCGCCATGGGTAGCAAATAACGCAGTAATTCTTGAAGACGGAGGGTGAATCCCGTTTTGATTGATCAATTCAGTGATTATCCCGATCCATCTAAATCAAGGCATCACTGCTCGGTGTTGAACAAATCGAAATGCAGAACCAACAACGAAATAGATTACAGGGCTGAAGTCATGGGAACGTACACGTCGCTTCCCTTCGATTTACGCGTGCTCTTCTTCATGAAGGAATTGTACTGTCTACTCTTCAGAAACGAAAATGTCGTTACTTCACAATCCGACTGCCAAATTGAATGGCCCTCTTGCTAAGGGTTGCCGGAAAGACGAAACCAAGTTGTTTAGCAATACCACGCAACACCAGTTTGTCCCCTTCACCGCGTGGAAGCGAGTAGTCCACAATCTATGGAGTGACATGTCATCCTCTTCCAAACCGCATTCACGGGTTGGGACCGAATGAACGCGCTCACTTGCTCGTCCAAAAAGGGAGATCGCATTTCTCTGCCGTGCTCTGAGATGCATCGGTCGTCTCTTCCCTAATCGTCATTGCCAGTGTTCATTGAAACCAGGTTGCGGTACCACAGTCGACTCCAGTCGCGGTTCATCTCCTTCCACGCGGCGAGGAACCCGTCGTGGAGTGAGTGTGGGTTGTGTGTTTCACTCTCCTCATTCTTCTCGTAACTCTTCTCGCTCTCACAACACGCTTTACTCTTCTCGCTCTCACAGCATGCTTTACTCTTCTCGCTCTCACAACACGCTTTACTCTTCTCGCTCTCACAACACGCTTTACTCTTCTCGCTCTCACAGCATGCTTTACTCTTCTCACTGTTCTCACAACACGCTTTACTCTTCTCGCTCTCACAGCATGCTTTACTCTTCTCACTGTTCTCACAACACTTCTCACTTTCACAACACTTCTCACTCTCTTTACACTCCTCACCACCCTTCTCGTACGCCGCCTGATACCGCGTATAACCTCCACACAACTCGTCCGCGCCAATCCCCGACAACACCACCCTCGCTCTCAACCCATACGCTCGAAATGGCAGATCCATCGGCCCCTTCCCCTCGCCCCTCAAGTGACGCACGATCACCTCGCCCACGCGCTCGTGCTCGCCCGCCTCCACGACCATCGCGCGACCCTCCCCGCGGGACAGGAACCAGTAACAGCAGCCGATCTGGAAGTCCATCTGACTGCAGCTGGGCTACGCCTCACACCCCACCACAGACCCGACGCTCACGCAGGCGAGAATCGCCGCCTCCTTCTCCATCATCTCCTCGTTCGTCACGTTCACCTCCAAGAACGCGAAGCGCTGGCGGGGGTACAGAGACAGCAGCTCGGCGAACGACATCACTAGATGTGAGGGACGACGCACACGCCGACATGCAGTGAAACGGTCGGGCAGCAGCGTCTCTAGCTCAGGACCCTTCTCGCGCTCCAGGCGCTCCACGTCGTCCGTGAAACTGACGTTAGCCAACTCGACGGTGGTGGAGCGTCCGTGCTCCTCCAGCACTTTGCACAGAAGGGCGGCGAGCAGCGAGCAGTCGATGCCTCCGGAGAACAGCACGCAGATGCTACGGTGAAGCGAAGAGGAAATGGTTACTGGCTCTGGTCGCTGTCCAGCGCTCGCACGCGCGTCCACACGCTCTCCTTGAGGAGGGCGAGAAGCGTCCCACTCGCCGAGGCGCGAGCCAACGCAATATCCCCGTCGGTGAGATGGAACGGAAAGGATGATGACGAATAAGGAGTGTACGCGAGCTCCATCGAACGGGACAGGGAGAAGACTCCGCTGGGCGGGAGATCCTTCGTGTCGAAATAGCCGCAGTTGTTCTCGTTCTCAAACAGAATGCGCTTCACCTCCTCGTCACAGGAAAGGGAATGAACGTCCTTCAACGCTTTGGGTTGAATCGTCGCAAATGCGCTCGAAATCAGAACACTCCCACTCTCTTCGTCGATGTGGATCAGCAGGGAACGCCTTCCGATGGGATCGCGACCAAAGTACAGTTTCTTCTCGGAACACTACGCATCAACACAATCACCTTCTGCTACGCGATAAAACAGGAACGCAAAGGGCCCTCGCACTCGCTGCATTACACGCATCACGTCTGCCTCTCGCTCCAACTCCTGCAGCACCACTTCCGTGTCATTCATACCGTCCTCCACCTATACTCACATGCCCCTTCAATGCCAAACAGGAATTCCACCGAATACCTCACCGTTCCAGAGCAGCACATCGCCCGTCTTTGAAATCAACGGCTGGACCATCACTTCCCTTCCGCGCATGTGCAGCACAGATGCAACCAACTCCATCGCATTGTCGTCGATACGCACACGCTCCAAACTATCGGGACCCCGATTTCGGATTCCCTGCACGATTGCGTCCGACAACTGTTCTCTTCTCTCTTCACTGCATCCGTTGCACGGAATGATCGCACCTATGCCACACATTCCCTCCGTGTGAAGAAGACTCTGCCTTTCGTTGGGAGAACGAACGATCTGGTGCATTGAGAAGGGTCATCGTCTGCAACAAACACAACTCCACACGAAACCACTCTCTCACGAGTGGAGAAGAGAAGACCGTTCCTCAGCTTCCACATCCTCGTCCATTGTCTGCACTTTGTAAATCTTGTACACCACAAATAGGATGGCGATGACAATCACAACGATTAGCGACACCAGGACGACAGCAATCCTCTTCAAACTCGCCGTTTCTTCGTCTATCGATTCGGCAATGCGAGACTCCAGCCACACGTTAAAACGACTACACATCACCACTCGCAAGTCACACGCAACGGAGAATTGATATCATCGTGATACTTGTTCAGCGTGTCCTCCGTCACAAAAACGATGCTAGGCAGACTCGAAACATGGAGTTCGTCACAAAACGCCTTGCTCGCACCACAGTTCACCTAACTGGGTAAGATGTGACGGCAGCAATACGGTAGAAAAGAAAACGTCCTCTGCATTGCTGAGACTGGAAACGGTGGTTGCAAACCGCTTCTTCTCCTCTTCACAATTCGTACAGGACTACATTGAATCGAATGGAGTACATGATACCGAATCATACGCATACAGACACAGCGCCTGATAATCGTTTAACAATTGCCTCATCGAAATGTCCCTCCTTTCCGATGACAGTACGGACGCCTATACGGTAAACGGGGAAGGAGGAGACGAACACTGCATAGACAGAGCGCTAGGAGAAAGAAAACCATCTGTCGTCCCATCCGATGGATTCCGGAAAGAAGATGTGAGCAAACGCAGGGAGTTTCACGACTCACAATCCACCCCTTTCTTTCCTATGAATGGAAATGGACCGGGTGCGGGCGATGCGTCGCAAGGGAACGTGCAATCGGTTCGTCCGGAAGCGCAACCTGATGGGTAGAGGATCAAGCAAATCATGTTCGGAAAGAACACGGACGGATACCAGCGTTACTTGATGCTCATTCCGAAGTGCCGGAGCCTATCCCATTCTCACTCGTAGGGAGAAGAGGAAACCCACAGACCCGCAGACTCCCGATCCGTACGAGGACACGAGTAAGAGGCGCTTTGAGGGCAAAGTACGTCCTCTTTCCGCGTTCACCCAAAGATGCGCAAATGGAGAAGGGATTTGCACGAATTCGATCCCCAAACGGAGGAGGAGCAGCGCGAGCTCTACCTGTACCTGAAGAAGCTTGACGCATCTGTCGAGATGTGCGTGGTGAAGCGAAATGACAGTGAGGAGGATGAAGATATGAGTCTGTGGGATTTGCTGTAGCTGTTGGTGTGTTTGTTGACGTGATTCGTGCTTTCCTTAGACCGCACTTCTTCAAACAGCAAATTACACTCCTTCAAACAGTAGATCACACTCCTTCAAACAGCACTCACTTCAAACAAACAACCCACAGCTATTCGCAAACCCACATTAATCAACTATAACACTCCAAGGATCCTCAGGGAAGGGATTCGGCAACACACCGAGCTGGATGCCCGTCAGCTCGTCGTAAACGCGCTGCGTGATGGGACCCGCAGGCTTCGACGGGTCCTTCGGGTCGAGCGGGATGTCGATCATCTTGCCCTTGTACAGGATGCCGTTGATGGAGCCGCAGACTGCCGCAGTGCCCGACGTGAAGCACTCCAGGAGACGATGCTCGGCGGCAGCCTTCTCGATGTCGTGGATGGTGAACACCCTCTCGCTCACCTTGAACTCGTTCCACTTGCGCGTCAGCTGGAGGATCGACTTGCGCGTGATGCCCGGCAGAATCAGCCCGTTCAGAGGACACGTGATCAGCTCCTTCTCTCCCTGCTCGTTGATCCAGAAGAAGAAGATGTTCATCGCGCCGCCCTCCATGATGATGCCGTCGGGACCCACACCCAACAGCTGGCTGTAGCCCTTCTTCTCCCAGTCGTGCGCGGGCAGAATCGTCGGCGCGTAGTTCGCGCCAAGCTTATACGCGCCGTGACCGCCCGGCCACGCGCGCACGTGGTCCTCGTCGGCGACCAGCTTGATCGGCTTGAAGCCCGTCGCGTAGTAGGGACCCGACGGAGAGCAGATCGTGTACACCTTGCACGTCTTCGAGGGATGCACACCCAGGAAGGCGTCCGTGGCGATGCACGTGGGGCGGATGTAGAGGGAGTAGCCCTTGCCCTGGGGAATCCAGTCCTTGTCGATGCGCACCAGCTCCTCGATGGCTTCCAGATGCACCTTCGGATCGACGGGCTACGGGTGAAGCTCGTTTTGCAATGGCAACGGGAAGGCACAGACGCTCGATCGACGTGTTCATACGGAGAACGTTCTCCATGGGACGGAACATGCGCACATGGCCCTCGTTGTCGCGGTAGGCCTTCATGCCCTCGAAGCACTAGCGCGTTCAGTGAAGACGGCAACACCTACTTCCGTCGCGTAGTGGAAAACGGACGTCGCGGGATCCAAGGACAGGTTGTGGTAGGGAACGATGCGGGGCGTGCTCCACTTCGTTCCGTCGAAGTCGATTTCCAGCATGTGGTCGGACATGTACTTGCCAAAACCGAGCTTCTCGTTTGGCACCTTCGTTTTGGGAGTCTTCGTGCGCTCGATGATAATGTTGGGCTTCTGCGGGTGAGAGAATTGGATTCGCGACTACCGCGGCGGAGAAGGATCGGACAAGGACGGAGCTCTCTATCCACCATACGACTGCAAAAACGGATACTGCTCATCATCTTGGTTGCGGCAAGGGACATGCTAGAATCAAGGAATAGAATTGTGAGCGAGAGGGCATCATGTCGCAGGAGGCGTTTCACTGCGAAATGCAAGTGTACAGTGGTATTGATTTGGGTGGAACAGTGATGAATAGGAGCGGAGGGAGAAGCAGGAAGCACTCTCTTTTGATGGTTGTGGAGAGGCTGGTTATTCTTTTCGGACTTTGGTGGTGATTGTGGGAAGTTGTTCTGCAGGGGTGGTGTGTGTGTTGATTATTGGTGAGGGCGTGAGAGTGCAGTTTTCTGAAAGAGAAATGATAGACACTGAATAGAGCATAGCACTCCGAAAGAGAGAAAGCCCAACACTGAATGGATTACTTCACTCCGAATGAGAGAAACTTCACACTAAACGCAACAAACACAACACTAAATGAAACCAATCACGACACATACACATAGGTCCCCACTCCCAAAAGCGACACTCCAGCGAACAAAGCAATCCTCCACTTCAACTGTTTCGCGCTCTCCTCCTCCAACTGCCTCTCTATTCCTCACCCTCTCTCCTCACCTCCCACCGTACACTTCCTCCTCCGTTTCCTCGCCCTTCTCCTCCTTCTCTTCATCTACCCATAATGCATCCCTCCTTCGCTCACACGGCAGCTTGCGCGTCACATAACACATCCGAGGGTTCGACTGCTGCACGTGCATCCCCTTCACAAACGCATTCTCGCACTCCTTCACCTCCTCTCCCGTTCGGTTGTGGACGAAATACGCTTCGTAAATGCGCTCGTAGAAGTGCTGCAGCTCGGGATAGGCGTCGAGAATGTGCTGCAGCGTGGAGGGCACCTCGCGAACCAGAGCGATGTGCGCAAAGAGCGCGGCATCCAACGAAGAAGGGCGGTACCCGTACACAAAGTCAGGCTCCTTCTGGGACGCGAACTTGGAATTGAGCAGTCCGTACAGCGATTCAAGCAACTCCATCATCTGCATAACAACAGCATTCTAGAATTCTACTTCTTCCTCCTTCAATGACGTTGCCTTCAACAACGACTTCATGTGGCGAGTGCTCTCCAAATACTTCTCCGCTCCGTACCAGTAACTGTTGAACGTACCGAAGGAGGGTTTGTACAGCGTCTGAATAACGCGCTTCATCGAGGAATACGAGCCCCATCGTCTCTTGCGCTAGTGATCAGGAGAAAACCATGACAATACGTAGATGGATTCGCCGACGTTGTGCAAAAGGTAGGATAGCATGGAAATCTCCGCTCTCTCCGCCTCCGAGAAATCCAGGTCCAAATTTGTGTACTACTTGTTACGGATATGATATGCATCACTCACGGTATTCATCAAGTAGGGAATGGCACGGTCACACGGGACAATGAAGCAGTTGTCCTTCAAAAACGGCAGACAACCTCCCACCTTTGAAGTCGGATAGCCGCTATTTTCCTCCTCGTAGTATATGCCTGCTAGCCTCAAATACGCCTAGAGGAGTGAGACTGAGATAGCGGAGTGCGTACATGGATCTCCCAAGCGTATTCGAACTGGACAAG
>ENA-UEQW01002927-UEQW01002927.1-human-gut-metagenome-genome-assembly--contig:-NODE-2927-length-12265-cov-8.079258_pt1 | contig 12265 bp, 10 predicted proteins | sample MGYA00242947_ERZ507947 | MGnify/ENA primary metagenome ERZ507947 (study PRJEB26167, sample SAMN06115421) | human gut metagenome | host: Homo sapiens | place: China:Guizhou | collected 2015-03-17... | reverse complement strand
CGAGTAGGAAAATCAACGATTGCAGAAGCTTTTGCTCAAAATGAGTATAAGTCATATATTTTAATAGATTTTTCAAAAACAAATGACAATATACGCAATTGCTTTGACGACATAGATAATCTGAATATGTTTTTTTTGCGACTTCAGGCAGAAACAGGAGTAACATTATATGATCGGGAATCGTTGATTATATTTGATGAGGTACAACTTTTTCCAAAAGCAAGACAGGCGATCAAACATTTAGTGTCTGATGGAAGGTACAGTTATCTGGAAACGGGATCTTTGATTTCGATAAAGAAAAATGTAAAAGATATTTTAATTCCATCGGAAGAAATGAAAATGCAAGTATATCCGATGGATTACGAAGAGTTTTGCAATGCAACAGGTAACAACTATGAGCTCTTACACCAGATTTATGAGCTGGATACGGCTATCGGGCAGGCAACGAATCGCAAATTGATGAGAGATTTGCGTATATATATGGCTGTGGGTGGAATGCCGCAGGCGGTAGAGGCGTATAGGGAAGGTAAAAATTTCTCGGAAATTGATATGGTGAAAAGGCAGATTATATCATTATATGAGGATGATTTTAAAAAAATCGATGCATCCGGAAGAATATCGGCATTATATCATTCGATTCCGGCACAGCTTTCAAAAGATGCAAGAAAATATAGAATCACAACTGCAACTGGAAAGAAAAATAATACAAAAACAGAAGAACTATTATATGAGCTGATTGATTCAAAAACTATTTTGCCGTGCTACAATTCAACAGATCCACGAGTGAGCCTGGCAGATACAAAAGATTTTGACAGTTACAAACTCTATCTGTCGGATACCGGGCTGTTTGTTACGCTGATGTTTATAGATCGCCCGATAACAGAAAATGATATATATGCAAAGCTGCTTTCAGATAAACTGCCTGCAAACCTTGGATTTCTATATGAAAATCTGATCGCGCAAATGATCGCGGCATCAGGCCGGGAACTGTTTTATCACACATGGGAAAAAGCAAATAGTACGCATTATTATGAAATTGATTTTCTTGTTTCAGAAGGAAGCAAAATAAATGCTTTTGAAGTTAAATCATCTGGAACGGGAAAACATGAGTCAATAAAGACATTTTATAAACAGTTTTCCCAAAATGTGAATACTATATATTTGTTGTCTCAGAAGGATGTTGGGAAGGAAGAGAATTTATTGTTAAAACCGTTTTATCTGATGCCATTTCTCATCAAATAAAAGCTGTTATTCTGTACATGCCATTCAGAAGTACCTTGAGCGTATGAATTATCACCATGATGTTAAAACAATCATGTATCCGCATATGAGCCATTTAACAGGAATGATGCCAAATAAAGAGCGGGGAAAGAGGTTATATCGACTGATACCATTGATTATGGATGCGTTTGAAAAATCTGAAAGCGAAATTATAAACTGGTTGAATGGAAATTGAAAATTCTGTTTATCCGGCCTGTATAAAAAGCGGAAAAGCATTGCAAAATAAAAGCAGGTAGGCTATACTGATAATAACTTTTCAGAAAGAAGGAAAAAGCATGGGAATCGGTGCTGTTTCGGCTTATCAGCCATATATTTACAATACGAATACGATCAGCGCAAAAAGCATGCAGAAGATACAGGCTGTAGATAACGATGTATCGACAGATCATATTGAGAAGAAATCCCCTTATGTGACAGAGGCGGAGAATTCTCTTTCTTACGGCGAGACATCAGATTTTGCAGGTATTCTGGATCAGCAGATGCATATGGGAATGCAGAATGCGATGCGCCTTTTTGGCAGTGATTCAGTTTTTACTGCAGCGGCAATGGCATAAGGCAGTATAGTTTTAAAATAAGGACTCATGGATATACTCTATCCATGAGTCTTTTGTAGCGAGGAAGGAAACCAAGCGCAGACGAGAAAATTATGAGCAGCGAAGCTGCGACGCTATGAAATAGCGAAATTTTCGAGTATGAAAGAGGAAGGAAACATGAATATTTTAATTGCAATCATCTTATTGGTACTGGGATTTGTGATGCTGACAAAAGGAGCGGACTGGTTTGTAGACGGTTCCTCGGCACTTGCCGCACGTCTTGGTATTCCGCAGCTTGTGATCGGCCTTACGATCGTGGCAATGGGAACAAGTGCACCGGAGGCAGCAGTCAGTATCACATCAGCCCTGAAGGGAAATGAAGGCATTACAGTCGGTAATGTGGTCGGCAGTAATATTATGAATATCCTGCTGATTCTCGGAATCGCATCTGTGATCGTTCCGCTGGCAGTACAGAAGTCGACCAGAATGATAGAGATTCCTTATATGATCGCTATCACGATACTGTTTGGCGTGCTTGGTTATACAGGGGAAATGATTACAAGAATAGAGGGCGGTATATTATGGATCGCCTTCCTGATCTATCTTGGATATCTGCTCTGGATGGCAAAAAAAGGGAAAGAAGAAAATGAACCGGATGAAAAACAGAAAAGCCTGCCTGTGCAGCTTCTGACGATTCTGGTCGGCCTTGTATGTATCGTGCTTGGAAGTGATTTTGTAGTCGATGGAGCAACCGAGATCGCAAAGGTGATCGGTATCAGCGAAAGAATCATCGGCCTCACAATCGTTGCTTTTGGAACATCACTGCCGGAGCTTGTTACTTCTGTGACAGCCGCCAGAAGGGGAAATGCCGATATTGCGATCGGAAATATTGTCGGCAGCAATGTCTTTAATATTTTATTTGTAGCCGGTACATCAGCTCTGATCACTCCGGTTGTATTTGAGAGTAAATTCCTATTTGATACGATTGTTGCAACGGCAGTTGCCATTTTACTTCTTGTGTGTGTCTGCAATAAAGAAGGTAAATTAAAACGCTCAGGCGGCATCATTATGCTGGCCGCCTACGCAGTGTATTTTGTAAAGCTTCTGATCGGCTGACATAAGCAGCCTATAAATTAGGCTGCATGCTCTTGCTGATCACAGAGTGAAATGAGAACAGATCGGGACGGTTACGGGATTCAGAGTATTCAAACTGGATTCCATACTGATTGTAACACTTGGATGTCATAACAGCCATACAGTTGTAATCGCCAAGTGTCAGATAATGCTCATCAAATGGCGTGGCGCGCTCTACTGTAACCGTGCGCTTGATCGTGGTAAGCTCAATACCGAGCACCTTTGTATAATATTCAAAAAGCGATTTCTGCGCAATTTCTTTTGTCAGATCTTTGATAATATCTTTTCTTAACAGGTTTGTATCTACCATTTTCGCAATATCATCCAGATAACGTACCCTCTGAATAAAATAAACCTCAGTACCAGCCGGGAAATCTGTCTTTTGTGAAAGCTTTTCATCCACAATAAGTTCTGTAAAGGTAATGACCTTTGTCCTGACATGGTACCCGTATTTGGTAACTGTTGTTGTCAGACCTTCCATGCCCATTGCATGAATGTCATACTTTTGCTGTGGCTGTGGGGCTGTCTGTATGACGCGCACGCCTTTTCCGTGACGCGGCTGTACATAGCCCTCCATAACAAGGTGGGAAATGGCGCGGCGTATTGTATTCCGTGAGCAGTCGTATTGCTGCACCAGTGTATTTTCCGGTGGGAGAAATGTACCCTCCTTATATTCTTTTCTGTCAATTTTATCTTTCAGATCTTTATAGATCAGTTCGTATTTTGATTTTGGCATAGGTTTTCCTTTCTTTACAGATACTACATAGCAGTATCTGCTATAAATTGTACCACAGGAAATAAAAAATACAATGCACAACTTGTTCAAACAAGTTGTGCATTTTCGACAAATTTTTGTGAAATACATTATGCAAAACGGAGAAAGCACTTGGAAATGGCAAGTTCTGCTTGAACTTGTTTAAACATGTGATATTATAATGCTATAATCGTTGTGGAGGTAAAATACATGAAAATGAAAGAAGATTTCCTTTGGGGAGGTGCAACCGCTGCGAATCAGTGTGAAGGCGCCTACGATCAGGATGGCCGCGGTTTGTCGAGTGTGGATGTCATACCGTTTGGTCCTGACCGGATGCCTGTAGCCAGGGGACAGATGAAAATGCTTGCATGCGATGATGCGCACAGCTATCCGGCACATGATGCGATAGATATGTATCATCATTATAAAGAGGATATCGCTTTATTCGCACAGATGGGCTTCAAATGCTACAGACTTTCCATTTCCTGGACGAGAATTCTTCCGAATGGGGATGATGATATCCCGAATGAGGCTGGCATCCGTTTTTACAGCAATCTGTTTGACGAATGCCTGAAATATGGAATCGAGCCGCTTGTAACGATATGTCATTTCGATACACCGATCGCGCTGATCCAAAAGTACGGGGGATGGAAAGACAGAAGAATGGTTGATGCATTCCTAAAATACTGTAAGATCCTTTTTGAAAACTTTGGTTCAAAGGTAAAGTACTGGATCACCTTTAATGAGATCAATATGCTGCTTCATATGCCATTTATGGGAGCCGGCATTGTTTTTGAAGAAGGCGAGAATCAGGAACAGGTAAAATATCAGGCAGCGCATCATGAGCTTCTGGCAAGTGCCAAAGCAGTGCGAATGGCACATGAAATGATGCCGGGTTCGATGATCGGCTGTATGCTGGCAGCAGGACAGTTTTATCCATACTCCTGTGCACCGGGTGATGTGTATGCCGCCATGGAATGTGACCGTGATAATTATTTCTTTATTGATGTACAGACAAGAGGCGCTTATCCGGTATGGGCATATAAGAGAATGGAAAGACTTGGTGTAAATCTGGTAACAGAGCCGGAGGATACAAAGGTGCTGCAGGAAGGCACTGTTGATTTTGTCAGTCTGAGTTATTATTGCAGCAGATGTATGTCAAGTGATCCAGAGATTTTAAAGAACAAGAGCCGCGGAAATGCAGTGATAAATGCAGTCATAAATCCATATTTGAAAGCAAGTGAATGGGGCTGGCAGATCGATCCGCTTGGTCTCAGGATTACACTGAATACACTGTATGACAGATACAGAAAGCCGCTGTTCATCGTGGAGAACGGTCTTGGCGCAGTTGATGTGGTAGAGGATGGCAGCATCCATGACACATACAGAATTGACTATATGAGAGAGCATATCAAAGCAATGCTGGAGGCAGTGAATGAAGATGGCATTCCACTTCTCGGTTATACAAGCTGGGGCTGTATCGATCTTGTTTCCGCTTCTACAGGCGAGATGAAAAAACGTTATGGTATGATCTATGTAGATAAACAAAATGATGGTTCCGGTAATCTGGAACGTCTGAAAAAAGACAGCTTTTACTGGTATCAGAAAGTCATTGCTTCAGGCGGAGAAGACTTGGATTAAATAAATGTAACTGTAATCATAAGAGAAAAGAGGAGGAAGAGACATGGATTACAAACAACTTGCACAGGCCATTATCGATAATATCGGTGGCAGATCAAATGTAAAATCAGTTGTGCACTGCGCAACAAGGCTTCGTTTTACGTTAAACGATGATTCTCTTGCTGATACAGATAAGATCAGCAAATTAAAAGGTGTATTAAAGGTAGTGAATGCGGGAGGACAGTATCAGATCGTAATCGGCCCTGATGTACCGCAGGTTTACCAGCAGATCATTTCAATCGGTCATTTTGAAGCAGCAGAGGCAGTTGCTGATGATGAGGCTGAAAAGGAAGATACAAGATCTCCGTTATCAAGAGTGCTTGAAGCAATCGCAAGCATCTTCCAGCCAATCATCCCGGCTATCACAGGTGCCGGTTTATTAAAGGCTGTCATGGCATTATGTACGACCTTCGGCTGGCTGGAAAATGGTTCCCAGACTTATGTGATCTTAAATGCGATGGCAGATGCAGCGTTCTATTTCCTGCCGATCCTTTTAGCAGCATCCTGTGCCAAGAAGTTTAAATGCAATCAGGGAACAGCAATGGCACTGGGCGGTATTTTAGTATACCCGGGACTGATTGATCTGATGAAAACGGTCGCTGCAAACGGAAGTGCGATTGCCGCTGCCGGCTCTGCAGAAGCTGCTGTAGCAGCAGGAACAGTTGCAGAAGGCGCAGCAACCTCGATCAAGCTGTTTAACATCATTCCGGTGCAGGTAGTAACAAGCTATGCATCCTCCGTTATTCCGATTATTTTAGGTGTTATCCTGATGTCTTATGTAGAAAAACTGGTGCAGAAGATCTGCCCGAAGGCATTCAAGTTCTTCTTTGTACCATTCTTTAGTCTGACAATAGCAGGTATCCTGACACTGACGATTCTCGGACCTCTTGGGACATGGGCATCCGACCTGATCCAGATCTTCTTTACATGGTTAAAGGGAACAGCTCCATGGATCGTACCTACTGTCGTTGGTATTTTCTCACCACTGCTTGTTATGACAGGTACACATTATGGATTGATCCCGATCGGTACAAACAACCTGACAACAGCCGGTCATGATGCAGTCGTTGGTCCTGGTATGCTTGTTTCCAATACAGCGCAGGGTGCAGCCGGTCTTGCAGTTGCATTCAGATCTAAAAATCCGGAAACAAAGCAGCTTGCTTCATCAGCCGGTTTCACAGGTGTTCTTGGTATCACAGAGCCTGTATTATATGGTGTTAACTTAAGATATACCTTCCCACTTTATGCAGCCATGATCGGTGGTGGTGTCGGTGGTCTTTTCTTAGGACTGACAGGTGTAGAAAGATTTGGCGCAGGTTCACCGGGACTTTTAGTACTTCCTGTTTATCTCCCGACAGCAGAAGCTGCAGCACTTGGCTTTACAATGAGTAACTTTGTATGCGCCCTGATCGGTGTAGTGATCGCAATGCTTGTATCCTTTATCGCATGCTGGATCATGTTCGGTATCTGGGCTAAAAAAGGAAAACTGGATCCAAAAGAGCTTGGCCGGGTAGTAGAGTCCTCAGGTACAATTGTAGAAGAAACAAAAGAAGAAGAAACAAAAGACAATGAAACTGTTATTTATGCACCTGTAGAAGGTGAGCTGGTAGATCTGACAACAATAAAGGATGAGGTTTTCTCTTCTCTGGCAATGGGTAATGGCGTTGCCATCAGCCCTGTAAAAGGCGAAGTCAAAGCACCGTTTGATGGTATTATCACAACGTTCTTTCCGACAGGACATGCCATCGGCATGGAAGCTGATAATGGGGCGGAAATTCTGATCCATGTCGGAATGGATACCGTTTCTCTGGATGGCGAAGGCTTTGTGCCACAGGTAAAAGAAGGAGACAGAGTAAAGAAGGGACAGCTTCTTTTGAAATTTGATATGGATGTGATCAAGGCACATGGGCTTGAGACGATCACACCGGTTGTATTGACAAATACAGACGATCTGCAATCTGTTTCCCCGGTAAAATCCGGCAAGGTAACAGAAAAAGATGTTATTATCAGTTTTGAGAAATAAGGAGGAAAAGAAAATGAAATCATTCAATTACACAATTACAGATGAAGTAGGAATTCATGCACGTCCTGCAGGAACACTTGCAAAAAAGGTAAAGGAATATGCATCAACAGTTGTGATCGCGAAAGGCGAGAAGAGCGCACAGGCACAGAAGCTGATGGCAGTTATGAGCCTCGGTGTGAAAAAAGGCGAGACTGTTACAGTTACCGTAGAAGGTGATGACGAAGAAACAGCAGCTGCCGATCTGGAAAAATTCTTCCGGGAAAATCTGTAAAATGACTCCTAAAGTACTGTTCTTTGATATCGATGGAACACTGCTTGACTACACAGGAAAAATGCCTGCCTCAGCGAAGGAAGCGCTGCGGCAGGCACGCCTGGCGGGACACCGGCTTGTGATCTGCTCCGGCAGGTCGGGGCATCAGCTGTCTGACTGGATGTTTACGGATTTTGACGGTATTATCAACTGTACCGGTGCAAGAGTGATTTTTAAGCAGAATGTGATATATGAGCATTTTGTACCCCGGGAAGATGTCAAAAGAGCAAGAGAGGTGCTGGAGGCGGCAAACGGCGTTCTGGTGGCACAGACAGAGGAATGCACGATCCTTTCACAGGAAAGCTATTCGTTTATGAAAGACTATCTGGTCAAAATGGGCAGAAGTCAGAAGCGGATCGAACGACTGCTGGGAAATGCAGTCATAAGCCCGCAAATGGAAGCGTATGACAACATAAAGAAGTTTTTTTATCACAGATCGGAAAAAACAGTAGAGCAGCTGGAAAATGAGCTGGGCGATATTTTTACAGTGGAGGCTTCCAGCTTTCTGAAAGATGCGTGTGACAGTGGTGAGATAACCTGCAAAGGAATCAATAAATCATACGGGATGCAGCTTTATATACAAAGGCAGGGCTTCTCAAAAGAGGATACAATCGCATTTGGAGATGGACCCAATGATCTGGATATGCTTTCCTTTGCCGGGATCGGTGTAGCAATGGGAAATGCAAGAGATACAGTAAAAGCAAATGCAGATTTTATCACGCGCGATGTAGAACAGGATGGAATCGCGTATGCACTGAAAGAGCTTGGAATTTTGAAAGATTTCTGAAAGCCGACATAGAAGGAGATTGTTATGATGGAATTAACAGGAAAAACGGTTTGCAGAGGGATTGCAATCGGAAAAATTAAAATGTATTCCAAAAATGAAAATCAGATCTTAAGAAATAAGATTGCAGATACAGAAGCAGAGATCAGACGATATGAAGATGCAAAGGAGAAGGCGTTAAAAGAGCTGGAGGCTCTGTATGAAAAAGCTGTCATTGAGGTCGGAGAGGACAATGCAGAAATCTTCAATGTACATGCGATGATGCTGGATGATGAAGATTACAATGATTCTGTTGTCAATATCATTACCGGGCAGCAGGTATGTGCCGAGTACGCAGTTGCAACGACCGGAGACAATTTTTCGGAGATGTTTGCCGGAATGGATGACGAATATTTTAAGGCGCGCAGCGTGGACGTCAGGGATATTTCGGAAAGACTGATCCGTGTGATGAGTGGCGGGCAGGAAAGCAGTGTACTTGGAGAGGAGCCTGTTATTCTGATGGCTGAGGATATTGCACCATCAGAAACAGTACAGATGGATAAGACAAAATTACTTTCCTTTGTAACGAGACTTGGCTCTGCCAATTCGCATACTGCCATTCTTGCCAGAACAATGGGCATTCCGGCTCTTGTTGGTGTGGATATTGATCAAAAATATGAAGGAAAACTTGCAATCGTTGACGGATATGAGGGAAAATGCATTGTAGATCCGGACAGTGAAGTGCTGGTCGCTTATACAGAAAAAAAACAGCAGGATGATGAAAAGAAAAAGCTTCTGCAGCAGCTTCGCGGAAAAGAGAATGTCACAAAATCCGGGAAAAAGATTAATCTGTATGCCAATATAGGCAGTTATGGTGATCTGGCTGCGGTTATTGAAAATGATGCAGGCGGAATCGGTTTGTTCCGGTCAGAATTTCTGTATCTGGAAAACAGTGATTTCCCGACAGAGGAAGAACAGTTTGCTGTTTACAGGAAAGTTGTGGAGACAATGGGCGGCAAGAAAGTGATCATCCGTACACTGGATATCGGGGCTGACAAGCAGATCGATTATTTCGGGCTGGAAAAAGAAGAAAATCCGGCACTTGGCTATCGCGCGATCCGTATCTGCCTTACCAGACCGGAAATCTTCAAAACACAGCTTCGTGCACTGTTTCGTGCCAGTGCATACGGCAATCTTTCTATTATGTATCCGATGATTACATCGGTAAAAGAAGTACTGGAGATCAGGAAAATCTCGCGGGCAGTCCGGGAGGAGCTTGTGACAGAAGGCATGAAGATCGGAAATGTGGAAGAAGGTATCATGATCGAAACACCTGCTGCAGCGATCATGTCAGATGAACTGGCAAAGTATGTTGACTTTTTCAGCATCGGAACAAATGACCTGACGCAGTATACGCTTGCGATTGACAGGCAGAATGCAAAGCTGGATCCATTTTACGATGCACATCATCCGGCACTTCTGCGCTTGATCAGAATGGTAGCCGAAAACGGACATAAGGAAGGCATCTGGACAGGAATCTGTGGCGAGCTTGGAGCAGATACTTCTCTGACAGCTGATTTTATTCACATGGGAGTGGATGAACTTTCCGTTTCACCGGGCGCAGTACTGTCTGTCAGAAAAGCGATCAGGGAGACAGAATAACCGGCTAAAAGAAAAAAGTATTTCAGAATACATCTGCCATGAGAGCAGGTTGTATGGTATTATAAACTATATCCTTGGAAACGGGGATATAGTTTTCTGTATTTATAGGAAATTTCGATGAAATTTTCTGTGTGGACACGAAAGGAGAAGGATATGAGAACTTTTGAAGGGTATCAGAAAGGGATGAATTTAGGCGGCTGGATCTCACAGTGCAGAGCGTATGAAACACAGCATTATGACAGCTTCATCAAGGAGGAGGATATCAGGGAGATCGCGTCCTGGGGCGTGGATCACATCAGACTTCCGCTTGATTATAATGTGATCGAAGAGGAAGATGGCACACCGATCGAGGAGAATTACAAGTATATAGACAATTGTATCGAGTGGTGTGGCAAATACAACCTGAATCTGATCCTGGATCTGCATAAGACAGCAGGCTATGTATTCGATGATATAGAGGGTAGCGAAGGCTTTTTTGACAATGACAAGCTGAAAGACCGCTTTATTGCATTATGGGACAAGCTGGCTGCAAAATACGCAAAATACAGCGACAGGATGGCATTTGAGCTGTTGAATGAGATCGTGGATCCGGGCGTGGCGCTGAAATGGAATGCACTGGCAAAACGCGCCATGGAGACGATCCGTAAGTATAGCAAGGATGCTTATATTCTGGTAGGCGGTATCAATTATAACAGTGTGCTTTCCGTTCCGCAGCTTGATCCGCCGATGGATGATAAGATCGTATATAATTTCCACTGCTATGATCCGCAGCTTTTCACACACCAGTCCGCATACTGGCAGGATTTTATGCCAAAGGGCTTCCATACGGAGTATCCGATGACGGTGGCAGAGTATGAAAAAGCAGCAAAGGATAATCATATGCCGGATCATACAACAGAGATCTTCAGACGGGCAGGCGTTGCAGACATGGGAATCGGCTTTTTTGATGCAATTTTCGCTCCGGCGATCGAATATGCCAAAAAGATGAATGCACCGCTGTATTGCGGCGAATACGGCGTGATAGACCAGGCTCCGGCCGACGGTACGGTAAACTGGTACAAGGATATCCATGCAGCCTTTGAAAAGCATGGCATCGGACGTGCAGCATGGACTTATAAAGAAATGGATTTCGGCCTGACACAGGAGCATGTGGCTTCCGTTAAGGAGAAACTGATTAAACTGCTGTAGTATGGTTTGCACACAAGCCATATAAGATATGTATGAAATATAAAGAGCTGGGCAGAATTTAGATTTTGTTCAGCTTTTTTTATGTAGATTTCATAGATCTTACACAATTCATTCAAATATATCTGGTAAGATATAGAAAATAAAAAGCAAAGAACGGGCAGCAGGCAGATGCTGTACGATTGAAGGAAAAGGGAGTAAGACATGGAGTATATAGAGGAAGCGGATTATGACAGTCTTATCATTCCGTATCAGGATGCCATGGCAAACCTGATGACGAGGCTGGACAGCCTGAATAACGATTACAGGCGTAAATACAAGAATTATCCGATCCATCATATGCAGGAACGAATCAAAAAGAAGGAAAGTATCGAAGAAAAGCTGCGCAGAAAGGGCTGCAGGGTGAGCGCAGAGGAAGCAAGGGAAAATCTGACGGATATTGCAGGGATCCGGATCATCTGCTATTTTGAAGAAGATATATATCATGTACTGGAAAGGATCAAGAGGCAGACAGACATTCTGATCCTGCAGGAGAAGGATTATATCAGGCAGGAGAAGGAAAATGGCTACAGGAGCCTGCATATCATCGTAGGAATTCCGGTTTATCATATCGATGGCATGGATTATTATCCGGTAGAAATTCAGATGCGGACGATGGCAATGGATCTCTGGGCAAGCATGGAACATCGGATCTGCTACAAAAACGAGGAGAAGATCGGAAAAGATTCTCCAAAGAAAGAAACTTTTAAAGAATTTGCAAAAGAGTTATACCAGATGGAACAAAAACTGAGTGAGATGAAGTGAGAAACTTTATCTCACTCTTTTCTATTCGTTTGGTGTTTTTAGTCTTCTCCCTGTTCCTATCGGCTTTCTCCCTTTTTTCAATTCATAGTTTTTTCTTTTTCGATTATTTTTTTCTCTGATCTATGTTTTTTTGATC
>ENA-UEQW01002922-UEQW01002922.1-human-gut-metagenome-genome-assembly--contig:-NODE-2922-length-12278-cov-3.382510_pt1 | contig 12278 bp, 9 predicted proteins | sample MGYA00242947_ERZ507947 | MGnify/ENA primary metagenome ERZ507947 (study PRJEB26167, sample SAMN06115421) | human gut metagenome | host: Homo sapiens | place: China:Guizhou | collected 2015-03-17... | reverse complement strand
GAAATCCGTTGCATACACCGCCGCGAGGTCATCCCCGGCGGCGATTCCCAGCCGGTACAGCCCGTCGGCAGGGATGCGGAAGACAAGCTCGCCTTCCTGCCAATCCTTACCCTTGAAGTAGCCGCAGGGCGGCTGGTACAGGGCGGCTTCCGCCACGGGTGCGCCCTCCCTGTTCCGCACGAAGGCGGTAAAGCCGCCCGCCGCACGGTAGCGGAAGGTCATGCGGTGCGTGCCGGCGGTCAGGTACAGCCCCTGCCAGAGGTCGCAGTCCCTGCCTGCCAGCTTGCGCAGGCTGGCGCAGGCAACGCCGTACAGATCCACCTGCCGCACTGCCTCCGGCGTGGTATACGACCAGTTGGAAAGCCCCGTGACCCAGCCGGGATTGCGCTCGGCGGGGCGGCGGATAAAGCTGCCGTACTCAAAATCCGAGGGACTGCGCAGTTCGCAGTCGTTGTCCAGATTGGTGATGCGCAGATTGTCAATGCCCAGCGGACTGCGGAATTCGCATTGATGGATATGCAGATTCTTGACCGGCGAGAAGTCATCCGTTTCGGAGCCGTCGAAGGGGAACACGCCGTAGTAGGGGTTGTCCGTCCAGCCGCCGATGGCAAGCCGCCCCTCCAGCACGGTGTCGAAAATATGGACGTCATTCACCTCGACCTGCGACAGATCGGGGGCGTCGGTGCCCCAGATGCAGAACGAGATGGCGCTGGCTGTGAAGGTGTAGCAGCTCAGCCGGGAGTGAATCAGCTCGATATGATGCGTTCCGTGATCCCAGCCCGGATAGGCGAAGTACCACAGCATATCGCGCGGGTCGTTGTAGTTGGAGGACAGGCAGATGCCGTCGTCGTTGTTGTTCATCATGACGCGCGCAAACACCACGCCGTCCGAGCCGCAGGGCCAGATGCCGTCTGCGCCGGTGCATTTGGATTCGTCCAGCCGCACGCCGCCGACAAACACACGCTTCATGCCGTTGATGATCAGGTAGGGCGCGCTGGAGCGTATGAGCGACACGTCGGACACCTCTACGTTCTCGCACTCGCTCATGCCGACCGGGATGGTGTGCATCCGGTCACAGCACCCGATGCAGACATTGTCCCCGATGTAGTGGAAATATCCGTCCCGACTGCGGCTTTCGGTGTCGCACATCCGGATGATGCCGCCGCCCGTGATGCGGACATTGCGCTCGCGGTAGGCGTATATCAGCGGGTAGTTGCCGGAGGAGTGGTTCGCGGGCCAGTTGACGCCGGTCATGGACACATTGTGCCCGAAACGCGGCAGGATTCGGTAGTGCGCCGGGTCGTCCGACTGCCACAGAACCGCGCCTGCCGGAATGTGCAGGTCGGTGTTGCTGTGCAGGCGCAGGTTGGTCACAAGGTAGCGCCGCCCGTACCCGGAGTCGCAGTCCGGCGTATCGGCAGCCGGAAGCAGAACCTGCCCGCCGCCGGCGGCAGAGCAGTCGTCCAGCGCCGCCTGAATGGCTGCGGTATCGTCGGTGTAGCCGTCACCGCGCGCGCCGTAGGCGGGCTCCGTCACGTCAAACACCCGCTCCGGCAGCGAGAACGCGTACGGATTCGCACCGCAGAAATCCCGCCAGTTGGAAATGACGGCACGGTTGGACAGCGGCAGCCACGCGCCGGCTGCCGTTACCACGGCACCGATAAACTGCGACGCCAGCCGCGTCACGCGCCCCCGATACAGCGGTGCGGTCAGTACGGTGTGCCCGTCCGCCGCGAGCGGTGCGGTCGTGATGCAATCCAGCTTTTCCAGTGTCTCGCGGTCGTCCCCGATAACATCCAAAAAACCGTCATAGATGCGCAACTCGGCACCCGCCAGCGCGGGATCGGTGTCGCAGGTGAACAGGATGATTTCTGCCGTCGGGTCGGCGGTGCAGGTGCGGAAGCCGCCTGCCGTGCGGCGGATCGGCTCCTCCTGCTCAAAACTCAGCTTGTACAGCCGCAGGGTGCAGGGGCGGTCGGGCATCAGCCTGAGCCCGGTCAGGCGCCGGGGGGCGTGCAGATCACCCTGCGTGCCGGGAATGTCCGAAAGGTTCAGAAACAGCGTCCGGGGGCGGTCAAGACCGGAAACGGCAAAGGTTTTGCGGTTTTCCGGGGCAAAATCCGTCTGATCCTCCGTGCGGAAGGCAACCGTCAGCGAAAGCTCCGGGCAGTCCGCCTCCATTCGCAGGAGCATGGTGTTCTTGACCGACAGAAAGATGTCGCACAGCGTGTCAGCCGCATCTGTCAGATCGGGCAGGGTGATGACGGCATCCGCGGCGCAGGTCGCAGTCAGAACACCGTCCCGGTGACAGAGCGCGGCGTTCTCCGCTGCGAACAGGCATTCCATGCCGTTGCCCTTCAGGGTGAAGTCCACCTCCATGCCCGCTTCCACGGTGTCCAGCTTGATCACGCGTTGCCACTCCGGTACGGCTTCGTCAATCCGGTACTCAAACCGGATCGCCTCCACTCCTGCCAGAACCGCCTCGCCGGAGAAGTTGGCGAAGATACGGTTGAAGCCGTAATCCACCAGCTGAACCGTGCGGCTGGCACTGCCGGCGCCGAGCAAGGTCACGGTCAGAAAGGAGCGGCTGACCAGCTGGGGGTCGGGACGTTCTACAAAGTGCATGTTCTCTTTGATCTCGCGGAAATATTCGTCGGTCGTTTCCCCGTCGTAGGCGGAGAAGGCGAAGGTGAGCGTGGGCGACCGGCGCAGATCGGCGGGGGCGGCAAACCGGCAGACAAACGACATCCGGTGGCAGGCGGTGCCGTCCGTCTGGGCGGCGGCGTGCAGGCGCAGGGCGTGGGTACCGCGGCTGACCGGACCCGGCTGCAGTTCACAGACGGACAGGGCGTCCAGCCCGTCGGCAATTTCCGCCCGCGCGGCGGTTGCGGGGTCGGAAAAATCCAGCAGGGTATGCCGATTCTGCAGGAACAGGCGGCGACCGGCGACCGCGTTTCCGGAAACGGGAATATTCATATGTATCATCCTCTTTCTTGTTCTCGTTATTGAACGTCGGCGATGCCGCGCGGCTTGCGGCTGGCGCACCGACAGGCAGGGAATTTGCGGGTACCGCCCGCTTTTTCAGGCTCTGTCCAGTATGTACCGCGCCGCGTGCATCCCGACGATACTGCCGACCTCGCCGTCCTCCATCCCTTCAAACTCGACCGACACATAGCCGTCGTAGCCGGAATCGCGGATCAGCTTCAGCGTTTTCCACACGTCCAGATCGCCCTGCGCCAGGATGGAGCCGCGCAGCATATACAGACCGGAATTGGTGGAGAACCACGATCCGGCATCACAGCGGAACAGTCCGCCCACACCGGTCAGGCGCTCCGCCTGCCGGACGTAGAAATCCTTGAGGTGTACCATCTTTGCCAGCGGGGCGCACCGGGCGACCGCGACCAGCGGATCCTCGTCCACGCAGAGGAAATTGCCGGTGTCCAGCAACAGCCCGTAGTTGGGGCGATCCACCTCATGGATGAGCCGGATGACACGGTCGGAGCCGTTGACGAAAAAGCCGTGGTTTTCCAGCAGGGTCGTAATGCCGTACCCGGCGGCGTAGTCCGCCAGCTCCCGCGCCGCCTGCACCGCCCAAGGCAGGCATTCCTCAAATGCCAGCGGGGTATTCTGCTCCAGCGGGCGGCGGAAGGACGAGATATCGTGGCGCATCATGGGAACGCCCAGCCTGTGGGCAACGTCGATGTGCCGCTTGAGGCGTCGGATTTCCGCCCGGCGTGCCTCCTCCTCCGGGGCGAGCAGGTTCGCCAGAACGGCGTAATCCGAGAGCGGCAGGGACAGCGCCTCCGCCGTCTGCCGGATGCTGTCAATCAGCGGCTGATTGAATTCGTCGCGCCCGTCATCATACAGGGTGAAGCCGAAGGGCACGATTTCCATGTGTTCCGCGCCGCTTTTCGCCGCGAACCGCATGGCGTCCAGAATGGTTTTGCGTCCGCTCATAATGTCGGCGTTGAGGCTGTAGCTGGTCAGTCCGATTTTCATGGGTACACTCCTCCGAATGTTTGGTTTTGTCGGTTAGCGGGTATGCAGGTCGCGGATTCATCCTGCGGCACGTCCCCGGCTCATTTGGTTCCGCCCGCTTCCTGCCGGCTGCGGGAGATGACCTGCTCGGACATTCCGCGGCACAGCTCCAGCACGCGCCGGATGCTGTCCAGGGCATCCTCCGGCATTCCCGACGCGATCCAGTCCAGCGACAGCCCGAACAGCTCGCACTTGAGAAAGCGGATAGCGATGGCGCGATCCGCCTCGCTCACGGTGTCCTTGCCGAAGACCGTGTCCAGATAGGTGCGCACGATGTACTCGCACTGCTTCATGTAATAGCTTTCGTATATGTCCCGGTTGGCGGAGTTGAAGATATGCTGAACCGCCTTGCGGTTTTCGCGCGCAAAACGGAACGCCACCTGTACGCACTCGTCCAGCGAACTGATGGTGGGGTACTGCTCGATCAGCATATCCACCTCATCCTGGATGATCTCGCCCAGCAGGGCGGGGATATCCTGGTAGTGGTAGTAGAAGGAGTTGCGGTTGATCCCGCAGTCCTCCACGATGCTGCGCACGCTGATCTTGCTCAGCGGCTGTTGGTTCAGCAGCTTGAGAAACGAGTCTTTGATTGCCTGCTTGGTAAAGTTCGGCATAGGTGGGCGCTCCTTTCCGCTGTCCCGCCGGGGCGGGCGTTTCTGTCTTCTCTCCGCATTCATTATAGCACGAAGGCAAGGCGGGTGTCAAGAATTTTTTGCGCATCCGGCAGGGGGACTGCGCCCGCTTTTTGAGGCGGCACCCCTTTCCCGAAGGGGGGAGAGTTCCGGAACGATTATTTGAAAATTCCTTGCTTTACCCCTTGCGCCGAACCGGAAACAGGCGTATAATAGAGGCACCGACACCGCAAAGGAGCATACGTATGAGGAAGGAAACCGTTTACCGCATTTTTTCCCATATACCGACATTGGAAACGCCGCGCCTGACCTTGCGCGGGATGCGTGTCAGCGACGCGGAGGATGTATTCGACTACGCCAGCCGCGAGGAGGTGACGCGATACCTGCTCTGGTCCCCGCACCCGGACATTGAGTATACCCGCCGATACCTGACCTACATCGGACAGCGGTACAGAACCGGCGATTTCTTTGACTGGGCAATGGTCAGCCGGGAAACGGGACATATGATAGGAACCTGCGGCTTCACATCCTTTAATTTTGCAGCCGATTCCGGCGAGTTCGGATATGTGCTCAATCCGGATTACAGCGGGCGGGGACTGGCTACCGAGGCGGTACGCGAGGTGATACGCTTTGGATTCACGAGCCTGTACCTGCACCGGCAGGAGGCACGGTTCCTGCAGGGCAATGACCGCTCCCGCCGCCTGATGGAGCGCGTCGGGATGTGCTTTGAGGGATGGTCGCGCGACGCGATCAAGACAGGCGACGTCTACCGGACGGTCGGCACCTGCGCCATTCTGGCGGGGGACTGGCGGGCGAACCTCGGACAACAGCCGCCGGAGTCATGAAATGCTCCATGCAGGGGGCGGAATTATCAGAATGCCTTCCCTGACGGGAAACGGCGCCGCCGGAGAAAACCGGCGGCGCCGTTTTGCCGTGCAGTCACGCATACTGCCCCACGATGTCCATCATTTCCTGCCAAGTCCCGGCGACTATCCCGGCGGCAAGCGCCTCCCGATCCACGGCAGGCAGTGTGTCCACCCGGACGTTGACGGTTCGCATCAGGCGCCCGTCTCCGTCAAACACGCCGATGATGCCCCGGTACTCGGTCACGCGATAGGCGCACGCTTCGGCGGGCTGCGTTCCGACCGGCTCCTCCGCCGCGTGTGCGCCGGCGTGCGTGACTTCCCCGACACCGTCCGTGTCCGCCGGCAGGCGTCCGGACGTGCTTTCGGCAGGCGTTGCCTGTGCCGGAGCGTCCGCTTGTACGGCATTGCCGTCCGGCTCTGTCCCGGCACCGAGCAGTTTGTCCGCGCCTGCCTCCACCGCGCTCTCGACCTGCGCAAGGCGCGCACGCAGATTCAGGTTTTCCCGCAGATTCTTTTGCCGGAAGGCGGTCAGCGTGTCCCGCAGATTTGCCGCGAACGCTGCCGTCAGCGCCGTGCCGCCCCACGAGAACAGCAGTGCCGTGACAATCAGACCTTTTGTCAGTTTTCTCATGTCTCTCCGTATCCTTTCCCATACAACGCAGGCAGCTCCGCCCGGATACGGGCGGTTTTTTCTGGTTCGTATGTCGCTATTTATCATGTCCGCCGTGCGTGTAATTATACGCGCCGCCTGCCACAATATCTGTACGGCGGCGGATTGCGCGCCGCAATACCGGACATCCGGGATTCGGAGGTGAATTGTCATCATGCATCGTCTGATTCGGTTTCTGTGCGTTTTTCTGTCGCTTTGCCTGCTCGCGGCGGCGGGCGTCACGGTTGCCGCTACCGTGCGGCTGGAGCGGTACGCCCGCGCGGCGGAGGAATCCCCGCCGGTCATTCCCGATCTGCGCGGCATCGGCGAACCGTCCGTGCTGTATGCCTACGATCCGGAAGACCGCGCCGCCGCGCGCGGCGAAGGGCATCCCGCCGCTGACGGGTACATCTGCCCCGCCGGGCGTTGCCTGTACGTCCCGTACAGCGACTTCCCGGAACAACTGATCAACGCGTTCCTGTCCATTGAGGACAAACGCTTTTTTTACCACGACGGCGTGGATTTCCTGCGGCTGAGCCATGCCGGAGTGAACTATCTGTGCGGTCGGGGGCGCTCCTTCGGCGGCTCCACCGTGACACAGCAGCTTATCAAGAACCTGACAGGGCGGGACGAGTACACGTTGGATCGGAAATTCTCCGAGATATTCGGCGCGCTGGCGCTGGAGGAGACCGCCGATAAGACCGAGATTTTGGAGGCATACCTGAATATCATCAATCTGGGTGGCGGCTGTCTCGGAGTCGGTGCCGCCGCAGACCGCTGCTTCTCCAAAACGGTGCCGGAGCTGACGCTGGCGGAATGCGCCGCCCTTGCCGCCGTTCCGCAGAACCCGTCCCGCTATGACCCGCTGACGCATCCGAACGAAAACCGCGCCCGCCGGGAGCTGATCCTGTCCGAGATGCGCCGGCAGGGGTATATCACCGAGGCACAGCGGGTGGAGGCGATCGCCTGCGGCATCCGGCTTGATCCCCGGAAAGCTCCGGACGCGGACAAGCCCCGCGTGACCGGCTGGTTTGCCGATACGGTGGCGGCGGATGTTATACGCGACCTGCAGGAGCGGCTGGGCTATTCGTCCGCGCAGGCTTCCGCACTGTTCTATGCCGGCGGTCTGACGGTATATACGACGGTAGACGAGGAACTGCAGGCACTGGTGGACGCCTACTACCGGGACACGTCGCATTTCCCGACCGGGAAGCGCGGGCAGCCGCAGTCGGCGCTGGTTCTGCTTGACCCCCAGACGGGGGACATTCTTGCCGTGGCGGGGGGCGTCGGGCAAAAGCAGGGCAGTCGCATTCAGAGCTACGCGACCGATACCCGCCGCCCTGCCGGATCTGCCATAAAGCCGCTGTCTGTATTCGCACCTGCCGTGGAGCGGGGACTTATCGGCTGTGCCTCTGTGCGGGAGGATGAGCCGGTCACAACGCGGCACGGCACCCCGTGGCCGCACAACGCCGACCGGCTGTACCGGGGGCGCGTGACGGTATCCGATGCGCTGGCGCACTCGCTCAACACGGTTTCGGTGCGCCTTCTTTACGAGGTCGGTATGCGGAACTCGCTGGATTTTCTGCGGGAGCGCCTGCACATGGACGGTCTGGTTGCCCCTGCGGACGGCACGGCGGGGGATCTGACCGTGTCCTCGCTGGCACTGGGACAGCAGAGCCGGGGCGTAACGCTCCGGGAACTGACCGGCGCCTACACGGTGCTGACCGACGGCGTGTTTCACGCGCCGGTCTCCTACCGCCGCGTGCTGGACAGGGAGGGGCGCGTTCTGCTGGAGAATCGCGTGGGCGGCGAGGTCTGCCTGCGCCGGGAGACTGCCGCGCTGGTCACATCCATGCTGGAGGAGGTTGTCAGCCGCGGTACGGCGTCGGCTTTGACCTTGCCGGAATCCGGCGTTGCTGTCGCGGGCAAGACCGGCACGACGCAGAACACCTGTGACCGTTGGTTTGTCGGCTATACGCCCCGCCTGCTCTGCGGCGTCTGGATGGGGTACGATTACCCCGCATCGCTGGAAGATCTGGGCGGAAATCCCTGCCTCGGCATCTTTGACGCGGTCATGAAGCGGGCGGAGCAGGTGTATCGGGGCGCCCCGGCGCAACGGGAATTTACCCTGCCGGGTGATCTGATCCGGGTCAGCTACTGCCGCACAACGGGGCTTTTGCCCTGTCCCGGCTGCCGGGAGGACGGAAAGATGGCGGAGGGGTGGTTTCTCCGCGGCACCGAGCCGCGAACCGTATGCGACTGCCACGGTCGCAAGGTTGGTGATCCGGAGCCTCCCGACGAAATAAAGTAAAAAGCGCCCTTCCCTGAAGGGGGAAGGGCAGGAGGAAAGATTTATGCTGTGGCTGGATAAACCCGGCACCGCAGGGGCAAGCCCCCGGAGCGCTGCTTATTCGCAGCAGTAGCCACGCTTGCGGATGACGTCTGCGATGCGATCCGTGAAGGAGGAGCAGAGCGCTTCGGTCTCGCACTCCAACATGATGCGCAGGACAGGCTCGGTGCCGCTGGCGCGCAGGAGCGCACGCCCGTTTCCGCCAATCTCGCGGTTGACCGCATCGAATTCGGCACGGATGATGGGATCGTTCATGGCGGCGGACTTGTCGGTCACCCGGATGCTCCGCACGGTCTGCGGATAGAGCAGGACGGGGGCGGCAAGCTGGGAGAGCGAGGCTTTGCGGTCACGCATTTCCTCGGCAAGCATGATGGCGGTCAGGAGCCCGTCGCCGGTCGTGGCATACTTCCGGAGAATGATGTGACCGGACTGCTCGCCGCCCAGACTGTACCCATTCTGCTGCATGCATTCGTAGACAAAACGATCCCCGACGGCGGTCTGCTCACTGCGGATGCCGGCTGCCTCCAGAGACTTGAACAGACCGGAGTTGGACATCACGGTGCAGACCACCGTGTTACCGCCCAGCGCGCCGCGCGCTGCCAGACGGGTTGCCAGAATGTACAGGATGCAGTCGCCGTCCACAGTCTGCCCGCGCTCGTCCACCGCGATGCAACGGTCCGCGTCGCCGTCAAAGGCAAAGCCGACGTCCAGATGGTTCTCCAGAACAAACTTCCGGAGCGCGTCAATATGCGTGGAGCCGCAGCCGTCGTTGACATTCAGCCCGTTGGGCGCGGTGCCCATGACGTAGGTTCTGGCGCCCAGTGCCTCGAACACCGCCTTGGCAATCATCCACGAGGCGCCGTTGGCACAGTCCAGTCCGATTTTCATCTCGCGGTAGGAGTGCGATGCCAGCGAGATCAGGTAGCCGACGTAGCGGTTGCGCCCCGCCACATAGTCCACGATGCTGCCGACTGCCTCACGGCGTGCCAGCGGAAGCTCGTTCCCGTCCAGCCCCAGACGCTGTACGTCGCCGTCCAGGTATGCCTCCACCAGCGCGGTTGTGGCATCGTCCATCTTTTCGCCGTAGCGGTTGATGAGCTTGATTCCGTTGTCATAGAAGGGATTGTGCGAGGCGGTGATCATGATGCCGCAGTCGAATTCATCCGTCCGCGTTACGTAGGAAACGCTGGGCGTGGTGGTCACGTGCAGCATATACGCATCGGCACCCGATGCCGTCAGGCCCGCCGCGATGGCATACTCCAGCATATAGCTCGACCGGCGCGTGTCCTTGCCGATCAGGATGCGGGGACGGTAGTTGGGCATATGGAAGCCGGAAAGCGGCGAGGCGTAGTACCAGCCGAGAAAACGCCCTACCCGATAGGCGTGGTCGGCGGTCAGAGTCACGTTGGCTTCCCCCCGGAAGCCGTCCGTGCCGAAGTATTTGTTCTTGGCGCCCGTTTCGTTGATGGCGGATTTCTGCCCCGGGACATCGCCGAACAGCGAAATGTCATCCCGCAGAAGAGCGTCCGCCGTGACACGGAACAGGCGGCACAGTGTCAGGATGTTTTCGATCTGCGGAAGAGACTGGTTGACCTCCCACTTGGAAACCGACTGGCGGGAAACGGAAAGCTTCTCTGCCAGCTGTTCCTGTGAAATATGCGCCGCAGAGCGCAGGTTTGCAATTTTTTCACCGATCGTCATACTGCTGCAATTCCTCGTTTCTGTGTGATATCCGCGCAGGCGGGATGTCGCGCGGCTGTGTGCTGTTTCGTGAGACTCCGGCGGCATTCCGTGCGGCAAGCCGCCGGAAGTTCCAAAGACTCCCCTACATCATATACCAACCTTTCGCATTTTGCAACCAACCGGAGAACAAATGTTTCGCAACCTGCGGGTGCGGAATTGGAAAGCAAACTACCGGCTGGCTCGGCGTACCTCTATTATATCACATTTTCAGTCGGATATACAGGGCGTTTTCAGATTTTTTACGGTGACCCGGTAAGCGGCGGAGCAACCGGCAGTTGATATCTGCGGTTCGGGCGGGAGCCGATCAGTACGGTTTCGCACCAAACGAATCGCCCCTGTCCCTTTCTCCGCCGGGGAAAGGGACGGGGGCGTGGTTTGCGTTCGGGAACCGTCGGGAACCGTCGGGAACCGTGTTACCGCTTCCGCATCCGCCCGATGACCTGACCGCAACAGGCAGTCTGCGTGAAATTCTTCAGCAGGATGGGCGGGTAGGCGGGGTTGAGCGAGAGCAGGCGATCGCCGTCGAACTTCTTGAAGTAGCCGCATCCGTCCAGCACAAAAATGCCAAGTTCGCCGGGTGTGACGGACTCCGTGCGCCGAACCAGCAGAATGTCGCCATCGTGGTAGTTCGGCTCCATGCTGTCGCCCGCGATACGCAGAGCGAAGTCTGCATCCACCGTCTGCGCGACATCCGGGATGCTGATTTCGGTCGCGTGCGCATCGGACAGGAATTCGCCGATACCGGCGGACACCGGCAGATCGTACAGCGTGATGCGGCGGCGCTTGGCGGTGTCCTTCCTGCCGTGTCCGCCCGGGAGGTGGAGCAACGAGGCGGTTCCGGGCTCTGCGGCGGCAGGCTCTGCCGGCGCGGTTGCGGACAGTTCATTCTGCCCGCCCCGGAGAGTACGGTGCCGCGTCGCAGCAGACGCCGGGTATGCTGCCTGCTCCCCGGCATCGCCCTGCGGGGATACGTTCCGGTGCGCATCGTCGGTCTGCTGCCGGATGGCGCGATCCACCTCCATATTGACGACGGCGTCTACCAGCGAACGTCCGTAGCCGTCCAGCAGGCGATAGTTGCCGATAAAAATCAACTCGTCCTCCGAGAGGGTGCAGTTGTTGGTGTTGCGCGGAACGCCCGTGATGAGGTAGTCCAGCGAGCAGTCCAGCGCCTCGCTGATGGCAACGATATTGGAGAGCTTGGGGGAATCGCTGATGCCCGCGAGCAGCTTGGAGAGCGTGCCGAGCGGGATGCCGGTCATTTCCGCCAGCTTGTCGTTGGTGATTTTGCGCTCGCTCTTGATTGCCTTGATGCGGTCGAGGTAAGATTCCTGCCGGTATACTGCCATGCCCATTGCCTCCGTGTTCTTTGTTTGGAACTATTATATCACAAAGTTGGTGATTTGTAAAGAGGATTTGAAATAATTTTTCTGAAATCGGATTTTTTTGACGGCGGCGGGTCTCCGTGCCGCCCCGGAATCCGTCGGGGCTTGCCGGGGGGCAAACAGGCACCTTGCCCGATCTGTACAATCTGCATCAAAATACGTCTGCACGCCATTTTTACAGCCGTGAAAACGCCGAAATTGCCGTGAACGGGCGAAAAAAAGAAAAAAGCCCTTGACAAACGCCGAAAATTTGCTATAATGTATGCCGGTTAGCGAGGGCTAACTCAAGAGCGTGCGCACAGGTCGGGATCGTCTGACCTCTGCCCGTCCGATGCATACGAACAAAAGGGAAGGATGGCAAAATATATGATGCCGTTGGTCGTTGCCGATCTGGACAAGGAATATATCATCCGGAAGATCGGGGGAAGTCCCGAGGTGAAGAAGCACCTGGAAAACTTGGGGTTTGTCGTGGGAGGAACCGTGACCGTGGTCACATCCATGGGCGGTAATCTGATCGTAAACGTCAAGGAAGCGCGCGTCGGCATCAGCCGCGAAATGGCGCAGCGGATCATGATCTGATCCCGGATTCAGCTTGAATTTCTTAAGGAGGTGTATATA
>ENA-UEQW01002921-UEQW01002921.1-human-gut-metagenome-genome-assembly--contig:-NODE-2921-length-12285-cov-2.999509_pt1 | contig 12285 bp, 8 predicted proteins | sample MGYA00242947_ERZ507947 | MGnify/ENA primary metagenome ERZ507947 (study PRJEB26167, sample SAMN06115421) | human gut metagenome | host: Homo sapiens | place: China:Guizhou | collected 2015-03-17... | reverse complement strand
ACCTTCGAGGCTGTCAAGGGCGCACCCCGTGCGGTCATCCACTTCTATAACTCCACCTCCGTCGCCCAGCGCGAGCAGGTGTTCCACAAGTCCAAGGAGGAGATCAAGCAGATCGCCGTGGACGGCGCAAAGCTGGTCAAGCAGCTCAGTGAGGAGTACGAGGGCAACTTCCTGTTCGAGTACAGCCCCGAAAGCTTTACCGGCACCGAGGTGGACTACGCCGTAGAGGTGTGCAACGCCGTGCTGGATATCATGCAGCCCACCCCGGAGCGCCCCATGATCATCAATCTGCCGGTGACCGTGGAGATGAGTATGCCCCATGTGTACGCCAACCAGATCGAGTATTGCGACAAGCACCTGAAGTACCGCGACAGCGTGATCATCTCTACCCACCCCCACAACGACCGCGGCACCGGCGTAGCCTGTGCCGAGCTGGCAGTGCTGGCGGGTGCACAGCGCGTGGAGTGCTGCCTGTTTGGCAACGGCGAGCGCACCGGCAATGTGGACGCTGTGACGCTGGCCATGAATATGTACAGCCACGGCGTAGACCCTAAACTGGACTTCTCGGATATGCCCGCCATCTGCGCCACCTACGAGCGGGTGACCCGGATGCACATTTACGAGCGCACCCCCTACGCCGGACAGCTGGTGTTTGCCGCCTTCTCCGGCAGCCATCAGGACGCTATTGCCAAGGGCATGGCGTACCGCAAGCAGACCGGCGAACACCGCTGGACCTGTCCCTACATCCCGGTGGACCCCCACGACATCGGCCGCACCTACGATGCCGACGTTATCCGCATCAACAGCCAGAGCGGCAAGGGCGGCATCGGTTTTGTGCTGGAACAGAACTACGGCTACAATCTGCCCCCCAAGATGCGGGAGGCGCTGGGCTACAAGGTCAAGAGCGTGTCCGACCACAGCCACAAGGAACTGAGCGCCGCCGAGGTGCTGCACATCTTCGAGGATACCTACCGCAACCGCGCAAAGCCGCTGAATGTGGTGGAAGCCCATTTTGCACAGGTAAACGGCATTACCGCCACAGTCACGCTGGAGCTGAACGGCCAGCGCAAGGTGGTCACCTCGGTGGGCAACGGCCGTCTGGATGCTGTAGCCAACGCTATCCAGAGCGCCACCGGTATGGACTTCCATCTGGAAAACTACTCTGAGCACAGTCTGGACGAGGGCTCCACCTCCCGCGCAGCCTCTTATGTAGGCCTTGTCTGGGGCGACAACACGGTTACATGGGGTGCCGGTACCGACACCGACATCATTGTGGCCGGTATCCGTGCCCTCGTCAGTGCGATCAATAATCGATAAGACCCCCTCAGTCTTTGCTTCGCAAAGACAGCTCCCCCAAGGGGACGCCTTATAGCAATGTCGGAAAAGTTACCCGCCACCACGAAAAGCCGTCCCCTTGGGGAAGGTGGCACGGCGTAAGCCGTGACGGAAGGGGTATCCGCCGACAGCTGCAAATCAAAGTAAAAAGGAGAAAACTACCATGGGAATGACCCTGACGCAGAAGATCCTTGCCGCACACGCCGGACTGCCGGAGGTCAAGGCAGGCCAGCTGATCAACGCAAAGTTGGACATTGTGCTGGGCAACGATATCACCACCCCGGTGGCCATCAACGAGTTTGAACGCGCCGGTTTTGACCGTGTGTTTGATAAAGAGCATATCGCCATTGTGCTGGATCACTTTGTACCCAATAAGGATATCAAGAGCGCTACCCAGTCCAAGCAGTGCCGGGAATTCGCCAATAAGTACGATATCCTCAACTTCTACGATGTAGGCCAGATGGGCATTGAGCACGCCCTGCTGCCGGAAAAAGGCATCGTCACCGCCGGCGACTGCGTGATCGGCGCGGACAGCCACACCTGCACCTATGGTGCACTGGGCGCTTTCTCCACCGGTGTAGGCTCCACCGATATGGCCGCAGGCATGGCCACCGGCATGGCATGGTTCAAGGTGCCCTCTGCCATCAAGTTCGTGCTCACTGGCAAATTCAATCCCCGGGTGTCCGGCAAGGACCTGATTTTGCACATCATCGGCATGATCGGTGTGGACGGCGCACTGTATAAATCCATGGAGTTCACCGGCCCGGGCGTGGAAAGCCTTACCATGGACGACCGCCTGTGCATCTGCAATATGGCCATTGAAGCCGGTGCCAAGAACGGCATCTTCCCGGTAGATGAGGTGACCAAGGCTTACCTTGCAGGCCGCAGCCAGCGCCCGCCGGTGTTCTACGAAGCCGACCCTGATGCCGTGTACGAAAAGACCATCGAGATCGACCTCGGCGCACTGGAGCCCACCGTCAGCTACCCCCATCTGCCCGAGAACACCCATGTTGCCAGCGAGGGCAAGGACATCAAGATCGATCAGGTGGTCATAGGCAGCTGCACCAACGGCCGCTTAGAGGATATGGAAGCCGCCTACAACATCCTCAAGGGCAAGCACATCGCCAAGGGCGTGCGTGGCATCATCATTCCCGCCACCATGGCAGTCTATAAGGAGTGCATCCTGCGGGGCTGGACCACCGCCTTTATCGATGCGGGCTGCATCGTGTCCACCCCCACCTGCGGCCCCTGTCTGGGCGGCTACATGGGCATTCTGGCAGCGGGCGAGCGCTGCGTTTCCACCACCAACCGCAACTTTGTGGGACGCATGGGTCATGTGGACAGCGAGGTCTATCTGGCCTCTCCCGCCACCGCCGCCGCCAGCGCCCTGACCGGCTGCATCACCGACCCGCGCACGGTCTGACCCGAAAGGAGCATGAGCATGAACGCAAGAGGTTCTGTTTTCAAATACCCGGATAACGTGGATACCGACGTCATCATTCCGGCACGCCACCTGAACACGCAGGATGCCAAGGAACTTGCCAGCCACTGCATGGAGGATATCGACAAGGACTTTGTGAACCGGGTGCAGCCCGGTGATATCATGGTGGGCGGCTGGAACTTTGGCTGCGGCTCTTCCCGCGAGCACGCGCCCCTGTGCATCAAGACCGCCGGCATTGCGGTGGTCATCGCCAAGAGCTTTGCCCGCATCTTCTACCGCAACAGCATCAACATCGGTCTGCCCATCATGGAGTGCCCGGAGGCGGTGGACGCCATCGAGGCAGGGGACACCGTTCAGGTAGACTTTGACACCGGCGTCATCACCGACGAGACCAACGGCAAGGTGTTCCACGCCGAGCCCTTCCCGCCCTTTATCCAGAACATCATCTCCGCCGGCGGCCTGATGAAGGCCATCCAGAAATAACCCCATCCCCAAAAGAGGGCGTAAGGCTTTGAGAGAGTGGGGCTATCAGGGGCGTTTTGAGCATAGAAGGAGTACCTCATGGAAAAAAATATTGCTGTCATCTGGGGCGATTGCTCCAGCCCGGAGATCGTAAAACAGACCCTCCGGGTGCTGGATAAGGTGGCCGAAAAGTACGGCCACACCTTCCACTATACCGCTGCCGCCATGGGCGGCGAAGCCATTGATAAATATGGCGACCCGCTGCCCCAGCACGAGCTGGATAAGTGCCTTGCCGCCGACAGCGTGCTGCTGGGCGCGGTAGGCGGCCCCAAGTGGGAGGGTCTGCCCGGGGAGCAGCGGCCGGAAAAAGGTCTGCTGCGGCTGCGCGCCGGGATGGGACTGTACGCCAACAACCGCCCGGCGAAGATTTGGCCGCAGCTGGCGCCTGCCAGCCCCCTGAAGCCCGAGATCGTGGCACAGGGCATTGATTTTATCATCGTGCGGGAACTGATCGGCGGCGTGTACTTCGGCAATCACGAGACCCACACGCTGGAAAACGGCGAAAAGCAGGCCGTGGATACCATGCCCTATGCAGAGCACGAGATCGAGCGCATTGGCCGCATCGGCTTCGAGACCGCCCGCAAGCGCCGCAAAAAGCTGTGCTGCGTGGACAAGGCCAACGTGCTGGACACCAGCCGTCTGTGGCGCACCGTGATGCACCGGCTGCAGGCCGAGTACCCGGACGTGGAGTACAGCGAGATGTTCGTGGACAACTGCGCCATGCAGATCGTCAAGAATCCTGCCCAGTTCGACGTCATCGTCACCGAGAACATGTTCGGCGACATCCTGTCGGACGAGGCTTCCATGATCACCGGCTCCATCGGCATGATCCCGTCCTCCAGCCTTGGTGACGGCACCCGGGGTCTGTACGAGCCCATCCACGGCTCTGCCCCGGACATTGCAGGCAAGGACATCGTAAACCCCACCGCCTGTATCCTTTCTGCCGCCATGATGCTGCGGTACTCCTTTGGCATGGCAGCAGAAGCCGATGCCATTGAGAATGCTGTAAGCCGTGTGCTGGACAAGGGTCTGCGCACTGCCGACAACATGAGCGACGGCTGCACCTGCCTTGGCTGCACTGCCATGGGCGATGCCATTCTGGCAGAGCTTTAAGCCGCAGCGCGGGACGATTTGAAATGCGCTCCGCTTCGCTTTGCGCATAGATAGCGGAAAACATATTTTTATCAGAGCAATGCCGGACAGCCAACAGGCTGTCCGGCGTTGCTTTTTACGGCTTCGTCAGCTCGTCCAGATTCTGGGTGTAGCAGGGCAGGCAGTGTTCCAGAAACCAGTCGGCTTCCGGGCAGTGCATGGCCTGCAGCGCAGTGCGCTGCTGCGTGAGTGCGGCGTCAAATTCGTGGTTGCCGCTGCGCTGCTCCTCGGTGCATTTGATGAGGGCGCTCAGCCGGTCGGCAGCCTTGAGCAGACGATGCTCCTCTGCCGTCAGGACGCTGCCGTCCATGCAGGGGGTCAGCTCTGCAGCCAGCTCTGCAGGCAGCAGAGCCGCCATGGAGCGCACGCTCTCGGTCTCCAGCGCCTTGTAGGCGTCCCGCAGCGCCGGGGAGTGGTACTTGACCGGCGTGGGCATATCCCCGGTAATGATCTCCGGTGCGTCGTGGTACAGCGCCGCCACCGCCACCACCTCGGGGCGGCAGGGCGTGCCGGTGTAGTGCTTGGCAATGAGACACAGAAAATGCGCCAGCAGGGCGGTGTCACAGGTGTGCTCGCTGAGGGATTCCGCCCGGGTGGAGTGCATCAGGCTCCACCGGGTAATGTACTTCATGCGCGCCAGCAGGGCGCTGAAGGGATACAGCATAACAATACGCCTCCTTTTCTTCACCATACCCGCCCCGCGTGCGCTTGTCAAGCCCTTTTTTCTTGTACGCCGTCGTGCTATACTACAAGGTGTCATCAAATCCACTTCCGCGCCGGTGCGCGGAGAAAGAGGAACGCTATGGAAAAGTTTATAAAGCCACGGCTGCTCACACCAAGCGGGCAGAGCCATAAAAAATTCTGGCAGGCGGCGGGGCTGTGCGCCCTGACGGCGGCCATCTTCTTTTTGCCCTTCTACCTCCTTGACGGTGGTTTTTTCCACTATGCCGGCGATTTCAACAGCCAGCAGATCAGCTTTTACCGGTATATGAACGGCTTCGTCAAGGGCGCGGGCTACCCGGACAGCGCCTTTGCCGGTGCGCCGCGCAATACCTTTTCGTGGGCGACCGACCTTGGCAGCGGGGTGATGAACGCCTACTCCTTCTATCTGTACGGCTCGCCGTTCTTCTGGCTGTCGGTACTGCTGCCGCAAAGCTGGCTGCCCTATATGATGGTGCCGCTGCTGGTGCTCAAGTTCGGCGTGGCGGGCGGCGGCGCGTACCTGTACCTGCGCCGCTACGTCAAAAATGCGAACTACGCGGTGCTGGGTGCCTGTCTGTACGCGCTTTCCGGCTTTGCGGTGTACAACGTGTTCTTCAACCACTTTGTGGATGTGGTGGCGCTGTTTCCATACCTGCTCTGGGCGCTGGACGAAGCCATTTATGAGGATCGTCACGGCCTGTTCGCCTTCTGGGTGGCGGTGAACCTGCTCAATAACTACTTCTTCTTTGTGGGACAGGTGCTCTTTTTGTGCATCTACTTTGTGTGCAAGCTTTCGGCGCGGGACTTCCGGCTGACCGGGCGCAAGTTCGGCCATCTGTTGTGGGAAAGCGTGCTGGGCGTAGCCATGGGCTGTCTGCTGCTGTTCCCGGCGGTGCTCAGTCTGCTGCAGAACCCACGCACCATCGACCTTTCCTCCGGGTGGGGCTTCCTGACCTACTCCAAGGTGCAGCAGTATCTGGCCATCCTGCTCAGCTGGATCCTACCGCCGGACTCCCCTTATCTTACCTCGGTCTGGTCGGAGGGCGTCATCAAGTGGACGAGCATGACGGCCTATCTGCCGCTGTGCAGTCTGGCCGGTGCCATGGCCTACTGGCGCAGCCGGAAGGCAGACAGCAAAAAGCGCATCGTGGCGGTATGCGCCGTGTGCGCGCTGGTGCCGGTGCTGAACAGCGCCTTCTACGCGCTCAATTCCAGCTACTACGCCCGCTGGTACTATATGCCCACCCTCATCCTTGCTGCCATGACCGTGAACGCGCTGGAGGACCCGGACGTTGATCTGGATGCACCCGCCCGGGGCATCGGCTGGATCATGCTGGCTACGCTTGTTTTTGCGGTGGTGCCCGTGCGGGACGATACCACCGAGACATGGTCGCTGGGCGTGCTGAAAAACCCGGGACAGTTCTTTGTCGTGCTGGGCTTCGGCCTGCTGGGGCTTATGCTGTACCGCGTTCTTTGCAGCAAGTGGCGGCAGGACAGCCGTTTGGTGCAGCGCATGACGGCGGCAGTGCTGGTGTTTGCCTGCGCATTCACCATGGTACACATCGGCATTGGCAAGTTCGGGCAGTGGTACACCGACAGCGACCTTGTGGAGCAGGACACCAACGCCTTGCTGCTGAAAAACGACCTGCCGGAGGGCGACTACCGGATAGACACCTACAAGATCCACGACAACATCGGGATGTGGCTGGATAAAAGCTGCCTGCAATACTTCGGCAGCACGGCTGCACCCAGCATCCTCAGTTTCTACCCGGCGCTGGGGGTCAAGCGGGATGTGCGCAGCGAGCCGGAGATCGCAAACTACGCGTTGCGCGGCCTTTTGAGCGTGGAGTACCTCATCACCACTCCGGAAAAGCGCGAGAGCTTTGAGGACGAAGCAGACGCGGACTGGACCTACCTTGCCGATGTGGACGGCTACGCGCTGTACCACAACGACAACTATGTGCCCATGGGCTTTACCTACGACTACTATGTGACCAAGCAGACCTACGAAGCTTCGGTCAAGACCCTGCGCTCCAACCTGCTGATGCGGGCGCTGGTGCTGGAGGAAGAGGACGTGGCACAGTACGGCCAGTACCTGACCGAGCTGCCGGACGCCATGCTGGATGACCTGCACTACGACAGCTACACGCAGGACTGCGCCGACCGCCGCGCCCACAGCTGCTCGGTGTTCCAGATGAATAATGCCGGTTTCCATGCCGAGATCACGCTGGACAAGGCAAACCTCGTCTTTTTCTCGGTGCCTTACGACGACGGCTTTACCGCCTACGTCAACGGCGAAAAGGCCGATATCCTTCAGGTGGACGAGGGACTGATGGCGGTGCTCTGCCCGGCGGGCGCAAGCAGCATCGACTTTGTGTATCAAGCCGCCGGGCTTTCTGCCAGCCGGGTGGTGACCGCAGTGGCCATCCCGGTGTGGGTGGTGTACGTTGCCTACTTTGTGCGCCGCAAGCGCCGCAGCACCGGCACCCCGGCAGAAGAATGACTTTGACCGGGCAGAAAAATAAAAATTTTAAATTTCCTCTTGACTTTACGAAGATAAAGTGTATAATGCAATCAAACCGATGAGGCGGAAGAGAACCTGCACAGCGCATCTGCAGTGAGCCCGGACAGTGCAAACGGGCGAAAGCGGGGCAGAGATTCGTGGGCCGCCGAGGGCCGGGCAAACGGGCGCAAGCCCTAGTAGCTTTGGACGGAAGTCTCCGTTATAGGACAGGGGAGTGTTGGCTCTCCGTGAGTGGCTCTGCTGTATTGGATGCAGAGCAAGCAAGGTGGCACCGCAGAATCGTAATTTACCGATCCTGTCCTTGTGGATAACACACAGGGACAGGGTCGTTTTGTTTTAAGACCCGTCCCGCAAAGGGAGCGGGTCTTTTGATTTGCCGCCCGCTCCGGGAAAGGAGTTACCACTATGAAAAACCTGAACATGATCTCCCGCCGCAGCTTCCTGAAGGCCGCTCTGGCCGCTTCTGCTGTTTCTGCCATGGCACTGACCGGCTGCGGCAGCGCTGCTTCCAGCACCGTCTCCAGTGCAGCGGTCTCCTCCTCCGCAGCGGCTTCCGGCAGCAGCGCTGCCACCGGCGAGACCTTCAAGGTGGGCATCGTCAACTATGTGGACCACGCTTCCCTCAACCAGATCGTAGAATCTGTGGAGAGCCGTCTGGACGCCATCGGCAAGGAGAAGGGGGTCACCTTTGACTACGCCGATTACTATGCCAACGCACAGGCCGACCAGTCCAACCTGAACCAGATCGGTGCAGACCTTGTGGCTGACGGCGTGGACGTGATCGTGGCAGTGGCCACCCCCACCGCCGCTACCATGCTGGCCGCTGTGGAGGACACCGACATCCCGGTGGTCTACTCTGCCGTGACCGACCCCGCCGCCGCAGGCTTTGACGGCGAGGAGAACATCACCGGCACCTCCGATGCCCTGAACACCGACGCCATCATGAACCTGATCGTGGCGGCAAACCCCGGCATCGACACCATCGGTCTGCTGTACGACCTGAGTCAGGATGCCTCCACCCAGGCCATTGCGGACGCCAAGGCCTTCTGCGAGAAGAACGGCATCAAGGTGGTAGAAAAGAACGGCACCACCACCGCCGAGGTGCAGATGGCTGCCGAAGCACTGGTCGCCGCCGGGGTCAAGGCCGTGTTCACTCCCACCGACAACACCATCATGACCGCCGAGCTGTCCATCTACGAAAGCTTCATCGAGGCCGGTGTGCAGCACTACACCGGTGCCGACAGCTTTGCACTGAACGGCGCAATGGTGGGCTACGGCGTGGACTACGTCCAGCTGGGCGAAGCCACCGCCGATATGGTCAGCCAGCTGCTGTGCGACGGCAAGACCCCCGCAGACCTGCCCTACCAGACCTTTGATAACGGCATCGTCACCATCAACACCGAGACCGCCGAAGCGCTGGGTCTGGATCTGGCTACCCTGAAGGAAGCCTTCAAGCCCTACTGCACCGAGATCTGCGAGGTGACCACCGCCGAGAACTTCTCCTGAACGCCCCGCTCTGTCAAAGCCTGACGGCTTTTCCGGCTCTCCCGCAAGGGAGAGCTTTTGGCAGTTCTGGGGGAAAGGTTCTGCTGCGCAAGGGCAGCATCCTCGCCCTCTCCGTCACCTGCGGTGACACCTCTCCCAAAGGGAGAGGCCTTGGCAAAGAGATGAACTTTGCGTGGACTGCCAAGGGCTCCCACTTTGGGGGAGCTGTCAAAGCTGCTAGGCTTTGACTGAGAGGGCGAGCCCGTTACTCTTTACAACGATTTCTATTATACCAAAAACACCCGACTGTGAGAGCAAACTTACAGTCGGGTGTTTCCATTTACATTTTACGCTGCGGTGCTGGCGGCATCCTCAGCGGCGGGGGATTCTGCCACGACGCTGTCAGCGTCCGCCTGCGTCTCCGGCTGGACAGCCGAAGCAGAAGCCGAATCTGCCGCAGCGGAATCTCCGGCAGTAGCCAGAATGGCGTCCTGCACATCGCTTTCCGCCATAGGCTCCGGCTGCGCAGCAGCGGAGCTTGCGGCGCTTTCGGGCTTGGTCTCGCTCTCGGTCAGGCCGGTCAGATACCAGCTGCCGCTCTGGCGCTCGAACAGGTAATCCATATACTTGGTGGGGGTGTCCGAGGAGGGGTTGATGATGCTGTCGTCCGCGCTGGCGGTGGGGATATAGCCCACGGTGACGTGCAGCTTGCCGCTGCGCTTGAACAGCTTGACCACGGTGGCGCGGTAGTAGCCCACCGTACCGGTGATGGGGATCTTGTAGCACTGGGTGGTCTCGTCAAACTCGATAGTCATATCCTCCATGTCAAAGCTGCGGTGGGTCAGCTTAAAGCCGGGGCCCAGCAGCTTTGCCAGATAGGCGTCCACCTCCACCGAGGGTAGCAGCAGCTGCTCGGTCTCGGGGTCGGTGTTATAGTTGTCAAAACCGCCCTGTGTCTCCTGAATGCTGTACACACAGCCCCATACGGCTGCTTCCCGCAGGGTCAGGTCGTCGATGTTCTCAATGCCGTCAAAGGGCATGGGGTCGAACAATACCAGACCCTCCAGCTTGTCCTCGTATTCCTGCTTTTGTGCGGTATCGTCAAACAGGTTTGCCACAAGGCCCACACCGGCCCGCAGCACCGTGATAAACCCGATGAGCACCAGCACCGTGATCAGCAGACCCAAGGTCTGCCGCCAGCGGCGGCGCTTGATCCGGGCGTGTTCTTCCGGGGTGATCGTATTTTTCATTGGTCTGAGTCTCCCAAAGTTTTTTTGTCTACCCAACAGTATACCACATCCGGCCGCAGAGTGCAAAACCTATACCGGTGGTTTTTTTGTGAAAGCAGGCTTTTTATTCCCAGTCCTTCCATATCTCGGGCTGGTAGCCCACGGTGGCAGGATCGGTCGCATAGCCCACGAGCGCGCCCAGGGCGCCCACGCGGGGCAACTCGACGCCCGCGGCGCCGATAGCCTCGGCATAGGTGTTGAGCGCCGCGAGCAGACCGGTCGCCACGGCTTCCATGTACCCCTCGGTGCCGGTGATCTGACCGGCCAGGCGCACGCCGGTACCAGGCACGGCAAAGGTGCCATCGAGCACGTGCGGGGCGTCGACAAAGGTATTACGGTGCATGACACCGTAGCGGAAGAACTCAGCGTTCTCCAGGCCCGGCACCATATGGAAGACGCGCTTCTGCTCGCCAAAGGTCAAGTTGGTCTGGAAGCCCACCAGGTTATAGATGGACCCGTCGGCGTTGTCCTTGCGCAGCTGTACCACGGCGTAGGGCTCCCGGCCGGTCTTGGGGTCCTTCAGTCCCCGGGGCTTTAAGGGCCCGTAGCGCAGGGTGTCCTCCCCCCGCCGGGCCATGACCTCCACAGGCATACATCCCTCGAAAACCTGCCCGTCCTCAAAGCCGTGGACCGGGGCCTCCTCTGCCTCCGTCAGGGCCTTCCAAAAGGCCAGGTACTCGTCTTTTTCCATGGGACAGTTGATATAATCCGGCGTACCCTTATCATACCGGGAGGCAAAATACGCCGAATCCATGTCCACGCTTTCAAAGGACAGGAGCGGGGCGGCGGCATCAAAAAAGTTTAAGGTCGTATTCTCCCGGCCCAATAGATCCAGGAGCTTTTCGGCAAAGGCATCGGAAGTCAAAGGGCCGGTGGCTATCAGCACCTCCCCCTCCGGAATTTCCGTCACCTCGCCGGGGACGACCTCGATATTGGGATGGCTGCAGACGGCCTCCGTGACCATTTTCGCAAAGCCCCGGCGGTCCACCGCCAGGGCGCCCCCGGCGGGGACCCGAGTGGCGTCCGCGCAGCGCAAAATTAAGCTGTCCAGCCGCCGCAGCTCCTCCTTCAGCAGGCCCACGGCGTTTTCCAGCTGGTCCGAGCGCAGGGAATTGCTGCAGCAAAGCTCGGCAAAATATTCGCTTTCATGGGCGGGAATTTTCTTCTCCGGCTTCATCTCACAAAGCCTTACGCGCAGCCCTCTTTGGGCCAGCTGCCAGGCAGCCTCACTGCCCGCCAGACCCGCGCCGATCACCGTTACTTGCATGCTCACTCCTTTTCCTCGCCCTTTTTGGTGGTGACTTTCGGTGACTTTTGGGCACCCTTCGGTGCAGCTTTGGTCACCTTTTTGGTGGTCTTTTTGGTGCCTTTTGCGGCAGTTTTTGCGCCGGCTGCTTCCCCGCCGTCCTCGGTCTTTTTCCGATAGCCCCGTTTATCCTCGGGAAGGAAGTTGGGACAGTCGGGGTTGATGCAGAAGGGACGGTTGAAGCCCTTGCCGGATTTTTTGAACATGGTCCAGCCGCACAGGGGGCAGTCGTCCTTGGTGGGTACATCCCAGGTGCGGAAGTCGCAGCGCTGACTTTCGTCGGCGGCGGTAGAGCGGTCGCAGCAGTAGTAGGTGTACTGCTTGCCGCTCTTTTGGCTGACGCCGGTGCGCTTCATAAGCCGCCCGCCGCACTTGGGGCAGCGGCCCGGCATCTGGACCACCAGGGGCTTTGTAAAGGTACACTCCGGGTAGCCGGGGCAGGCCAGGAACCGGCCGAAGCGGCCGCTCTTAACCACCATGTTGCGGCCGCAGACATCGCACTTCTCCTCGCTGACCTCATCGGGCACCT
>ENA-UEQW01002916-UEQW01002916.1-human-gut-metagenome-genome-assembly--contig:-NODE-2916-length-12298-cov-3.734392_pt1 | contig 12298 bp, 9 predicted proteins | sample MGYA00242947_ERZ507947 | MGnify/ENA primary metagenome ERZ507947 (study PRJEB26167, sample SAMN06115421) | human gut metagenome | host: Homo sapiens | place: China:Guizhou | collected 2015-03-17... | reverse complement strand
ATGGCGATCACTTTGTCGAAATATTCCACGCCCTCTATCCTGTCGAAATCGCCCGGCTGCTGGCGCGCGCCGTTCAGCCGATTGGCCAGAAAGGGATAGACGATTTCGTTGACGAAGCTGGATTTTCCGCTTCCCGAAACGCCCGTCACCGCCGTAATCAGCCCGACAGGTATGCGGATATCGATATTTTTAAGATTGTTCTGCCTGCAGCCGTAAACGGTCAGCCACCTGCCGTCGGGCGTCGAACGAACCTCGGGGACGTCGATTTTCCGCCGTCCCGCAAGGTAGTCCCCCGTAATCGAACGGGGTTGAGCCATGACGTCCGCCTGCGTGCCGCAAGCCACCACTTCGCCGCCGTGGACGCCCGCCTTCGGCCCGATATCCACGATATAATCCGCCGCCTCTATCGTGTCCTCGTCGTGCTCGACGACGATCAGCGTGTTGCCCAGATCCCTCAGCCCCTTCAGCGAATGGAGCAGCTTTTCATTGTCCCGCTGATGGAGACCGATACTCGGCTCGTCGAGGATATACAAAACGCCCGTCAGCGCGCTGCCGATCTGCGTGGCGAGGCGGATACGCTGGGATTCGCCGCCCGAAAGGGTATTCGCCGTCCGCGCCAGCGTCAGATAATTCAGCCCCACGTTGCGCAAAAATCCGATACGGTTTTTGATTTCCTTCACGATCGCGTCGGCAATCATGTGTTCCGTCTCCGTCAAAGAGAGGTTATCCACAAATTCATAGAGCTTATCCACCGACATTTCGCACAAATCCCAGATATTTTTTCCGCCGAGATAGACGGCAAGAGCCTCTTTTTTCAGGCGCTTGCCGCCGCAGACAGTACAGGGCGCCGTGCGCATATAGCGTTCGATATCGTATTTCACGCCGTCCGAGGAGGTTTGGGAATACCGCCTTTGGAGATTGACCACGAAGCCCTCCCAGGAGGTTTTGTAGCTGCCGCTGAACGAACGGGTCTGATAGCTTAAATCGATTTTTTCGCCGCCGTTGCCGTACATCAGCATGCGATAAATGTCGGCGGGCAGGTCCTTGACGGGTACGTCCATGGAAAAGCCGTAATGCTTGGAGAGCGCGTTGAGATACATCTGCGTCTGCGTGGAGGAGTCGAGATTCCAGCCCGATACGCGAATCGCGCCCTCGCGCAAAGTCTTGGTCTTGTCGGGGCAGATGAGGTCGGCGTCCACCGTCTGGCGGAATCCGAGCCCGAGGCACTCGGGGCAGGCGCCGTAGGGCGTGTTGAAGGAAAAGAGCCGCGGCTCGATTTCCTCGAAGGAGATACCGCAGTCGGGACAGGCGTAATTGACGGAATAAAGCTCCTCTTTTCCCTCGCCCGCGTCGTCGATGACCACCAGGCCGTTTGCCAGCTTAAGCGCGGTTTCGAGACTGTCCGTCAGGCGTTTCTGTATCCCCGCCTTGACGACGAGACGATCGACGACGACGGAAATATTGTGCTTGAGGTTCTTTTCCAGTGAGATGTCCTCGGACAGCTCGTACAGGTTTCCGTCTACCCGGGCGCGGACAAAGCCGCTGCGCCGGGCATCCTCCAGCACCTTGGCGTGCTCGCCCTTGCGTCCCCGCACCACCGGCGCCATGATCTGAATACGGGTGCCCTCCGGCAGCGCCATGATCTGGTCGATGATCTGATCCACCGTCTGGCGGCGGATCTCCCGGCCGCATTTGGGGCAGTGGGGCACGCCCACCCGCGCCCACAGCAGGCGCAGATAGTCGTAGATCTCCGTCACCGTGCCCACGGTGGAGCGGGGGTTCTTGCTGGTGGTCTTCTGGTCGATGGAGATGGCCGGGGACAGTCCCTCGATATAGTCCACGTCCGGCTTGTCCATCTGTCCTAAAAACATACGGGCGTAGGAGCTAAGACTCTCCACATACCGCCGCTGCCCCTCGGCATAGATGGTGTCGAAGGCCAGGGAGCTTTTACCGCTGCCGGAAAGCCCCGTCAGCACCACCAGCTTGTCCCGGGGGATGGCAACGTCGATGTTCTTCAGGTTGTTCTCCCGTGCGCCCTTGATGAAAATTTCAGTCTGCATGGTATGCCTCATTTCTGCAACATATTATTGCAGATAAGTGTAATGAAAACAATTTTTAATGTCAATAGTCAACGGAATGCGGATTCCCACGCCGGTGTGCGCACCGGCTCGGAATGACAGGGAGCGGATCACACGATCACATCCGCTGTCTTTGCCCGCAGGAGGGCGATAAGCGCGTTGGGGTCGCACTCCACCTGATGACCGATCTTTCCGGCGGAGACGCACACCGTGTCGTACAGCACCGCCGTCTCGTGGAACACCGTGGGGAACTGCTTCTTCATGCCCACCGGGGAGCAGCCGCCGTGTACGTAGCCCGTCAGGGGCAGCAGTTCCTTCTGGGGCAGCATGGCCACGGACTTCTCCCCAACGGCCTTGGCCGCCTTTTTCAGGTCGAGGTTCTCCGCCACGGGGATGTCGAACACGTAGTATGCCCCGGATGCGCCCTTTGTCACCAGCGTTTTGAACACCTGCTCCGGCGGCTGCCCCAGCGTCTGCGCCACGGACACGCCGTCGATGGGGCCCTCCGGGTCGTAGCTGTGGGCGGTATAGGGTATCTTCTTCTGCTCCAGCGTCCGCATGACGTTGGTCTTTTCCTCTTTGCTCTTTGCCATGGTATCACTCCTTTACGGCGGTCTTGCCGCCCTCCCGCGCCAACAGAATGACGCAGCCGAACACGCAGGCCACGCCCAGCACCGTCCACACGGTCAGCGCTTCCTTGAATACGAACACGCCCACCAGCGTCTCCACCACCGGCTCGATGTTGGTGATGATGGACGCCCGGCCGCTCTCCACGCCCTCCAGACCCTTCGTGTAGAAGATGTAGGGCAGCACCGTGGCCACGATCACCACACCGCACGTGCCCACGATGCCCTGCGTGCCGGAAAAGGCCAGCGGCAGCGTCCCGAAGTCTGCGAAAAAGGCCGAGCCAAGCCCTGCCACCAGAAACGTCCAGTAGATCATGGTGTAGCTCTCGTACCGCGCCAGCCCATAGTGGGCGAACACGGTGTAGCTGGCATAGCACAGGCCGGACAGCACGCCCAGCGCGATGCCCGTCCACGAGGCCGTCGTATCACCCCCCAGCACGCCGCTGACCATGACACAGCCCAGCAGCGACACCACCAGTGCGATGACCTTGCGCTTTGTCAGCGGCGTTTTCCACAGCACGGCGCTGAATATGACCACAAAGGAGGGCGCCAGATACAGCAGCACCGCCGCCACCGACAGGGAGCACATGGTCTGGCATTTGAAATACACTATGCTCAGCAGCAGGATGCTGAGCAGGCCGGAGCCTAAAAAGATGGGCAAGTGCTTCCACCTGATGCGGAATACCTGCCGGTGGAACAGGCCGAACACCACCGTCAGCACCAGCAGCGTGCCGAAGTTCCGGATAAACACCCGGTTGCCCAGCGACACGCCCACGCCGGTGAGCAGGCGGTTGGAAAACCCGATAAAGCCCCAGCACACGGCACTGAGGATCACGTAGATATAGGAAATGTACTTTTTCATAGACTCGTTCTCGGTTCGTTTGAGTTTTGACACAGCAGCGACCAGATCAGGTCGGCGCTGCGGGCATAGCGCTTCAGAGCCGACGCATCGACATCCGCGCCGAGGACAGGCGGCATCAGCAGACTGCCGCCTGCCACCGCCATGTTGATGACGCACTCATTGCGCAGCAGCAGGTGCCCGGCATGGGTGCCGATATAGCGGGAAAGCGCGTCGTTCACGGCGTCGCACACCACAAGGTTGACGCGTGCTCTGGACATGACCTCCCACATAGGCCCCTCCTGCTTTGCAGGACGGGCCTGGTTGACGATCCGGTTGGCCCGGGTGCGCTGGATCTTGTAGTCGGATGCAGAAAACTCCGGCAGATGCAGCAGCGCCACCCGCCACGAAAACGCTCCCTCGATCCGGCAGATCCGGGCGTTCTCATCGCAGATATGCCTCCATTGAACGCCCGGCGCACTCTCTATCGCGGCGCATACCTCCTCATAGCCGAAGGCATGGGGAAGCGGGAAGGTATAACACTGGGTCGCCTTCCGGCGCAGGCGCTTTTGCCTGTACAAAAGGCAGAGCAGTACACCCGCAAAAGCCAAGCAGACACCGGCGGTCACGGCACCTTCCCGCCAGTTCCCACCCACGGCAAAGGCGATGGCCAGAACAAAGCCGCACATGGACAGCAGGATCAGCAGGCTCTGCGCCAGAGTAAAGCGCCTGACCGTCCGGATGTCGCGGCGGAATTCTTCCGGACCGGGCATCATTTCTCACCTCGCAGCTCGATGATCTGGTCACGCAGCAGGGCGGCGTATTCGAATTCCAGCATACGGCTGGCCTCCTTCATTTCTTTTTCCAGCCGGGCGATCGTCTCCGCCCGCTCCCGGTCGGAGAGCTTCTTCTTGCTGAGCTTGGACGCTTCCTCGGCGCTGCGGCTGATCTCCACCATCTCCCGCACGCCCTTGCGGATGGTCTGGGGCACGATGCCGTGCGCCTTGTTGAAGTCGTCCTGTAATTTCCGCCGCCGCTCCGTCTCGTCCATGGCGGCGCGCATGGAGGGCGTGATGGTATCGGCGTACAGGATCACCAAGCCCTCGGCGTTGCGGGCGGCGCGGCCGATGGTCTGGATCAGGCTGGTTTCGCTGCGGAGGAAGCCCTCCTTGTCCGCGTCCAGTATGGCCACCAGACTGACCTCCGGCAGGTCAAGACCCTCCCGCAGCAGGTTGATGCCCACCAGCACGTCGAACTCGCCCAGCCGCAGGTCGCGGATGATCTCCATGCGCTCCAGCGCCGACACGTCGGCGTGCATGTACCGCACACGGATGCCAAGTCCCCGGAAGTGCGCCGTCAGATCCTCCGCCATCTTCTTCGTCAGCGTCGTCACCAGCACACGCTCGTTTTTCTGCTCCCGCCGGTGGATCTCCTCCACCAGGTCGTCGATCTGTCCCACCACGGGACGTACCTCCACGCGGGGATCCAGCAGACCCGTGGGGCGGATCACCTGCTCCACGATCTGGTCGGCCTCCTGCTTTTCGAAGTCGCCCGGCGTGGCGGACACATACACCGCCTGGGAGAACCGCTCCTCGAACTCCTCGAATTTCAGCGGGCGGTTGTCAAAGGCACAGGGCAGGCGGAAGCCGTAGTCCACCAGGCTCTGCTTGCGGGCGTGGTCGCCGTTGTACATAGCGCGCACCTGCGGCAGCGTCACATGACTCTCGTCCACGAACAGCACGAAATCCTCCGGGAAGAAGTCCAGCAGCGTCATGGGCGCGCTGCCCACCGGCCGCTGGGAGATGACGCGGGAATAGTTCTCGATGCCGGAGCAGTAGCCCAGCGTGCGCATCATCTCCACGTCGTAGCGGGTGCGCTGGTCGATGCGCTGCGCCTCCACCAGCTTGCCGTTGTCCTCGAACCACTTCTTCCGCTCGGCCAGCTCCCGCTCGATCTCCACCGCCGCCCGCTCCAGCTTGTCCTTGGGGGTGACATAGTGGCTGGCAGGGTACACCGCCACATGGTTCAGCTGCTTCATGGCTGCGCCGGTGACGGGATGGAACTCCGTGATGCGCTCGATCTCGTCGCCGAAAAACTCCACCCGAATGGCTCTGTCCTTGTAATAGGCCGGGTACAGCTCCACCGTGTCGCCCCGCACCCGGAACATGTTCCGCTGGAAGGCCACGTCGTTGCGCTCGTACCGATCCTCCACCAGCCGCCGCAGCAGCTCGTCCCGCTCCATGGTCATGCCGGTGCGCAGGGAGATCATCATGCGGGCGAAGTCGTCCGGCTCGCCCAGACCGTAGATGCAGCTGACGGAGGACACCACGATCACGTCCCGCCTCTCCAGCAGCGCGCAGGTAGCGCTGAGGCGCAGCCTGTCGATCTCCTCGTTGGTGGAGGCATCCTTTTCGATATACGTATCCGTGTGGGGGATATACGCCTCCGGCTGGTAATAGTCGTAGTAGGAGACGAAATACTCCACGGCGTTGTGGGGAAAAAACTCCCGGAACTCCTCGCACAGCTGCGCCGCCAGCGTCTTGTTGTGCGCCAGCACCAGCGTGGGGCGGTTCACCCGCTCGATGACCTTGGCCATGGTGTACGTCTTACCGCTGCCGGTGACGCCCTTGAGCACCTGCGCCCGCAGGCCGTTCTCGATGCCCTGTGCCAGCTTGTCGATGGCCTGGGGCTGGTCGCCCGCAGGCTCGTATTCGGAAACTACCTTGAAATCAGGCATACGCCCCTCCTTCTGTATCGCGCTACATCAGCTTGCTCTCCGCCATGGAGACAAAATCGTTGTCCGCCACCACGATGTGGTCGATCAGGCGGATGCCCAGCGGCTCCAGCGCCTCCATGACCTGATGTGTCACCATCCGATCCTCCGCGGAGGGCAGCGCCACGCCGCTGGGATGGTTATGTGCCAGGATAATGCCGCTGGCGCCGGCGTACAGGGCGTTTTCCACCACCTGCCGCACATAGACCGGCGACGCGCCCACGCTGCCCCTGCTGATGCAGCGGCAGCTGAGCAGCTTTCCCTTGCCGTCCAGACAGACCTGATAGAGCAGCTCCTTCTTCTCGCCCGCCAGCAGCTCCATGAAGTATACGCCGGTGCGCTCGGTGGAGTTCAGCACCGTCTGGGGCATGGCGGAGCACCGGGCGCGCAGCGCCATGTCGCCAGCCAGACGCAGCAGCACGGCGGCGTTCTCGCCCACGCCGTCCACCGTCATCAGCTCGTCCGCCGAGGCGCGCAGCACCCCCTGCATGGAGCCGAACTGCCGCACCAGCCGGTGCGCCGTCTCGTTGGTGTCCTGCCGCGGTATGGCGAAAAACAGCAGCAGCTCCAGCAGCTGATGGTCGTCCATTCCCTCGGCGCCTGCCGCCAGATAGCGCCGCTTGCAGCGCTGCCTGTGTCCATCGTGCAAGCCCATGCCGACTCCTCCTTCGTGTATGGTCAAGGCCGGCAGCTCTCCTGCCTGAGCCGCAAAATCTCAATGGTATAGTATATCACACATTCTCTGTTCCCACAAGCGGTTTTGCTTTACATTTCCCGCGATGCAAAAAGCCCGCTGCATTTTATGCAGCGGGCTTTGTCGAAAAAGGCTGTCATTTGTAGGGGACGGCATCCCGTAGGAAGCAAGTGCCCTTGGGGTTCTCCTCCTGGATTCATATCCGGATATCCCCGTCCGAGGTCTGCGCCTGATGCAGCAGCGGGGCGCAGGCATCCAGAAACCGCCGCACCTGCTGCGGGCACCGGCCGATATACCGCTGCGGCTCCATCAGCTCCCCCAGCTCCGCACGGCTCAGACCAAAGGCGGGATCGCCCGCCAGCCGATCCAGCAGGTCGCAGGGCAGCCCCTCCTTCATGCGCGCCGTCGCCGCCATGGAGTGGCGGCGGATGATCTCGTGCAGCTGCTGGCGGTCGCCGCCGCGCTTCACCGCCTCCATCATGATATCCTCGGTGGCCAGAAACGGCAGATACTCCCGCAGCGTCCGCTCCACGACCGCCTCGTTGACCCGCAGCCCCGCCGTCACGTTCTGGCACAGGCGCAGCACCGCGTCCGCGCACAGAAAGCCCTCCGGCATGGAAATACGGCGGTTGGCGGAATCGTCCAGCGTCCGCTCCAGCCATTGCACACTGGCGGTCATAGGCGCGTTCATGGCATCGGCCATCAGATAGCGGCTCAGGGAGCATATCCGCTCACACCGCATGGGATTGCGCTTGTAGGCCATAGCGGACGAGCCGATCTGCTCCTCCTCGAAGGGCTCCTCCAGCTGGCGGTCGTGCTGCAAAAGCCGGATGTCGTTGGCCATGCGATAAGCGCTTTGAGCGATACCGCTGAGACAGCCGAGAATACGGCTGTCCACCTTTCGGGGATAGGTCTGCCCGCACACCGGGAAGCAGTCGGAAAAGCCGAACTCCGCCGCGATACGGCGGTTCATCTCGTCGATCTTTTCCTCGTCGCCGTCGAACAGCTCCATGAAGCTGGCTTCGGTGCCGGTGGTACCCCGGCAGCCCAGAAAGCGCAACGTGGACAGCAGGTGATCCAGCTCCTCCACGTCCGCCAGAAAGTCCTGCATCCAGAGGGTGGCGCGCTTGCCCACGGTCACAGGCTGCGCCGGCTGGTAGTGGGTATAGCCCAGCGTGGGTGTGGCGGCGTATTTCTCCGCAAAGGCCGCCAGATTCCCCAGCACCGCCAGCAGCTGCGTCCGCAGATAGACAAGACCGTCCCGGTACAGGATGAGATCGGCGTTGTCGGTCACATAGCAGCTGGTGGCGCCCAGATGGATGATGCCCGCCGCCATCGGCGCGGCCTTGCCGTAGGCGTACACATGCGCCATCACATCATGGCGCACTTGGCGCTCCCGCCGGGCGGCCTCCTCGTAGTCAATATCGGTGATGTGGGCTTCCAGCTCCGCCGCCTGCGCCTCGGTGATGGACAGTCCCAGCTGGTGCTGGGCGCGCGCCAGCGCCGCCCACAGCCGCCGCCACGTCTGATAGCGGCTGTCGTCGGAAAACAGGTGCAGCATGTACTCCGAGGCGTAGCGAGATGCCAGCGGAGAGTTATACATATCGTGTGACACGGCTTCCTCCCTGCTCATCGAACGATCAGGCTTTCCCGCTCGGCACCCACGGAGACATACCCGATATGGCAGCCGATGGCCTGCTCCACATACTCCACATAGTCCCGCGCCGCCTGGGGCATATCCTCCCATGTGCGGACGGCGGAGATGTCGCAGCACCAGCCCGGCCGGTACTCCATGACCGGCTTCGCCTTTTCCAGCACCGCGGGGAAGGGAAATTCGCGGGTGATCCGGCCGTCGATCTCATAGGCGGCGCAGACGGGTATCTCCTTCATGTAGCTGAGGATGTCCAGCTTGGTCAGGGCGATGTTGGTGGCACCCTGTACCTCCACGCCGTAGCGGGTGGCCACCAGATCGATGGGTCCCACCCGGCGGGGACGCCCTGTCTTGGCGCCGTATTCCGCGCCGGCCTCCCGGAGCTTGTCCGCGTCGGCTCCGAACCACTCGCAGGTGAAGGGACCCTCGCCCACGCAGGAGGAGTAGGCCTTCACCACGCCCACCACCTGATCGATCTTTGCCGTGGGCAGCCCTGCGCCGATGGGCGCGTAGGCGGCGATGGTGTTGGAGGACGTGGTATAGGGATAGATGCCATAGTCCAGATCCCGCAGCGCGCCCAGTTGTCCCTCGAACAGGATGGACTTGCCCGCCGCCTGTGCCTGACGCAGCCAGCGCCCCGTGTCCGCCACATAGGACTGCACCTGCGCGGCATACGTCTCCAGCCACGCGATCAGCTCCTCCATGGTGTAGCCCTTGGCGCCGTAGACCTTCTGCAATATGAGGTTTTTCCACTCCAGCAGATCCTGCAGATGCGCCTTCAGGTGTGCCGGATACAGCAGCTCGCCCGCCTGAATGGTCTTTTTCTGATATTTGTCGGAGTAGAACGGTGCGATGCCCTGCTTGGTGGAGCCGTACTGCTTGTCCTTCAGCCGCGCCTCCTCCAGCGCGTCCAGCTCCCGGTGCCACGGCAGCAGCAGAGACGCCCGGTGGCTGACCAGCAGGTTCTCCGGCGAGATGCCGACGCCTGCCGAGCGGATCGTCTCCATCTCCGTCACCAGATTTTCGCAGTCCAGCGCCACGCCGTTGCCCAGAATGTTCATCACGCCGGGACGAAAAATACCGGAGGGCAGCAGATGCAGGGCAAACTTGCCCCTGTCGTTGATCACGGTATGCCCGGCGTTGCCGCCGCCCTGATACCGCACCACCACATCATACTGCCCTGTCAGGTAATCCACCATGCGGCCTTTACCCTCGTCGCCCCAGTTGATCCCCACGATCGCGCAATTAGCCATATATACTGCCTCCTTGTCTGTGTGCATTTCAAACAACGGCTTATTATACGCGCGGGAGTGGAATAAGTGAATAATCAATTTCGAATTCTATTCATAAGCATAGCTAATCCATCGCCACCCCGCGCCTATGCAGAATTGCCAAATATCACCGCTGCAAATTTTCACGCGCTGCTGCGCCGGCTCCGCGGCATACAGTCTGCGCCATGTCCGCAGGTATCATGCAGGCGCGGCTTTCTGCCCAGAAATATTCTCTATAAACCTATTGACTTTATAGGGATTATATGTTATCTTCAATATACCTACAAAAAAGATATGTTAAAGGAGTGATCCTATGCAGGTCTATGCAGATAATGCGGCCACCACGCGAATGAGCGACAAGGCCGTGGCGGCTATGACGCCCTATTTCCAGCAGTTTTACGGAAATCCCTCCAGCCTGCACACCGTGGGCCAGCAGGCCGCGGAGGCGCTGGCGGACGCACGGCGGCGGGTAGCGGACTGTCTCGGGTGCAGCTTTAAGGAGATCACGTTCACCTCCGGCGGCAGCGAGGCCGACAACCAGGCCATCGTCTCCGCCGCCCGCATCGGTGAGCGCAAGGGCAAGAAGCACATCATCTCCACCGCCTTCGAGCACCACGCGGTGCTGCACACGCTGAAGAAGCTGGAAAAAGAGGGCTTTGATGTGACGCTGCTGGACGTGGGCCCCACAGGCACCATCACCCCCCAGCAGGTGGCGGAGGCCATCCGGGAGGACACTTGTCTGGTGACCATCATGTACGCCAACAACGAGATCGGCTCTATCCTGCCCATCCCGGAGATCGGCAAGGTGTGCCACGAGAAGGGCGTGCTGTTCCACACCGACGCGGTGCAGGCGGCGGGCCACCTGCACATCAACGTGAAGGAGCAGAACATCGACATGCTGTCCCTGTCCGGCCACAAGTTCCACGGCCCCAAGGGCGTGGGCGTGCTGTATGCCCGGCAGGGCATCCCCCTGACCAATATCATCGAGGGCGGCGCGCAGGAACGCGGCAAGCGGGCCGGCACGGAGAACATCCCCGGCATCATGGGTCTGGCGGCGGCGCTGGAGGAGTCCTGCGGGCACATCGATGAGGACACCGCCCGGCTGACAAAGCTGCGGGACAAGCTGATCGCGGGACTGAGTAAGATCCCCCACAGCGCGCTGAACGGCGACCCGGTGCACCGGCTGCCCACCAACGTGAACTTCTGCTTCGAGGGCATCGAGGGCGAGAGCCTTCTGCTGCTGCTGGATCAGGCGGGCATCTGCGCCAGCTCGGGCAGCGCCTGCACCAGCGGGTCCCTGGACCCCAGCCATGTGCTGCTGGCCATCGGCCGTCCCCACGAGGTGGCCCACGGCTCCCTGCGGCTGAGCCTGTGCGAGTGGAACACGGAGGAGGAAGTGGACATCATTTTGCGGGAGGTCCCCAGGGTTGTGGAGTACCTGCGCAATATGAGCCCCATGTGGAAAGACCTGGTCAGCGGCAAGAAGCCGTTCATGCTGTAATAAGGAGGCAATTATCATGGCACTGTATACCGACACTGTAATGGACCATTTCATGCATCCCCGGAATGTGGGCGAGATCAAAGACCCCAGCGGCGTGGGCGAAGTGGGCAACGCCAAGTGCGGCGACATTATGAAAATGTATCTGGACATTGAAAACGATGTCATTAAGGATGTGAAGTTTGAGACCTTTGGCTGCGGCAGCGCCATTGCCTCCTCCTCCATGGCAACGGAGATGATCAAGGGCAAGACCGTGGAGGAGGCCCTGGCCATTACCAACAAGGATGTGGTGGACGCTCTGGGCGGTCTGCCCGCCCACAAGCTGCACTGCAGCGTTCTGGCCGAGGAGGCCATCAAGTCCGCCGTGAAGGATTACTACGACCGCAACGGCATTGCCTATGACCACAGCCAATTTCCCGACTGCGAGAGCTGCGAGGGCTGCCGGATGGTGTGAGACCCCTTGTGAAAGGGATAAAATTGTGGTATTATGACCCTGTGAAGAGGGAGGCGTGTAAGGCATGAAAATTTCCACCCGGGGTCGGTACGCCCTGCGGATGATGCTGGACTTGGCGGAAAACCAGGGAAGCGGCGTAGTGGCCCTGAAGGATATTGCCGCCCGGCAGGACATTTCCAAAAAGTACCTGGAGCAGATCATCCCGGTGCTGAATCGGGCGGGCCTGCTGCAGACCTCCCGGGGCTTTCAGGGGGGCTATCGCCTGGCTAAGGACCCGGCGGACTACACGGTGGGGGAGATTCTCCGGGCCGCCGAAGGGGGACTGTCGCCGGTGGCCTGCCTGGAGCACTCCCCCAACGCCTGCCCCCGCTGCCATGAATGCGACACCCTGCCCATTTGGGCGGGTCTGGAGCAG
>ENA-UEQW01002915-UEQW01002915.1-human-gut-metagenome-genome-assembly--contig:-NODE-2915-length-12300-cov-6.408329_pt1 | contig 12300 bp, 20 predicted proteins | sample MGYA00242947_ERZ507947 | MGnify/ENA primary metagenome ERZ507947 (study PRJEB26167, sample SAMN06115421) | human gut metagenome | host: Homo sapiens | place: China:Guizhou | collected 2015-03-17... | reverse complement strand
ATGGTGCACGTGGACTCTGAGAAGCACATCCAGTTCGCCGAGAACTCTCCCTACGGAGGTGGTCGTCCTGTAGTGTTTTCATTCTGTGATTCACCCATAGGGACGTGTGGCTAGAAGAAACAGCAAGAACCACGCTGAGAACGCTGAAGAGTAGACTTCTTGAGGATGGGATTCTCGCAGTTGGGTTGTTTCTTGGATCACAGTCTTCCGAACAGCGTTCTCGTGAACACTTCCATGAACGGCACAAAGCGTCTCTCGGGGAAGGAGGAGAGGATGGCGCGGATTCGCTGGAGGGTGGTCTCTTCATATTGTACATAGCGGGACTCCACGTCATACTTCCGGAATAGCCTCTTCACGATGCGCACGTCCTCGCTGCTCTTCTTCCCGTAGTGCTGCTCCAATTCACGCCGATCCTCCTCCGAGCACATCGAAAACACGGTGAGAATCACCCACGAACACTTGCCCTCCTGGATATCCGTGCCCTCCTTCTTCAGCACCGAGGGATCCGCATACACGTCCATGTAGTCATCCCGGATCTGGAAATAGCGTCCCAGCAGTGTGCACCATTCCTGCAGCAGCGGGGAGTGGAGAAGGGCGGGATCCGACTGAGACGAGACCAATCCGAGATACACGGGCAGAAACACCGTGTAGTAGGCCGTCTTGTTCGTGATGATCTCCGTGTAGTACGCCTCCGTGAAATAGCTAGTGGGTGAGGAAGGGGAGCGGAGATTACTCGAAGCGAAGGGAGCGCGATTCCTGAGAGACCGTGTTCAAATCGAGCATCTGGCCCACCTCCGTTCGCAGCTTGATGTCCTCGAACACCTTCAGCACGTCGAAACACAGCTTCTTGGAGACAATCACCTCACTCACCAACCGAGGGATGAGACTCTGGAGAATGAACGTGTCATTGATGCTCATCATGCCCACCTGCGGGTAAGCACCGAGCATCCACGCCCACCTTCTTCATCTTGTACCACGCCGTCTTCCCTCTTCTCGTTTCCGCCTCGTCCATGATGTCGTCCGCGATCAGGAACGCGCCTTGCAGCAGTTCCGTGCACCAGCCCAGCAGAAAGGCTCTACCCCTCACTCCAGATCCAGCAGATCCCACTGCTCTTTGGTCGTCGTATCCCACGCCTCGCTCATTGCATAGGCCGAGTACACGGAAAACAGTCCTCGTATCATCTTCCCTCCCAGCACGTTGTATCGAATCATCTCCAGCACGGCGTCCTTCTGCTCCGCCGGAAGATGGAAGGAATCGGCGAGAAGGCGCTCCACTCGGCCGACCATGGATTCGAAGGAATCGAGGAACTCTTCAAGTGAGGGGAGGTGATATCACGCACCCTGACGAAGTGCGCTCAGCGTAGACGCGGAAAAGTCTCTGTCCATGGGAATCGTTGAGTCGACAAACAGACGTCACAATGAAAACCACACGCAATTACAACTCCTCCTCCTCCACCACCGCACGATTCTTCGTCACGAACGCCTCCATCGCCTCCAGCGTCATCTCTCCCTCGAACTCCACCGCCTCCTTCTCTCCCGCCTTGTACAGCACCAGGTAGGGAAGCTCGTGAATCACGACGCTCTCCACCTCGTTGGTGATGGCGTCCATCTTGGCGACCTGCACGTCCTCCTCGCCGGAGAGCAGCATCGCCAGCTGGTTGTACACGCCCAGCAGCGTGTTGGACTCGGCGTTCCACGAGTTGTAGAACAGCACCAGCACGTTCTTCTTGCGGTCGCCCACCACCTCCTCGAACGTCTCTCCCACCACGTCCTACGCGTCACTCACCTGTTTCAGTCGTACCAGAGACGCCTCCTTCGGCTCCTCCGGCGCGGGCTCGCTCTTCCAGTAGGGCTTGTAGCGTCCCTCGAGGAAGTCCTCAACGAAGCGCGTCACGTTCTCCTCCGTGAGGTCCTCCTTCAGCAGCGCCTTCTTCTTCATCTCGTCGTCCACCTGCACCAGCATCAGCGCGGGCAGCGACTCCTTATCGACGCCGAAGTAGTCGAACAGACTGTCCAGCTCGGGGTTGACGGACACCACGAACAGCCAGCCCTTGAAGCGCGTCGCCACCGCCTCCAGCACCGTCGTCAGCTCCTCGGGCATCTCCGCCGGCGCGAACAGGAGCAGGTGGGTGCGGATGGTGTTGTCGCGCGCGAAGAGCAGCTTGGAGTAGAAGCTCGTGAAGGGCACGATCTTCGGCAGCCCGCTCAGCACCATCCACTGGCGAATGTTGCCGTCACGCGCGTCCACCTGCACCGGGTCCTTCCCGTTGTAGTACAACACTACAGCAGGCATCTGCACGCCCATCTCCGTGGCGATGGCGGGATTGTTGATGAAGACGGCGTGCTCCGTGTCCAGGGCGATCACCTCCCGCTCCCACCGCTTGTACTCCTCGCACTCGCTGTTCTCGAAGTAGCCCACGATCGCCACGCTGCTTTTCTCCAGCGCCTTCTTCAACTGAGCGACCGAGGCGTAGGTTGCCGCGACGGGGCCCGCTCGCTGCTTCATGTACTCCACGAAGCCGTCGGTCTTCAGGTCCCCGTTGTACTCCACGGCAATTCCGTTCCTCACGAGGAGGATCGTGGGGAACTTGCGGATGTCGTACTTCTCGACCAGTTTCGGGTTCTTCGTCGCATCCACGGTGGCCAAAAACCGGGGATCGTCGAGATCGCCCAGAACGCGCGCCGCTTCCACATATTCGTCATGCACATCGCGGCACTGGAGGCACCACTAGGAATGAGTCGGACGAAGGGACGATGACGGGAGTCTGGAAGAACACGAGCACGGGATTGTACTCCTTCATGAGCTCTTCGTAGTTGCCGTCCGTAAACACCAGCACGTCGTCATCCTCGGGGCTGGCGGCCAACGCGAGCGATACGAGCAGGAACAGCAGCAGGGAACGTTTCATTCTTTACACGAAATCCCGAGAGAAGGAATGGAGGTCGTAGTGTCCGAGTCCATCCCAGCTGTTCAGTGGTCGCTCTCCGTGATAATCAAGCCCTGGCTCTTTCCAAACAAACAGCGGCAATGAAATGCACACATCATAGAGTGGATAGGCGTGCAGTCGGTAGGGGAAGAAGAAGTGGTGTTATCCATTCTCCTCGCCTAATGCTATAAACACAAAACGTTCCAATAATAATCTCCAAGACAGGAACGCAGAAGAGCGGGGTTGTTGCGGTTCTCAAGGATAAAAGCGTTGATGTGGGGAGGAACAACAATGAGACTGCCGTGGGAAACGACGCTGCACACCGGTCGTTCCACGGGGAGTGCAGCGGCGGCAGAAGTGCTACTCTGCGACAGAGTAGAAGAGCTGTAGTACTCGGGAGAGGACGGAGAGGACCCCACGCGGGAGTCGCTCTGACTCTCCGTTGCGTAATCGGGGTCCTTTCGAGGACGATTCACCTTGTTGCGCGTAGAGAGTCGCGTACTCATCGTGGACTGTTGCAACAGCTCCTTGTTTCCTACAGCGTGAGAGGGAGGCGAAACGAGGACTCCAGTACTTGTCGCGTTTCCTCTTCCTGCAAATGTCACAAACGGAGAAGAGGAGTCCCGTTTTAGGGTTGTAGAAGTGCTCGTTGAGCAATCGCTTCCGACACAGCTTGCAATTCTTTGAGTCTGCGGAAGCAGTGGACTCCTGCGCACCGGCGTGTGGCGACGCGGAATACTTCGTAGGGGTGCTCGAAACCGGAATGATCTGCGACATGATGCTCTGAGACCAATTGTCTATAAAACCGTTAGGCGTGTCGGCGTGAGGCAACACTGGACGGAGAAGAACATACCTAAAGATGGGCCAGCGAAAAACAAAGAAAACAAGAATACTATGAGCACGCTTACAGTGAAGTATTCTCAAGATTATGCTTGATCCCAACACGGTTACCACTTTTCGGGAAAGAGGAAACCGCTCTCTGCGCGTTCCGTCGTCCTTGATTAGGATGCCTTCAGTGACACACGGAAAAGGATTGGGCACACTAATGTTGTTGTTTTGCGCGCTGTAGACAGCTTTGGACGATGGCTGACGCGCATTCCTACTTGACTACTCCTTTTCTAGCCACATGAGACAAATAGTGGAGAGTCCTCCGTAAGGGACGTTCTTCGCAGGAATGAACGGATGGCACTGGGGAAGTGTGGCAATCAACTCGCTGCCGTCTAGCCGATGAATTCCATCCCATTCTGTTGGAACGAGTAGGACGGGAATCGGGGGAGGAATCACACTTTGCATCACGCACCAGAGCGAATTTGAGAGCGCCTCCCTGGATTACCGTTTCTCTCCCCCACACAGAGCTAGTCTCTTCTCCCCTCCCCACGGTGCTGTTCATGGCCTCTCCTCTCGATGGACGCATGTATCTAGTCTGCCACACAATGATCCTGTCGGAAGAGCAGATCGTCGAATTGCACTCGCGCCTCAAGTTCACAACGGTCCCCAACTGGAAGGCGCTTCCCGGGCTGTCCTCGCAGATCGCGACGTTGAAGACGCTGTTGTCGGATGTGTTTCTCCGAAAGCACAACGAGGCGTATTTGGAATGGCATGGCGTGAGGGTTAGCGCACTTCTGCTGGGTCCTGGGGGTTGTTGCAAGCACCTCCTTCTCGACTTCTGTTTGCACGCGTTGGAGGAGGAGAACAGCAGTGCGAGTCCGAGTGCGGATTCTCCTCGCGTTTCCAGTAGCTGTGTCTCCCGTCTGTTTCCAATAGACCCGTTCTCAAAGGGGGAGTATATCCGAATCAACCTGGACGGCGACTACATAGAGAGCGACGACGATGCCTTCCGCGTGATCGCGAGACAGCTGACGGCTCCGGTTATGCGTCGTAGGGTGTGTGTGCGGTGTGTGAAATAGGGAAACGGTTGCGAAACGCGCAGTTCAAGAACATGGAGTACTTGGAGCTGGTATTTCTGCGTATCGTCGTTTCCCGTAGGTGCTGCAGGAGGCGCAGATCTGCGACGTCCCGCTTCTGTTCGTGCTGAACCACTTCTCCTCCTTCTGCCACCAGTCCAAGCAGACGCTGCTGTACACGCTGCTGGACATGTGCGGCAACAAGAACGTGCAGATGGGCATCGTGGGCATCGATCGCGACTGTTGCATCACCGAGCAGTTGGAGAAGCGCATTCAGAGCAGGTAAGTTTCTTATCGTTATTCCAACGCAGATTCTCGCAGCGCCAAATCCTCCTCAACTACCCGTCCGCCAGCGACATCGTCCAGTTCGTGTCCGCCTCGCTCTTCCTCCCCGGCACCGACGCCAACACGAAGAAGTGGAACTCGGCGGTGCGTCGCATCGTCCTCAGCCCCGAGTTCACCTCCCTCGTGGAGGAGCAGTCGCTGCTGTTCCCGCTCTCCTTCCATATCCTTCCGTCTTCCCCTCCGCCTCCTTCACTCCACGCGATCTGGGTCGCGTGCTGCTCTACGCCATCTCCACGCTGCCCGAGCACGCCTCCGAGGTGACGCTCCCGTTCTGGCGCGCGTGCTTCGAGTGCATCACCCAGCAGAGCACCATCCATCGGAACTGCACGCTGTCGTGTTGGCGGTGTGCGCGTGGCTGAGGAGTAGACCTCGGACTGACGGACATGGCGCTGCTGATCGTGGCGAAGCACTTCGTCCAGCGGAAGGTGTCCAACTTCTGCTTCATCGACTTGCTGGAGAGCTACAACCAGTTGCGCTGCGTGCGGGGTCTCACGTGAAGATGGGTGTCGTCGGCGCGCAACTACCAGCTGGCGAAGCTGTCCGAGTCGCAGGCGTGGCAGGTGGGAAAGGGGTCGGGGAGTGACGACAGAGCTTCCAGGTGCTTCTCCAGTACGGACTGGTGAGGTATGTGTCTGCGACGAACGCGATGGTGGGGCACAGCGAGAGGAATGAGCGGAACGAGAGCGAGAAGAAGGGGACCTCGAACACGGTGTTCCGCAACGGCAACGAGAAGAACATGCCCATCATCCTCGTCATGACGGTGCGTGTGTCTTGCGGGCGTGATGTGTAGCCTGATGAGATTGATCGTGTGATTCGAGGAGGCGGTGTCACGTGTCCCACGGTGTTGGAGAACTGGGCGTTGAAGTGGGCGGAATGAAGTTGAGGAGTGAAGTGAAATGAGTTGAGGAATGGAATGAAATGAGTTGCATATTGACGCGCGCTGAATGACACTGTACCATACCGCGTCCTGTTTGTTTTCCCAAAATCGGGCCCATTTCCGGCATCCATTGGATTCAAAAAAGCAGCACAAATCGGAGGCGATGGCACGCGTGTTACCGGCGTCGGAGTACAACCGTCTTCCGAATTACGATAGCGAGCGAGGTCGGCGAACGGAGGAGGAATGAGGAATAGCGCTGATCAAGACCTTCTTGGAGACGTTCACCGTCAAAGAGAAGCAGGGGACGGAGGGTCTGAAGAAGTACATGAACTACATAACCGAGGTGAAGCAGTATCGACGCGAAGTCATTCCCGTGTCGTTGGAGGACCTCGCGAACTCACAACAAAGCGTTCTGGTGAACAATATCACGAAGAACGCAATGCGCTATGTTGAACTGTTTGAGGACGCCGTGGACTCGATTCTGCCCACGATTCGCGTTTACGAAGAGCCGAAGACGCCGGCGGATATATTGAATGTGGGAGTGGGGGGGATGGGTGAGTCGTAGCGTCACCGTGAAGAGACGACGCAGGCGCAGAACGCTCCCGAGAACGTGACGTACGAGGAGATGGTGGTGCGGAAGGAGCTGGGTCGTCGGTACGATGTGGTGTTTACGCCGGACACGACCAACGACTACCACGAATATGCGATCCGCGACGTCGACTCGCAGCAGATCGGCCATTACGTGACGATAAAGGGCATTGTGACTCGTGTTGGCGAAATGCTGCCCATGGTGCGTGTGGCGACGTACATCTGTCGCGAGTGTGGCTACGAGAACTACCAGCGCGTACTCATCGCCTCCGCGAGTGACCCGTAGATCACGCGTCGCAGCTTCACTCCGCTGAAGAAGTGCACGAGCGCGAAGTGCACGAGCAACAAGAGCAACGGCGACCTGGTGATGTACCTGCCCGGCTTCAAGTGGGCGAAGTACCAGGAGGTGCTGCTGCAGGAGATGAGCGACCAGATCCCCACGGGCAACATCCCGCGCGTGCTGAACCTCCAGCTGCGCGGCGCCATCACGCAGAGCTGTCTCCCGGGCGACGTGGTGAGCATCAGCGGTGGGCGTTGGCGTGGTGTGTGACGGACAGGCTGCTATCTCCCCACGCCCTACACGGGCATGCAGGCGCTGCGCGCGGGACTGATCACCGACACCTACTTCTACGTCCACCACGTGCAGCACCACCACGGCGCCGAGCGCCAGCTCCTCGCCGAGAAGGAGATCGCGCGCGCCGTGAAGAAGCTGTCCAAGCAGGACACACTCTACGACCAGCTGGCGGACTCGCTCGCGCCCGAGATCTACGGACACAGCGACATCAAGAAGGCGCTGCTCCTCCAGCTCGTGAGTACGCGCTCGCACGCTCTGTCATCGCGTAGGCGGCGTCACGCGCACCACCGACGACGGCATGAAGATCCGCGGCGACATCAACATCCTTCTCATGGGCGACCCCGGCGTCGCCAAGTCCCAGCTGCTCAAGTACATCTCCAACGTCGCTCCGCGCGGCGTCTACACCACCGTGGGCCCTGCTGACGCTGCTGACGGTTAGGGAAAGGGCTCGTCGAGCGTGGGCTTGACCGCGGGAGTGCTGCGCGACCCCGAGACGAACGAGTTCAAGGTGGAGGGCGGCGCGCTGGTGCTGGCGGACAACGGCATCTGCTGCATCGACGAGTTCGACAAGATGAACGAGAGCGACCGCACCTCCATCCACGAGGTCGAATTGTTGGGGCGCCCCTCACGCGTAGGTGATGGAGCAGCAGACCATCTCCATCTCCAAGGCGGGCATCCAGACGACGCTCAACGCGCGCGTGTCGCTGCTGTGCGCGGCGAACCCGCTGTTCGGTCGCTACAACCCCAAGAAGACGCCGGGCGAGAACATCAACCTGCCGACGGCGCTGCTGAGTCGCTTTGACCTCATCTTCCTGATCCTGGTATGCCTCGCAGTGTCGCATGAGGCGTAGGACAAGCCGAATCTGGAGTTCGACCGCGAGCTGGCGGAGCACATCGCGTACGTGCACAAGAACGGGCACAAGAAGGAGGACCGCCAGAACCGGACGATTCCCATCGAGGTGATTCGCGCCTTCGTGGAGGAGGTGCGTCGTACCGAGGTGAGGTGATGTCTAGGCGCAGCGACATACACCGACCATCCCGGCGGAGCTGGTGCCGTACATCGCGGACACGTACGCGACCAACCGGCAGATGGACTCGAGTCAGGCGAAGAAGAACGGCGAGTTCGCGTCGATGACGGCGCGTCAGCTGCTGTCGATCCTGCGTCTGGCGCAGGCGCACGCGAAGCTGTACTTCCGCGACGTGGTGCGCATGGAGGACGTGGACGAGGCGCTGCGTCTGGTGTACATGAGCAAGGCGTCGGTGCTGGAGACGGCGGAGGTGAAGAACAAGCGGGACGACGTGCTGTCGGCGATCTTCGCCGTGATTCGCGACTACTTCATATCGAACGGGAAGGAGTCGGTGCTGGTGAGCGAGCTGGAGAAGGTGATCAGCAGAAGGGGGTACACCGCGATGCAATTCCAGGTGGGCGAGGGTGAGGCGAGTGAGGAGTAGGACTGCATTCAGCATTATGCGGAGATCAATGTGTGGATGTTGAAGGAGAATGAGAGGGAGTTGACTTTTGTGTGACGTGTTTCGTTTGCAGGAAAGCGTTGTGATTCAAACAAGGAATGCCACATTTCCAGCTCATTTTGGCGATGCAAACAACGCAAATTCCTATACAAAAACGGAATGCCCGAATTCCTCAAGAAATGGTAAATGGAACAAACCAACGGAATGGCGGTAGACATCAATCCACAGAGCATCGCGGATGCCATAAAGAGCGAAGGAAACGAGTTCTTCAAACGTAGTGGTGATGTTTGTTCTTAAGCGGTAGACAACGAGTTCCAGAAGGCATGCGACAAATACACGGAGGCCATCAATATTTTCCCCACAGCAATCCTCTACGGTGCGCAGGATTCGTGTTTGCGTAATGTGTAGCAAATCGCTCCTTTTGTTATCTGAGGATGGAGTGCTGTGGAGATGCAATTCGCGACGCTGAAAAGGCTATCGAAATGGATCCTTCCTACGGAAAGGGGTGTGGAGTGACGTATCTTGGTTACAGATTAGCTATTACCGTCGCGCCAGCGCGTACTTTTATTCGGGCGATTTTGAAGCGTCTCTTAGGGATTTCAAGCAGTGCTTGGCGCTTAACCCGTCCAATGCGTATATCCGCTCTTATTCATTCACGGATAGCAGTATTCGCTCCAAGGTGGCGGAAGTGAGCAAGATCGTCAAGAGGATGCGTTTCGAGGCGGCAATTCATGTGGAGAACATCTCGTTTGCCGACCAGGTGATATTCAAAGACCTAAGTGGAGTATGCTCGCGTTTCCTGACGCGTAGACTTCTCAGCGGAAGTGGAGGGCCCCACGATCGATTATGTGAATAACGGGGATGACATTGACGATTACACAATTACGGAGCGCTTCATCATGGACATGTTGAAGTGGCACCAGGCGGGAAAGAAGATTCACCCGAAGTTCGTGTACGTGATTCTGATAAAGGCGATCCGCTATCTGCGCACGCTTCCCAACGTGATCGAAGTTCATTCTCCCGCGGGCGCGAAGGAGATGTTTACCGTGTGCGGCGATGTGCACGGACAGTACTACGACTTCATTAACATATTCAACAAGTTCGGCTACCCATCGAAATCGACACCGTATCTCTTCAACGGTTTCCTTCCCTTTCGTTCCTGACGAGTAGGCGACTTCACGGACCGCGGCAACTTCTCCGTGGAGGTGGCGCTGACGGTGTTCTGCTACAAGTTGGTGAAGCCGGACTGTTTCTTCATGCTGCGCGGCAACCACGAATCTCCCGTGCGCGTTATCTCCCTCCATCACGGGTAGATCAACAAGATGTTCGGCTTCGAGGGCGAGGTGAAGGCGAAGTACGACTCCTCGATCATGCAGCTGTTCTCAGAGTGTTTCCGCGCGCTGCCGATCGGCGCCATTCTGGACGGACGCGTGCTGATTCTCCACGGCGGCCTGTTCAAGCAGGACGGAGTGACGATCCAAGACATCCAGAAGATCGACCGTTTCACGGACTGCATGAACGGTCTGCTGGAGGACATCTTGTGGTCGGACCCGATGGATGGCATGGGTCGTCAGCCGTCGCGAAGAGAGGCGGGTATCATGTTTGGCAAGGACGTGACGGAGCGTTTCTTGAAGGAGAACAACCTGGAGTTGCTGGTGCGTTCGCATGAAGTCAAGATGGAGGGATACGACGTGCAGCATGACATATCCTTTCGTACGGAGTGCAGTGGGTCTTAACGAGTACGGCAAGTGCATCACCATCTTCTCGGCGGCGAACTACTGCGATTCGACGGGCAACAAGGGCGCAATTCTCAAGTTTGATCATGACTTGAAGCCGCACTTTGAGACGGTAGGTATTGTCTCTGTGGTTGAGTGTAGTTTGACGCTGTGCCTCATCCCGGACCTGGACCGATGTACTACGCTCCGAAGATGTTTTAGTGTTGTGGCTGTGTTGTGTTTGTCGCTGAGAGGCGGAATGGTGCGGTTTTGCGAGAAGGGGAGCGAATACAGATTTGTGCTTTATTAGGGGTAGTGAAAGAAACGGAACTAGCTAGAATGCCCGAGTTGGTCCAAGGGGGTGGACTTAAGATCCTCTGTGTTCAGTCACTCGTGGGTTCGAACCCCACTTCTAGCAGTTTTTGCCTTTTCCTCTTTCCACCGAATGCTCTTTCTATTGCACTCCTCGCTCGATTGCCCGTCTCTTTTGCCCTCGAACGATGATTGAGGAGGACGCGCCTTCGAGGAGAAGGAGAGACGTGAAACGCTATGTTCAGTCATGTTCTCGCGTGTGAAGAGAGAAAGAACGAAGGAACACACTTCCTCCATTCTTTTCTGCAAGCAACCCGAATTTTGGAGGACAGGCTATGAAACCACTTCCGGAAGCGACCCGTCGAAGAATAGCGAAAGCGTGAATACGAAGTCCTCCCGAAAGGGGAACGAAACACTTCCATCTGATTGGACGAACGAAAGGCTTGTGTGTGTCAGCGCAACAATCCAAACGGCAGAAATAAACTATGAAGTACGCTCTTTTCTTCGCTTTGGCTCTTTTGGCTGTTGCTTCTGCTGAAAGACACGCTATCATCATCGCTCCCAGAGCCAACTGGCCCGATTACGGTGTCCAGTCTGAGAGTTGCCGTATGTACAAGGATCTTGTGGCCGGAGGTGTGAAGCCCGAGAACATTGTGCTCATGAGCACTGAGAAGGTGTCGACCCACAAGCAGAACCCGTTCCCTGGTGAGCTGTTCACCGATGACTCTCCTTCCGCTCCCGGCAAGGACTACTCTCACGGCTGCGTGGAGTACATTGATTACGACGAGACCCTGATGACTGGTGAGATCATGCTCGCCATCATGCGCGGTGATGTGGAGGAGCTGAAGAAGCTCACCGGCAAGGAGAACCCCAAGGCTCTTCAGAGCACGGCTGACGACGATATCATGCTCTACTTCACTTCTCACGGTGGTCCCGGTTCCATCCTGGTCGGCAACACCTACGTCCACGACAAGGAGCTGATGGAGACGATCCAGTACATGCACGACCACAAGATGTACAAGAACTTCCTCTTCCTGATGGAGGCTTGCTACTCCGGCTCCATGTTCCTCGAGCTTCCCGAGGGTCTCAATGTGTACGCCATCACCGCTGCCGATAACCACCACTCTTCCTACGAGTCTCACTGCCCTCCTAACGATGTGATCGACGGAAAGTCCCTGGATACTTGCCTGTCCTGCTACTGGGATAACGCTATGGAGTGGTTCATGGAGGGTGGTGCTGACCACACTCTGGACGAGCTGTTCGAGCACACTCACGACGTTGTTCAGGATCACAGCACTCAGAACGTCAGCCACTTCGGTGACATCGAGGAGATGGGCAAGTTGACCCTTCGTCAGTTCATGGGTGACCTTCCCGCCAAGAGATTCCGCTCCATTGCTAAGGACAACTCCGAGAAGATCGCCAAGAGCGACGTGCCCAAGCACCTCGCCATGTGGAGAGCCATTCGTGCTGACAAGTCCGAGTCCGCTGCTGCGATGAAGGCTTACCAGGAGGAGGTGTACGAGAAGGCCAAGGAGGAGGTCGAGGCTATGGGACTGGGCCGTGCTCTGATGAACGAGAAGGCTGCTGACAA
>ENA-UEQW01002907-UEQW01002907.1-human-gut-metagenome-genome-assembly--contig:-NODE-2907-length-12333-cov-3.782882_pt1 | contig 12333 bp, 9 predicted proteins | sample MGYA00242947_ERZ507947 | MGnify/ENA primary metagenome ERZ507947 (study PRJEB26167, sample SAMN06115421) | human gut metagenome | host: Homo sapiens | place: China:Guizhou | collected 2015-03-17... | reverse complement strand
TCTACCGAAGTCTTCACTACATTTTGCGCTTTTTTTGAAGTAATCAGCGCATATACCATAATGACGCCTGCTAAAAACCTCATGGTGGCACACCCCCTTTCTGTACCTGTATAGGGGTGGTAGCGTTGCCCATTATACCATAGTGGCAGAAATGCCACAAGAAGCCATTTCCCCTTGTTTATTATCAGAGCCATAAGGAAAAGAGTGTCAAGGGCGGTCGAAAGACCGCAGCGTTTACCCTTGATACTCTTTTTTGTTGGCTATCATGCCGGAGGGGGAAACGGCTGTCCGTCCGTTCCGTCACTTCCCCTTGTGCTTCATTGTCTGTTCCGGCGGAAGAAAGTAAAGGGTGGTCTGCGACCATTTTTTATCTGCTGCATTCGCTGATCGGCAAGCCGAAGCTCATACTGCAGATAAAAAACAAGCCCTTGACTGTCTCCCTCCTACACTTCCAAAGTCGCCCAAGAGGAAGTAAGCTCCACTGTATTTCTGGCGAAATCCACGCACGAATATATCCGCTTGACAAGTGGCTATCACTATGCTATATTATGTGTAGCGGATATATTGCAAGTTCCCTAAAGTGATAGCCTAACGGCTACACTTTAGAACTTGTGAGGGTGGCAAAGCCCCCCTTCAATCCCCCTTTGAGTGACCGCAGATATGCGGTAAATTGTTGAGTGATAGCCAAGAAGAAAGAGAGGTAAAAGCATGAGTTGGGGCGAGGAACAGCAGAAAGAAATTGAGACAATCAGAGAGAGAAAAATTACAGTGAAATTGTCGGATGCAGATTGTGACAGACTGGCGATAATTTTGGCGGATGAGCCGACGGGAAACCTTGATTCCCAGACTGAGCTAGAGGTTATGAGCCTATTGAAAAGCTGCGTGTCGGATTTCGGGCAGACGCTTATCATGATTACCCATGATGAAACGATTGCCCAGATGGCGGATGAAATGATTATCATTGAAGATGGCAAGGCGGTGAGAAGATAATGAAGATGACGACCAGAGTTGCATATTGCAATATGCGGCATTATAAGAGCAAAAACATACTGATTGGAATTGCCATTATCCTGACAACATTACTGCTGTTCGTAATCCCATCAATCGGAAAAGATATGGTGGAAGTGAACTTTGCGGTAATCAATAAGATTTATCCAACATGGCATGCCCTTTATCGGAACGTGGACGAGAGTACAGTTATGAAACTGGCGGCACATCATGATGTGAAAACTTACGGACTCCGCAGCGATGCGGGGTACATGAATCTGGAAGATGCGACGGTTTCCATGATGTATATGGACAGAACAGGGATGGAACTTTATAAAGTGAAGCTGAAAGAGGGGCAACTTCCGCAGAAAGAAAATGATATTGTGGTTTCAAAAGGAATACTGGAAGCATTAGGACAGAATGGGAAAATCGGTGACACTATCACAGTACCTTATCAGATTCTGAAAGATGACGGACTGGATTATACGAAGGAGAAAGACTTTCGAATCTGTGGTTTTTTAGCAGATAATGAGAGCAGCAAAGAACAAAAACAATATACATCATTGGTTTCAGAGGCCTTTCTGAAAGCGGAGATACCGGTAGAACAGGTGAAATATCGGTTTTTACTTCAGGTGAATGGACAGAAAGGAAATACGACTGCAGATTATACAGAGACGATACAGAATATTGCCAGACAGTTCGGGATTTCCGAGGATGACATGAATATTAATAAAGAGTATCTTGCAGCAAATTATGTGGATCCGGCTACAATTCCGGTGATTGTAGGAATCATGCTTATTGTTGTATTGGCGGGCATTATCACAATTTATAGTGTTTATTATGTATCTATGAACCAGAGGGTTCGGGAATTTGGAAAGTTAAAGGCAATCGGGGCTACGAAACGGCAGCTTAGACAAATCGTACTAAGAGAGGGAATGGGAGTGGCGTTGTTTGCCATTCCGATAGGACTTTTGATCGGAACAGTTGCTGTGAAAGTTGTACTTCTCCAGTTTGTAGAACATGCAAAGGATTCAAACGTACTTATAACAGAGGCATACAAGGTTGTAGCTAAAGGAGAAGTCCAACTTTATTATTGGTGGATTTATCTGTTGGCAATTGCAGTGACTCTGTGTACAGTGTATCTGTCACTGATGAAGCCTATGCGTATGGCGGCGAAGGTATCAGAAATAGAAGCTATGCGTTACCAGGGAGGCAGTAAGCGACAGAAAAGCAGCAGGAAGGGATATCAATTTCTGAATATCGGACGACTGACCAAGAGAAATCTTGCAGAGAATAAAAAGAAGAGTACTATCACGATTGTATCTATGGCCGTTACCGGAATATTTGTCATGATGGTAGCAACGGTGCTGTCTTGTGCAAATCCGATGGAAAGTGCAAAGAGTTCGATTGTGGGGCAATATGAGATTTCTCCAATTGTGGAATCCGGGAATAAAGAGCATCCTGAATATGAATGGGCGGAGGTTCAAAAGAATAATCCATTAAATGAAGGACTAAAGCAGCAGATAGAGGAGCTTGACGGTGTTGAGCGGGTAGATGTGTTTACCGCGTTGAAGGTATCAGGAGGACCTTTTGAAGAAAAAATTGGAACCGAATTTATCAATGGAGTGCCGGAAGAATACGCAGAAGAGCTGAAAAAAGGAATCACTGAAGGCAATGTCACATACGAGGAATTGAAATCCGGGGATAAAGTGATTCTGGACCGCGCGCTACTTCACTGGTATCCAGATATTAAAGTGGGAGATAAGCTGAAACTCAATATTCATGATGGAGATAATACCTTTCAAAAAGAGATTGAAGTGGCAGCAATTGGTGAATATGGAACAGGTCTGACAAACTATAACTGTCTTATCATGGCAAAAGAAGGGGCAGAGAAACTTACCATAAATAATTCTTCCAGCTATTTTCAGGTGATTGCAGATAAGGATTATGATGAGGCACTGGAAGCATCTCTACAGGCTATTGTGGATGGATCAGGCAGACTGCAGATGCGTACCTGGAAGAATGAGTACGATACATGGGAAAATGCCATACAGATGACTAGAGGTGCATGTTATGCATTTATCATCATTCTGGCAGCAATCAGCATTATGAACTTGATTAACACAATGATCAATAGTGTCCATGTGCGAAAAAAGGAGCTTGGCATGATGCAGGCAATCGGAATGTCGGACCGTCAGTTGATGAAGATGCTCCAGTTGGAAGGTATATTCTATACAGTAGGCACTCTTATTATCAGTATCGGAGTGGGAAGTCTTGCAGGATATCCGTTGTTTTTATATGCAAAGCGTACAGGAATGTTTGATATCAGCACATACCATTATCCGGTAACAGCAGCTATTATTATAATTTTAACATTGTTTGTGATACAGATGTTATTGGCAATATTCATTGCAAAGTCAGTAAGGAAAGATTCATTGATAGAGAGAATTCGTTTCAGTGAGTAAGAATATAAATTTCTGATGTTTAATGCAGATACTAATCAATGTCATAATAAAAAGGGGGACTTGATTTCTCAAATCCCCCAGTGTATAATGAACTCAAGAAAGGTATTCAGATGCAAAATCTGATGCCCTCAGTTAAATTTTATATTCTATGTATAAGTCATAGCATCCAAAACTTTCCTAGGGTCGTGGATGCTATTTCTTATTATGTCGATCTATATAAGTCAAAGCCGCAAAAATTACCAATAGTAAAGTCAATACTTCCATTGTATTCATGGGCATCACCCTCCTTGGATACTAGAGGGCAAAATCGAAATGCATCCGTCTTTCCGGTTCAGTAATACCGAATCAGTATAACACGTTACCGTTTTCAGTACAATAAGGTAATGGTCTGAAAAATACTTTATTCTGTCACCTTATGTAGCTGTATCGTGAGTATTTGCTGGACTAATTGGTGCTGTATATGAAAAAAAGCTATTTAAAAATAAGGTGGAAGCCTTATATGGTCTGCTTGATGATGCGGGTGATGATGCCGAGGGCAACATTACGCTCTTCATCAATATGCGTCACCACAAAGGATACCTGATCCTTTTTCCCGACTGTCCGGCTGTCATAGCAGGAGTGGGCAATGGCATTGACACCGATGGAGAGCCGGACAAAGACGGTGCCTTTATGGATGTCTTCCACAGTTCCGGCGTATTTTCCCTGAATCTTACATTTTTTCATGTTTTCCTTGCTGGTGTTGCCTTCCACACTTTTGACATCTGCGTGGACAATGACCTGCTCCGGTGAGTCTGCCCGCACATCCAGGATGCGTACCAGGATGTGATCGCCTACCTGGAAGCGTTCTCTGGCATCACCCATCCAGTCGAAGGACAGGTCTCTGGCAAGAATGGAGGTTTCCACACCGAAAATTTCTGCCCGGACTACCTTTTCCGCAACAGCAATGACTCTTGCCTGCACGATACGGTCTTCATAAACTTTCGGCATTCCGGAAGCATCTTTATCCAGATAGAAGATCTGGCGTTTCTTCAGCATCGCTTCTTTCCGGCTGGCGACAATGCTGCGTGTCTTCGGATCTAATCCCTTAATCAGAAAATCAATCTCACATCCAAGCATATTGTTGAGGATTTTGTTCTGCCGCAGAGCAAGCTCCCCATAATCGTGTGCTTCATCCTGCATGAGATGGATCATCATCTCAGTTACTGGGATGACAGTACGGAAATCCTTGTAGTAAACCACGGCAATGAGGCTGCCGTTTTCTGTTTTCTCGATACCGCCAAGCATTCCGGTTAAGATCCGGCGGGTACGGTAGGCATTCTGGATCTCATGCCAGGTAAGGTCTGAAATGGACTGGGCTGTTTCCAGCTTCGCATCGGAATCCAGAGTTAAAATAGGTGTGTTGGTTGTTTCGTTTGGCATCATAGTGTCTCCTTTCAAATTATGACATGATAGAATCTTTATCTAAAGGAACCATGTCTGTGTGATCCGAATAGTTATCTGCTGAGAAGTCATCCGGGAAATCGTGATAGCCAGGTTCCTGATAAACGCTTTGCTGGTCAAAGTGCGGTTCAGCTTTTTTCTTTTTCTGCTTTCCATAAGAAGCGGTTTTTTTCGGGTGGGAAGCAGGAATAGTTGGAGTGTACGTATATTCTTCACTACATGCTCCTTTTCTCCATTCCGGAATATGTTCGGAAGCCTTCCGGGGAATGAGTTTTTGGGCATCCGGGTGCAGGGTGTAATCGTATTTTTCTACCTGCAGTACCTTCTGACCACGCAGGATAATCAGTGCAGTATCCAGCGGGAGCCGCAGGATCTCATCCGGAGTTAAGAGCTTTCGTTTCCCGATGGATCTGGTCTGGCGGTATTCCGGTGTATAATCGGATACCCTCCAGCTATTTAATTGTTTGGCTTCGCTGCTGACACCAACGGTCACATCACCGGAGCGGTTAGAGATAAATGTAGCAGTTACCTCATCCGTACAGCCTAAAAATAGCTGAGTGTCGCAGTTCCCGATGATTTCCTGCCATTGGTTTAAGGGATACCGGTTCTGCATCTGAGGCAGGTTTTGGAAAATGCAGGAAATACTGAGGTTTCGACTTCGGATCACGGAAATCTTTTTGTTGAGCGATAGGATTGCTCCCGTATTCGCCAGCTCATCAGCCAGGATATGTACCGGAACCGGCAGTTTTCCATCTTCCCCATAGGTGTCTGCATAACGGACCAGTTTGATAAATACGAAGGTCATAAACAGGGAAGAAAGAAAATCAAAAGTGCTGTCTTGATCCGAAGTGATGCAGAAGTATGCACATTTTTCTTTTCCCGGCAGCGTCAGGTTGATCTCATCATAGGAAGTGATCTGGCGGATCAGCTTGTTCTGGAATACCTGAAGTCTGGAACCGAGTCCGATGATGACGCCGGAACGTACCGTGTCACTTGCCTGCTTATAGATGCAGTAGGGGACTTTTGCCGGATGGGAGACCGGAAGCAGGTCAAAGAGGCTGTTCAGTTCTTTTTCCGAACTCATGGTCAGGAGTTTGTATACCTGTCCGATATTCTTTGCCTCCGGTGGGAATCCCTGATCCACATAGAGAATCAGAGCTTTTAATAAGTTCATCTCGGCATTGTCCCAGAAGTGATCGCCTTTGGCAGAACCGGTATTCTGGATGATGACATCAGCAAATACCTGTGCCATGGTTTCCTGTCCGCCAATTTCACCCAGACAATTCCAACTATCCGAGTTTTCCGGGTTTACAAGATTAAAGGATTTCACGATATATCCGGCATTCTCAAGGTAAGTGGCTGTACTTTCGTACAATTCCGATTTTGGATCGGTGATGATGAGGCTTTCCCCGCGGGCAACACACTGGAAGATCATGTTGCGTGCAAAGGCCCGGCTTTTCATGGAACCGCTGGCACCGTAAACGGCAATATTCCGGTTCATGCGGGTATCCTTCGGGAGACAAACGGCTTTTCCGTTCAGTTTTCCAAGAATGGTTCCCTTGTGTTTCTTGACATCATTCGTAAGCTCCAGTACCTGATGCATTTCCTCCAAAGTCATAAAACCGGAAGTCCCATAGGTTCCCTTTGTGGAATAATTCAGGTTCCGGCCCCGGTCTGTTATTTCCCCGTTTCGGTCAAATCCCATACGCATGAGAAGGAAGGTCAGGAGTCCAAAAGCTGCCAGACATAGAAAAATCCCATACAGATTGTACGGGAAAGCAGTCAGGGCATCCAGACAGGCGAGCGGGTGCGGGGAGGGGATCTGCGGGGCAGTTCCGTTTCCGGCAAAATTGCCGGCAGATTCCCAGGTCTGATAGTTGCGGATAAATTGAGCAACATAGCCTCCTGCATAGAGGGTGCAGAAGGTGATCGGAAGCATATAAATGAGCTTCCACCATTTACGGTTCATGTAAAAACCCCCTTTTGAATTTGCAAAGGTCAATACTGGAGAAATGGATTGTGGCAGTTAAGTATTTTTTCAGGACCGGAATCTGAAAATCGAAACAGATCAGGTTCCCGGATCTGCCGTATACATTTAAGCCGGTATTGAACCGGTTGATTCGCTGCATGTCAAAATCATAAGCAAGAAGGATGGGGTTCCCGGAAGCATCCGTGGCATCATGTTCCAGTGGAATTGAATCGCTGCGGCAGCCCAGATCGGACAGCAGGAGGTTGTCCAGCTTTTCCATGATCTCAGGGTGAACCAGCAGTTTTAAAAGCACTTCCCCTTCCGGAGTATTGGGAAGGTAATGGAAATGCTCGAAGGAGGTGTCCAGCATAAACAGGCTCTTTTTGTAGCCTCCGGTACTGGTAAACAGCCGGAAAGCCATTTCCATGTCGGTTCCGGTCATGATTGCCCGGATCTGTGGATGTCCGTTGTAAGGGTAGCCTTGCAGGTAATGCTGCAGGAAGGCGTTTAAGCGGACTTCCGTTCGATATTCCCATTTCAGGACTCCGTTTCCCGTGTTATAAAGGACATAGACACATTGCGGTGCCATCAGGATGCCCATGCTGCGGGAGTTCCTAATCTTCGTGGTCTCCGGGCCCAATTCCTTAATTTCTCTGGAAGCGTAAAAAAGAGGAAGGCTTCGCATACCGATGGAACCAGCTTCGCGGTGATTACAGAAGATGTCAGGTTTTACATCCGGATAAAAGGGAATCCCGGCATGAAGGAGTGTCAGATACGTTTCGGCTTTCTGATGTAAGCGGATACGTCGGGATACTTCACTTCGGATGAGGTTCGTCTCGGTATTGCCGGTCAGATAGCACTGGAAGCGTAGCGGCGAGACAGATAACAGCATCTCTTTCGCAGCTTTTGTAAGACGGTAGCCTCTGAGAGCATCCCGGTAGTGGGTACGGATGAGGTGTTCCGCCTTCAAATCCGTAATGAGTTTTTCCGCATAGGAGGCACTTGGGATGAGTCTGTTTAGCTGGTCTGCGGGAAATTCCCCGCACATCCCTATCATTTCCAGTAAGCGGTATTTCGTAGTGTCAGGTCTTATCAAATAAGCATCACCTCAATTCAGTTCTTACCCATGCAAGCCTATACTTGGGTAAATCTCCGGTGGTTTGGAGATAAAAAAAGCAAGAAAACAAAGTTCCCTGCGGTGGTTCTTACCGATGTCGGATTTCTGCCTGAGAAGTCAGGAGATTTTCCGACATGCTTTCGTGATGATTTTTCTGGTTCTGCAGCCATTTCGGAAAGTCAGCTTTTTCCATAACCGATACCAGTGTACAGTCCTTTAAGCCAAGCTGTGTCGTGTAGTAGGAATCACAGAAAAAGCCGCTGTCATCTGTCAGAACATAAGTACAAAGTGTATCCAGAATCTGTTTAAACTCCAGATTGTCATAATCCCGGATACGTCTTTGAGGAAGTTCCCTGTCATATATTTGACTGAAACATATCACGCAGTCACGATAGAGGGGCAGGGCATTTTGTTTTACATACTCCCGAAGCATATAATTAAGCGGTTCATGGAGAAATGCAGTGTTTGTGTGGACTCTTCGTTTCGGAAGCAGTCCGGGAAGCGTAATGGTGAGAATCCCCTGCTGTTCTGCAATCCGCATTCCCTGTGCATCTGCCGCTTTGGGAAGATAAGCTGCTTGATTTGGGGAGAGAGCCGGACAGACAAGGTTACGCATCTGGCAGGCAATCCGCTCCGCCCGAAGAGCAGCACTGACGCTCAGTTCCTCAAAATTTTTATCATAATTCTGGATATCAGTGACCTTCAGAGCGTAAACGGTATTCGTCAGTTTTTGCAGCTCCCCTTCCAGTTTTTCAAGCCGCTGGTAAATGGTTGGTGTATTTTGCGTCATAATAACCTACTTTCTCATGTAGTAACTGACAGCACCGGATTCATTTACAAGGCAGTAAGCGGCTACATCATCAATGGTGATTTTGGCAGCCTGGCTTTCGGATTCTAAGACAATCAGGCGTTTGGAACCATGTGATGGGATACTTTCCATCACATGATTGATCAGAGCCTCCTGTTCTTCACCGATATAGATGATTTCGTATTGTTCATCTTGCGAAAAGAAATTGAGCTTGATTGGAAATTCGCCACTGGTGTGGTATACAACACCTTTCTTAAAATCCAGCAGTACCCAGAAGCATGTAATTATAGCATAGTCAGGATTCTCAGCAGACTGCTGGCTGTCACAAAGAAGGTCATGCTCTTTATCGTAAATGATGCGCCCTTGTTTGATGAGGCTGGTAATCAATGACTTGATAGACTGCTCATGTCGGGAGAAAAGTTGTAAAACCTGGTCATACCTCAGAGTATGGTAAGTGGTAATGAACCGTAAGAGCTTGGCTCCCTCTCCTTGATAGATTTCGTTCCTTGTTTTCATGATTGACTCCCTTCTATATATAATAGGAAACTTTATACATATGGCTGTACGTACAGGATACGTTTGGTATTGTAAGTATAGTGTACGTACAAAGTACATAGAACCTGCTGTCAGCGATTGAATTTACAGGTACAAAAAAAGCACCATCTATGGGTGCTGGAAATAAGGAAAACTATAAGCAATACCTATTGTAGCATGGGTAATTTTACGCTTCAATCGCAGAAGCAGGTCATTTCTGTGCCATTTTCACTGGTTGGCATAAAAAAAGCAGGAAACCATTTTGATTCCCTGCATGGTGTATTGTTGTGCTTTTGTGTAGTTCTAATGATTACTTGTCTTTATAAAATGCTTCGAAAGCTTGTGCGAAGAATTCGGCTGTACCATTGCCGTATTTTTCATCTATCATAGGTTTGATTTTTTCATTACGGTAATATTGAGCCTGTGCAACCATCAGACCGTGTTCTTTCTTTATCTGTGAAAGTTGTTTCATAAGAAAACCGTATTCGGAAACAAGTTCTCTTACTTCAGAAGAATCTGGTGAACATACTTTTTTAGCTGCTAATTTGTATAAAAGATTGTCAAATTGTTGGTTGTAACTTTCTGCAGCCTCTTTGCTAATAGGATTGTTGGCAACAGACAGGAATTGCTCTTTTCCTCCATACCACTCAACAACTTTAGCATAGCCTTTCTGCATTTCTTCTGATGAAACTGTCTTAATATAATGCTTTTTCCATTCTTCAATGCTTCCAAACTCTTTTACAGCAAGTTCTTTCATATTGTCAGGCATATGTTCAAACATAGTTTGGAACATTTCTTCAACTTCCGTTTTACTAAAAATCGCAAAATCCATTTTATTCTCTCCTTTCAGGATATCATCAATGCTGGCAATCAGATGTTCCATACGTTCTTTCTTTGCTACCAACATTTTTCTCTGCATTTGCAAGATCTGGTTCCTTTCAAGAGCAGGATTCTCCAGAACAGCTTTGATTTCTTTCAAAGGAATGTCAAACTCACGGAAAAACAGAATCTGCTGTAATATTTCCAATGCCCTATCGTCATAAAGCCGGTATCCCGCATCACTTTTTTGTGTTGGTTTTAAAAGCCCGATTTCATCGTAATAGTGAAGCGTGCGAACGCTGATACCTGTAAGTTCTGATATTTCTTTGACTGTCCTCATAGTTGCTGACCTCCTGTTCCTGATAAGATAACTGTACGCTATGACGTTCCGTGAGAGTCAATATATATTTTGCATTTTTTAGTATAACATTTTTATGATATTACGAAAAGCCGAGGAGATAGGCGATATGTATTACTCTGGAAAGAACTTGTTGAGCGTATCCAATGTCTCTTTTGCAGTAAATCCCCAAAGGATGGTACTGAGTGCTTCAATCGCAGCCCTGCGTTTCCGGTAATAGGTGCGGTAGGAAATATTGGTGATGTGGTGAGCCAGCTTATCCAATATCTCATCTGTATTTTTCATTTCCTGTGGAGAGAGAAAAGCGTAGTAGAGAATCCAGTAATACTGTTCCCCATGCTTGTGATTGTTCCGGAGGAGATCGATGGATGATTCCAAAAGCTTCAGCATCTGGTTGCTTCTGGCAATACTTTTTGCCCGTTGTTCGATGTCGCTTCCGGTAAGATCAGCCCCGGCAGCATAGATGGAGTCCAGAAATTTGTCGATGTCATTGTCGTATTGGAGCTTAAACTGGTGCTCCATCTGGTGTACGACTACCTTCAGGCTGTAGGTTGCATCCCGGTATCTGCGTAAAAACTGATAGGTGTCGTGAAAACGTGGATCTTCTTCGGGTGAAGGAAATCCCTGTGTATTGCGGTTTGCCATGTCTATTCCCCCCCTTTCAGTGCAGAAGGCTCTGCCACGGCAGGCATCTTTTGGGCAGACTCATCCCCTGGACTTACGGACAACTCAAACCGATAAGCGGCATTTCCGTAGGGACAGATAATATTTAGAGTAAATGTATTAAATATATCTTTGCAGGCTGATAATGGAGATAATATATAGCGGGTTTTGGAGCAGTGGCAACATGGAATCCCTTGTGAATCCAATAGTTCTGCGACTTTTTGCACGATAAATTTCATGTGTGAATCTGGAACGCAGGAATCATTTTTTGTAACGGTGATTTGTGAGTCTGTGACAGTTTCTGAAACGCTAACAGAAGCAGAATCCTCAATAGTGATTTCTTCAGGTACATGGATTGGTAATTGCATCTTCATAGCGATCTCCTCCTTGTCAATCATAACGTCGCTGATATTAAACATCACGGACAGGTAATTGTTGAGATAAATTACGCTTCCGTGTTTTCCTGTAAATGAGATAAGTGTAATGTATTCTTTTTCCTCCAGTTTCTTCAAGAGTCGTGATACCGATGCCTTTGACAGACTCCACCTTTCACCCAGTTCATTAAAGCTGGTAAGGGGATTTCCGGTATTATCCCGGTAATAGACAATGGGACCGGAATCAGATCCCAGGACAGAGGAATCGTTGTAAACTGCATGAATCCACAGATCCAGAATAACATCCATTTCCGAGCATTTTCCAATGCCAATTAGTTCGTGAACTTTGGCAATCGGGAAAAAGAAAAACCCTGTATCTTTTTTACAGGGATAGTTGTATTCCAATACGGTATTGTCTTTGGGCCAGTCTGATATTTTGAATTTGACCAGGCGGTTTTTGCCGAGAAGAGAGTAGGTAATGTAATTCTGCTCTTCAAAAAATCGAAGGATGGACAACGCTTGATGTTGGAAACGGCAGCGAAACCATTCCTGAAGATCTGTGACTGTGCAGATCCACTCTCCTGGACCAATGGTATAGGTAATGTGTTCCATCCGGCGGTAGGATGTGCGGTAATTTGCATAGGAGCATAATACCAGATAATAAAAAAGAAAAGAGCCCCCGGTAGTTCGGATGCTCTTGGTAGTGATTAAAGTTTGTATGAAGTCACGGTAAATGCGACAGCGTGGAAATTCCACGATTTGTTTGAGTTCTAATTTGTAATTCATGGTGATCTTCCTT
>ENA-UEQW01002900-UEQW01002900.1-human-gut-metagenome-genome-assembly--contig:-NODE-2900-length-12349-cov-2.982806_pt1 | contig 12349 bp, 10 predicted proteins | sample MGYA00242947_ERZ507947 | MGnify/ENA primary metagenome ERZ507947 (study PRJEB26167, sample SAMN06115421) | human gut metagenome | host: Homo sapiens | place: China:Guizhou | collected 2015-03-17... | reverse complement strand
GTCCGGCTTCAGAGGGGCGATTGCTCTCTGTCAGGGAAAGGCTTTTGAGAGTAACTCAAAATGGAGCTGGTACGGCTGAAAATCCCGAATTATGGAAAAGCGGCAAATGTGTGCGAATAATTCTTGGAAAAACGGCATGAATACCCTATATTCGTATTGGAAAAACGGCAAACAGGGCCATGTAGGTCAGCCGACAGCCTTAATATAAGTCAGTTATGCTCAAGAGGAAGATAGACGACTACATCCGGGAGTATTATGAAACGACCCGTAACGCACTGCTCGTTACCGGCGCACGGCAGACAGGCAAGACGTATTCGATCCGTCAGTTCGGCAAATCGTTCAAAAGTTTCGTCGAGATCAATTTCATCGAGATGCCCGAAGCGGTGGAGCTGTTCAAGGGGGCGAAAAGCAGCGGCGATATGCTGCTGCGCTTGTCCGCCCTGACCTCCGTACCGCTTATCAAGGGGGAAACGCTCGTCTTTTTCGACGAGGTGCAGGAGTGTCCCGAGATCGTTACGGCGATCAAGTTCCTCGTGGACGAAGGGTCGTACCGTTATATCCTCAGCGGCTCGCTGTTGGGGGTGGAGTTGAAGGACCTGCGTTCGGAACCAGTCGGATATATGGGGGTTAAGGATATGTACCCGCTCGATTTCGAGGAGTTCATTTCATGCGTAGGCATCAGCGATGCCGTGATTGGGGCGTTGCGCGAAGCGTGGAAGCGCCGCGAGGCCGTCGATGAGTTCGTTCATGGCAAGATCATGGAGCTGTTCCGGCTCTATCTCGTCGTGGGCGGTATGCCGGCCGCCGTGAGCAAATACATCGAGAGCAATAATCTTCAGGAGGTCATGACCGTACAGCAGGACATCATCCGCCTGTACAAACGGGACATCGCCCGGTACGACCCGGACAACAAACTCTATATCGAGGAGATTTTCAACCTGATTCCGCCCGAGCTGAATGCCAAAAACAAACGCTTCATTCTGAAGAGGCTGAACGAACACGCGAAATTCGACCGGGTCGAGAGCAGTTTCCTGTGGCTGACCAACGCTGGTGTGGCGTTGCCGGTCTATAACGTGGAGGAACCGAAGGTCCCGCTTTTGCTGAACCGTTCGCGCAACCTGTTCAAGCTCTTCCAGAGCGACGTGGGACTGTTGGCCAGCCAGTATGCCGGAGGTATCCAGTTGCGCATTATCAACGGAGACAAGGACATCAATTTCGGCTCCGTCTATGAGAATGCCGTCGCGCAGGAGCTGGCGGCGCACGGTATCGCCACCTATTATTACAACAACAAGAAACGGGGCGAGTTGGATTTCGTCATCGAACTGGGCGGTAAGGTTCTGCCCATCGAGGTAAAGTCGGGCAAGGACTACGAGACGCACCGCGCCCTGTCCAACATTATGGATTGCGGCCAGTACGACTTGTCCGAGGCTGTCGTATTCAACAACGCCAATCTGCGGGTGGCCGGCAAAATCGTCTATGCACCCGTCTATATGGCAATGTTCCTCGAAAAGGACGATACGGCTCCGACTTTTTACAAGGTAGACCTGACAGGGTTGTAAACCGGTAGCACGAATTGCATTGCCCCCCCCCAATGGTCGCAAGACGCAAACAGCCCGGAATTTTCAGATTCCGGGCTGTTCTTTTACCGGTGTATGGCGCTCCGTTCCGCCGTCTCAGTCCGGTATTCCTCCATCCCGTTCAGCCTTTCGACTGCCTTTTGCAGGTTGGCTTCCGGCGTGGCGTTGTGGTCGTAAGGAAAACGGTGCCGCACGGTCCATTCGCTATCGGCGGCCGGTCCTGTGTCGAGCGAATCGGTTTCCCTATTATACCTGACACGGAGTACCTCGCCGCCGGGCATCTCGAATGCCGGCGCTTTCTGCCGCGACAAGGCGTCGAACTCTTCCGCCGCCATATCCTTGGCCACCTCCTTCACGTCTTCGCTGGCACGGCCGATGCCGTAACGCCGGATGTGGTCGCGCACCTCCTGTTCCGTGTGTTTCTGCATGACGTCGTAGGTTCCCCCGACGCTGCCGTTGTACACCACGGCGAAGTCCTTGTCCTCTGCCACGAGCTCGTCGCCCCCGTTCCGCAGGAGCGTAGCATAGGTATGTTCCTCGTCCATGCCGCTGCCGTCGCAATACTCTTTGGCAAGCGTCAGTATGCCTTCGTAGTCGCCCTTGTCTCTCAGTTCGTCGAACTGCCTCGTGTCGTCGTCGAACTGGAGATAGGCCGCCGAGGCGTAGAAGGTCCTCTCCGGAGCGGCGACCCCGTTGTCCTGCCGTTCCTGCTTGCCGAGGTCCTGTTCCAGCTCCCGCGCTATCTTGTCCACCTTTTGGGTAATCAGGGACGCAGCCCGCTTCACGTCCAGCAGCGTCGTCTTGATAAATTGCGGCGATTCCTTCAGCTCGTCGAGCCATCCTTTCAGGTAGGCGCAACTGTCCTCCTTGATGTGCTTGGCCATGCCGTAACGCTGGGCTACCAGTGCGCTGCCGAGTTCGGCTACCAGCTCTTCTCGGGCATATTCAGGTACGCCGAAAGCTGCCGGTTTGAACCGGTCGAGCACGTCCTTTGCACCGGTCGAGTGCGTCATCTCGTGGAACAGCGTTCCGTAGAACGCCTCCCCGGACTTGAACTGCTCCTTTTCGGGTACGACGATTTCGTTCTTCGTGATGGAGTAATACGCCTGGTCCTGATGCTTCGGCCGGATGGGGCAGATCCAGAGGTCGTCCCGGATCATCGTATCGACCGGCGCGAAACTCAGATGTTCCCCGTCCTCGATTTGCGGCCGTGTGACCTCCTGCTCCAGCTTTTCCCACAGCTCCGGCCGCGCCTCCCGCAGGTTGGTCTGCGCCACGTTGAACACGCGGAACACCTGCATCTTCGGAAAGACGTTGTACAGTTCCTGCTCCTTTTCGGAGAGCTTTTTGTAGTCCTCGTATCTGATCTTTTCCTTCGTCTCCTTGTGTATGCAGGTAAACGTGGTCAGCATCACGGGGAACGACTTCTCTCCGCGCAGTATCGACACGCGGGGCAGCTCCTGCCCGTCCTTGCCGGGGGTATTGAGCCGCCGCACGCAGTCGAACGTGCAGAAACGGGGTATCGTGTACCCCTGTTTCTCGCAGTGCAACAGCAACATCAGCGCGTTCATGCCGTTGTATTCGCGGCCGTGCAGGTTGCGCGGCCACGGCAACGCCCCTTCGGTAAACCAGGGCTTGCGCCAGTCCTTGCGGATGCTCTCGATCTTTTCGATCATCATCTCCGCGAAGAGGTCCAGCGCCTTGTCCTCGCTGTTCGGGCCGTCGGCATTTCTTTTCCTGTAAGCTGCCATGTCCGTTACCTGTTGGCGTTATCCGGTTCCGCGACATACGGCGCGAGCTCTTCCGCCCGGCACGACAGGTCGGGTTTTCCGTTGTGTACCGCCACGCTCATCGCACCCTTGACCTTCTACCCGCGCTCCGGGCTGCAACCACTCTTCGCGCCCGCGGTCGAAGCACAGGAACCGCACCCACTGGTACTCGAACCCGTCTTCCGTCTTCTCCGCGCTGAACGCCGAGAACACCGTGTAGGGCTTGCCGTTCTTGTCTTTTCGCTCTTCGATGTTTTTGCCCGCCTTCCCGCGGAAGGACATCTCGCCTTCGATGGCGTCCGCGGCGTCTGCCGCCGCCGGGACGATCCGGTCTGCGAAGAGGTTGAAATAGAGTCTTTCGCCCCTCCGTTTCAGGTACATCGTACCCGTGGCCTCTATGCGCGAGCCTTTGCGGTATCCCGCGGCCTCGTCCTGTCCGCCGTCACGGCTTACGCCGATCTCTACCGTTTCGCTCTGCCCGTCCTTACCCTGGATGGCGACGCGGAGCGGGAAGGACAGGAACGTCTTCCCTTCCTTTCCAGTGCGCGAGGCCGCCTCCCGGCCGATCGTGCCGCACACCGTAACATTGCATTTAATCATGGTCTTTTCGTCTTTTAGTGATACACCTGCTACTTCCCGGATAACCGTGTGTCGTATTGATGTTGAACCGTTGAACCGTGCCCCCGGTCGGGAGCGCGTATCCTCCTGCAGGCTGTCCGTACGAGGGTCGTCGCCTGTGCGTCGGACTTCCTGCCGCTGGGTGCGGCCTGAGCCGCGAAAATCGCTTTTTTCATAGCGCATAACGTTTATTTGCATGTGTAATCCGCGAAATCCATCGCATTGAACAATCGCTTGTTGTTGCACCAGTAAGCCAGCCGCCACGCCTCCCGCGAAGGCTTCGTACCGCCCGTAAAATCGCGGTACGGCTGTGCGAAGGGCACGCAGCCCAATGCTTTCAGCTCCCGGATGCGCCGCAGCGCCTCGTCGATGTCGTCGCGCACCAGTACGTAGAAGAAGAGCTTGCGGGGCGGTATGCCGCACCTGCCGAGCAGCTCCACGGCCCGGTGTACGTCGTCCCGCAGGGCGTTGGTGTCGTAGGCCATCCGCAGGAAGCGCAGCCACCGGACCCGTGCGAGCAGTTCCGCCACTTCCGGGTCGCGGGCTATGCGCCGCGCGTCGAGCCCTTGGTTGAAGTCCACCCGGATGCCCAGCCGGACGATCTTCCCGATCTGCACGAGACCCCAATCCGAGGCCAGCACGTTGTTGTCGAGCAGCACGGCCCGCCTGCGCCCGGCGAGGAACTCTTCGATGTCGGCATGGGGCCGGATGCCGCCCTCCTTGCGCGGCACCACGCACCACGGGCAGCGGTTGGGGCATCCGCGCGTGAGAAAGCCGTAGGCTTCACCCACGCCGTATAGCGAGTAATCGGGACACGTATGCTCGACCTCCTCCGGCAGCACCGTCGCATAGTCCCGGTATCCCGTTCCGCCGCGGACGACCTCGCAGGGGTACTCGTCCCGGCAGTCGGGCGAATGGGTAAAGACCTTCGACATATACACTTTGTCGTATCGCCCCGCCTCGGGATCGGCGAATTCTACCGTATCGCCCCGGGCTTTATGCCAGGCCGCGAGTTTCATCAGCACGAGGTTCGGGAAACCCCGCCCGTCCACATCCACCAGTCCGATCCGCATGGCTTACCGTTTTATGGAGCCGGATTCCCGTTCCAGCCGCACACGGGCTATGGCTGCATATTCGGGATTCGGCTCGATACCGATGTAATGCCTCCCGAGCCTTCGGGCGACCACGGCGGTCGTACCGCTGCCCAGAAACGGGTCGAGTACCACGCCTCCGGGCGGACACCCCGCCTCGACGGGCGTTTCCACGAGTTTCGTCGGATAGGTGGCGTAGTGCATCTCGTGGTTATTCTCGCTTGTGATCCGCCATACCGTCCTCTTGTTCCGACCCTTAGGATTGATCTCTTTCACTCCTGCCGGACAACCGTATTCCCTGTACCCTTTGCCCTTGGCTCTTTCGACATCGAAGCCTCTTTCGTAACGCCCACAGGTGGATTCGGCATAAGGCTCGAACTGCTGTCGGAAGTCGTATTTCGGGGCTTTCGTGAAGAAGAACACCTTCTCGAAATCCACCGTGAAGCGGTCTTTCACGGGGGTAGGAACGACAGAGGGCTTGTACCAGATGATTTCGTTGCGCAGTATCCAGCCCCGCAGGATCATCGTTTCGGCGAACAGCCCCGGAATATTACACAGCGACTTGTGGGGGACACGGTGCGCCGACAGGTCTACGCGCAGTTCTTTGAGGCAGTAGGCGTTCTTTCGGCCTGGATAGTCGTTCGGTCGGTTGTACTTGTTGAGCTTGCTGTACGAATCGCCGAGATTGACCCATAGTGTCCCCGATTTCTTCAGCACGCGGCGACACTCGTCGAAGATACTCACGAGGTGTTCTATGAACAGCTCGCGGGAGGGTTCCTGCCCCAACTGTCCCAGCCACCCGCCGCACAGACGACACACTCCGAATCCGTCGAACTCATGGCGGCATGTTCCGTTCCCGCCGAATAGTATCGGTGCGAGGCCGTAATCGCGGAGCTGCCAGTAGGGCGGCGAGGTCACGATACAGTCCACGCAGTCGTCGTCCAACCCTCGCAGAGCGGACAACGCATCCGTGTTGAATATTACGTCCGTTTGCATCGCCTTGTCGCTAATGTCCCGCTTCAGTCTCCGGCTGCGGCACGTTGTCCCACGGGGTGTCCTGCGGAATCTCGATCTCCGTTTGCTGGCGTTTCAGGGTTTCCGTCTCCGCCTCCTCGTACAGCTTGGCACAGGAGGCCAGCCCCGCTGCTGCGAGCACCATGAGGGCTGTTATCACTCTTTTTTTCATTTTAATCATTGTAAATTTGAGTTAAGACGAACAGTATGGAATAAGTCTGGGTTTTCATTGGTCTGCGAGACCGAAAACGATGTTTTATTTATGGGTTTCCGTTTCATGCTGTACATTATATACTGAAAAGAGATTGTATGTACTTTCGGTTAAAATCCGGGTCCCCGGTACCTGACCTCCGGCGCCAGAACGTTGTACGTGTATCCGGACGGGGGTTCGGAGACGGAGGTGACGGTCATGCCCCCTCCCTCGACGACCATGAACCCGTCGCGGGTGTAGTAACCGTCGATGTGGTAGATCGGCTGGCGCAGCATCTCCCGGCCGGCGTCGAACAGATATTGGCTCGTACCCCGCGCTCCGGCTTTCAGGGAGAGGGTGTAGGTGTCGGAATGACGCTCAGGACTGTACGGATCGTCCGTATAGACGCTGGTCCAGTAGTAGTTGAACGAGAGCTCCAAGGGTGCGGGCAGCGGCTCCGAGGCGACCACGGTAACCTTGACGATGCCCCGCAGCATCTGCTCGGAATCGCTGAGGTTCGTGCGTTCCACGCCGTAATCGTACATGACCGTGAAGTCGATCCGGTCGGCGGCCAGAAAGTTCACCGTGACCCGGCGTGCGAAAACCTGCCCGTAGCGGTCCGTGGAGTAGAACTCCAGTTCCACGGGCCCTTCCCTGTCCGAAGTGACGGCGATGTCGAAATACTCGTCGATCTCGTTCCCCGCCAGTCCGTAGTAGAATACGCCGGGGGGATCGGGCAGTCCGCCGCTGACGGAGACCTCGGCCTCCCCGGATATGAAGCGCCAGGCCAGGTCGAAGGTGTTGTCTGCATTGTTGCGGGCTGTGAAGCACAACCGGGTGGAGAAGGTCTGCCCGGCCTGTACCTCGCCTGCGGAGGGCGTGAGGGTCATGTCACAGGCGGCTACCCGTGCATCCTCCGGATTCGCCCCGCAGAGGGTGACGTTCAGCACGTAGGTCCTGTTGCGCCTCAGATTGAAGTCCGAGGAGCCGTGATCGCCCGGATAGACATGGTAGTAGACCGGCTTCCCTTCATAGAGCGTCGATATCCGGAATCCCGTCGCATCCTCCGGGGCATTCAGGTGTGTCCGCTCTTCCGGCGAGGCGATATGGGGAATTTCGCCCGCCAGGTTCTCAGGCAGGTAGTAAACCGCGCTGAAGGCGGACGTGCCGCACTCCTGCGGTGGCCAGTCGCCGAACTCGCCGACGGCATCCCCGGAAAAGCAGACGACGCCCGAAGGGACGCTTAACGGTTGTACCTCCAAAATATTCAACCGGCCGGCTATTTCTGGCGCAGTCTCTATGTCGAGCCGTACGCGGGCTGCGAGACGTTCGAGGGTCAGCGTAACGGAAGCGGGACCGGACACGTCCGTCTCCGTGCGGCCTGCCATCGGTAGCAGAAAGTCCGTATCGTCGGGGGCATGGGGAGGAATATCCGCGCGGAGAGCCTCTACGGCTTCGGCATCGAGCGTTCCGAGGTCGGAACCGTGGTTGGCGACGGCGTAGAGGCGCCACCGGCCCTGTGTAAGGGTAAGCGGTACGGTTTCCGCCCCGTGCAGGTAGCGGTGTTCGACAATACCCGTGAGGGTATGTACGGCCCACAGGTTCACATCGGCGATGCGGGACTCCTCCTCCGGAGTAAGGCCGCGCGTGAGGACGGCGGTCTGCGCTTCGGGAACACAGGTGACCGTAACGGTACATCCGCCGCTACCGGAAATAGGCATGGCCGGCGATTCATCCTGTATCTTGCAGCACGAGACGAGTCCCGGCAGCAGGAAAACCAGAAACAGAAAGATATTCGATTTTCGGTAAGTTCTCATCGCAAATCCTTTATTTGAACCACTCGTCCCTGTTCGTGCTCAGCACCGCCGTGCGGCCCCGGCCGCGGCTGTCGCATACCGTGAACTCGAAGTAGTTGTCCGTGGTGTTGTAGTTTTTCGTGCCTTCGTAGTTCGAGAAGGCGAAGATGACCACGGAGGTCCCGTTGCCCTTGTGTACCGTGATCCGCTCCCCGGGAGCGATGGGCTTGTACTCCCGCTGCTCTGCCGGCAGGGAAAAGATCATGTACTCCATCTTCCAGTCGGAGTGGAACGTGCCGGAGAGGGACCGGAACGACACGGCATACTCCTCCCCGGGGTCGCAGTTGTCGGTGACTATTTCCAGCTGGGAGTATGCTACGCGCGTGTTCCAGTAGAACCCGTCCCGGTAGTACCGCCCGCCGATCGAGAGCTTCCGGCCTACCCAGAAGATGATTTCGGTCATGGCGATACGCAGGTCGTCGGCATTGACCCCCTCGATGGTCACGTCGTAGTCGTAGAGGGTGTTGCGCCGTACGTTGAAATCGCTCGTCGTATTGCTTCCCAGGTAGACCTTGTAATCGAAGTAGGCTCCGTCCCACAGCACTCGGATCGACACGTAGCTGGCCGTCGCAGGGGCCTTGCCGTCGATACGGTCGGCCGGGTCGGTGATGGAGCCGACGCTCCCGGCCAGGTTCTCGTACTGGTAGTACGACATGGAGAGCGTGGACAGGTTTCCGGACGACAGGTCGGGGTAGGGGAACTCGATCTGCGGGTCCGCCGCCGTGAGGCGGTTCTCCCCGAACACCGAGCCGGTGGCCGGGGCGTTCCCCGGTACGACGTGGACGATGCGGGCGCCCTCCATCTCCGGCCCGAAGCGTACGTTTAAGCTGATCTTCGCCGCCGCACGCCGCAGGACGATGCGACAGGTCGTGGAGCCGGCCACGGTCATCGTCTGCATGCCGGAGAGGTACATCGCCCCGTTTTGCAGGAAGCCGTCCTGTTCCGTGACGGGCGTGGAGAGGACGAGCAGCTCCGATTCGTCCATCTGCCCGAGCGAGCTACCCGCGTTGGCGACGACGTAGACGCGGTAGGTGCCGGGTACCAGCGTCATGGTCGGCACGAAGGCCGATATCGTGTAGCCCGAGCGGACCAGCCCGCTGTTGCCATAAACGTAGAAGTTCAGGTTCCTCACCGCATGGTCCGTGGCGCGCGTGGCGGCTTCCGTCTCGATACGGAACTCCACCCGGCAGGGGACATCCGGCATGGCCGGATGCTCCTCCGTTTCCATCTCTTTGGTGCAGGAGAAGCCCAGCAGGGCCGTGCAGAGGCACAGCGTATAAAGGATCGTTCGTTTCGCTTTTTTCATAATTGTCTGATTTTTAAGTGCGCTTCCCTTTCCGGTCACGGCGCATCGGGCATCCTTCCGCCCGGGAGGTGTCCGGATCATTGCCGTAAGAAGGGCCGTTTCCCCGCTCCGCACGGTGCGTCTGCATTCAGAATAGATAGGAGAACGACACTTCCAGCTTGGCCGGGGCCAGCACGACGCGGTGGTAATGCCGCAGGAGCACGCCTTCGACGGGCGAAGGGCGGGGTTTCCAGCGCGTGTCGTCCATGTAGTAGAGGCCCAGTCCGCCTTCGAGCGCGAAGCTCCATCGTCGGGCCACTCTCCACGCATAGCCGACGGACGAGCCCGCGCCCGCCGTCCAGCCGTTGTAGCGGTTGCAGCCGTTGCCCACGCGGTAGCGGGCCATGCCGGTGTGGAGGCCCCAGAAGAGGCCCGCGTGCGGCTCGCAGCGCCAGCGGCGCACGCCGACGGTTCCCGCGAGCACCTGCATCCGCAGGTTGTCCGTGGCGATGGGATTCCAGTAGCCGGATGCGGTTATCGACCACTTCCGGGAAACGGTCACATCGACGCCCGCATTGAGGGTTCCCGTAGCCAGAGCCAGTGCATTGACCCTCACGGCCGCATCTTGCGCCGGGGCCGCGTTCGCCGCGAGAACGAACAGCAGCAGTGCGAATATTCTTTTCATCGTCGTTGCGTTTAATCGTTCAGTAATCGCCGCAGCCGGCAAGCGGTCCTGCCGGAGCGTGCGGACCGGTCAATCGGCCGGATATTCGGGTACGACATTGCAGTTTTCCCATGCGGTAAAGGAATACTCCGGCTCCCGCGACAGTTCTTTGCGAGGATAATGCCCGACGAAGTTGCTCCACCAGACGGCGACCGTCTTTCCTTCGGCGCCCTTGAACGTGCATCGGCTTCCTATCGGAACCACGAACGCCTGCTTTTCGTAGTCCGTCCGGTAATCGCCGTTGCAACTCATCTCGACGAGATCGACATGGGTATAGATGTAGACGGCTTCCTGCACGAAGTCCACGTAGAGCGTATCCCGGAAACTTTTCATGGGATGGCGGTACGGGTTTTCCGCTGAAACGAACTGCGTGAGGCCGCGGTCCGCATACCATCCTCCGACTCTCGATCCGTCCACCGGTCTGAGGGGCACGAGCGGCCCGTCGTCCAGCGACAATATCATCACGCGGCTGTCTTGGGCCGTATAGGAGGAGCTCCACTTCACGACCGTCATGTTCTCTGAATCGACGCCTCCCCGTCCTCGGTGGGTCGTGCCGCGTTTCCAGTAGGTATATATCGTCAGGAGGTTGTAAAAGTCATGCGTAAACGTTTTCGTGTAACGGTACCCGCTTGTATTGCTTACCTCCACTTCGTAGACGAGCCGGTAATTGTCGGCGGTAAACACCTCTCCGGGGATGTAGTCCACCGAGAAACTGTACACGCCCGAAGGGTCGTTCAGCGGGAGGGTGACGGGCGAGGTGAGCGGCTGCCCGTTGAAGAGGAAGGCTCCGTGCTGGCCTTGTAGAAGGCGAACCGTCGCCGAGAGGTCGCCGGCCTTTTGCGGGTCGTCTACGGTGATCGTAAGCTGCCGGCCGGGATCGTACAGGCAGTACCCCTCGAACTGGTAGCCCTCGAAAGGGAAGTTGTCCGAAATCCCGACCTCGAACGCATCTACACGGGTATCGACCACGTTTTCGCCCTTGATGACGATATTGAGCGTATATACCGTATTGCGGCGCACGTCGAAGTTGGTCGTGTTGTTCTCTCCCAGATATACGTCGTAGGTCAGCAGTTTGCCTTCGCGCTGTGCCTTGATCCGCAGGAAGGTAGCCCCTGCGGGTGCGTTGTCGGCGCACTTCTGCTGCTGGGAGGCGATTCCCAGCACTTCGCCCCGGCAGTTTTCCGCCAAGAAGAACGTGCGCGACGCCTTGCGGTTCTCGTACGGTGCCATCGCCGACAGTTCGGAGGAGCACAGCTCCCGGGCCTGCTGATCCTCCGCAAACAGCGTGGTGACGCCTGCCATATCCATCATCTGCACGGATTGCAGCTTCAGGTTGTAATTGGTCCCGTAGAAGGAGATGTTACAGACGATTTTGGCCACATTGCGCCGAACGGAGACCGTAATGCTTTGCGTTTTCGGCCCGACCGTACAGGCCGCCCGGCCGGACATGGGCAGCGAAGCGTAGTTCCGGGGCATGCGGAACTCATAGGCCAGCAGCGCCCCGCGGTCCATCGCGCCCATATCTTCGTGCAGGTTGGCCACGGCATACACCTCGTATTCCCCGACGGGGACGGAACACGCCAGCACACCGCCCTGCACGTAGAAATGCTGCGGCCGCGCTATCCCCCTGACGTCGTACAGGAAGACGTTGACGTCCTGCACGGCCTTTTCGTCCGCGGCCCGCGCCGCCAGACGCGGCCCCTCCTCGAGGATGTTCAGCGTGAGCCGGGCCTTCGCCCTTTCGGCCGTCCCCGCATCGTCTTTGGCACAGCTCCACGCCAGTGCGAACAGCGGTAAAATCCATATCAGTACCTTTCTCATGGAAATCTCAAAAACGGGGAGAGGCTCCGGATACTCCGTGCCCCTCTCCCTGTGTTCGTTACATGCCGAGGTTTACCTCCTGATTGATCGGGCCCTCCCAGTCGGCCGGGGTGATCGTCACGGCCACGTCGGCGCCGGTCAGCCCGCTGATGTTCACACTCACACGGCGGTAGGTGTTGCGGCTGATCGCCTTGCCGCTGTCGCCGTTCAGCTCCACTTCGTAGCTGATGGGAATCTGGTCCGCGGTCGTGGCGAAATCGCCGTCGTTGTCGTAGACTCCTTCGAGCGTCAGCAGCACGTTCTCGGCCGGATTGCTGTTTTCGCTCCCGTACACGTAGAACAGGTTGGCATATTTGCCGCTCTGCTCTTTCGATGCCTGTGTCTGGCTGAAGTTATGCACGACG
>ENA-UEQW01002894-UEQW01002894.1-human-gut-metagenome-genome-assembly--contig:-NODE-2894-length-12369-cov-23.384722_pt1 | contig 12369 bp, 9 predicted proteins | sample MGYA00242947_ERZ507947 | MGnify/ENA primary metagenome ERZ507947 (study PRJEB26167, sample SAMN06115421) | human gut metagenome | host: Homo sapiens | place: China:Guizhou | collected 2015-03-17... | reverse complement strand
GAGCGCATTGCCGCTTTCTGGTCTCGGGTTCTTGTATCCTTCGGCTTGCCTTTCTTTGATAAGCCGCCGATGTAGCAAATGCCTATACTGATGGAATTGTGGCCCTTGCAATGGGCGCCGACCTCCTCTATCGCACGGCCTACATGAATACTGCCGTCACGATAAATCACGAAATGATAACCTATGCAGCGCAGTCCGCGCTCCCGGTGCCAGCGGTCAATATCCGCTACGGTGAAGTTGCGACCTTCCTTGGTCGCACTGCAATGAATGATGATTTCCCTTATCTTACGCATGATATTGAATATTAATTATTGAAAAATAAGCAGATAATTGAAGGGGATTTCGTCAACACCCAAATCCCTGATAAACAGATTGATTCTGCACGGTAGATGCTTTTTCTTCATCCTCTTGAATTCCTCATCCAACAACTGGCAAAATTCATTATAGCATTTTTCTGATTGCGTAACGATTCCGGTATAATGAGACTTGCCCAGAATGATACTCTTGTTTCTCAGACGTAGCGGACCGTTGCCAGGCACGAAGCGAGCTCTGCGCCTAACAGTACGAGGCACGTAATTGGATCTTAACAGAATAACAGGCTTGATAACAATTTCATATTTTCCTCTTTCATACTTATTTTTCTTCTTTGTCTCCGACACCTTCTTTTGCTTGGTAGGAATGAGAGAAATCTTATAACGTCCTGCTGGCAAATGACGGTTAGGACGTTCTAAGGTGTCGCAGAAAATCTTGCCACCTATAACCATTGTGCCATCCACACTCCATGGAGTGAAGCGACGGCGGAATATATTGATGTTCATGATAATTTACAATTAATAATTGATAATGAATAATTGGGTCAAGGCCGGCCATTAAGCCTGATTTAAGCACCGAAAAACTTAATGACACTTAGTGACCTTGACCCTTAATAACCCCCAAAAATTATATGGTAGGCGAAACTTTCTGATAATGTCTGTCTGGCAATACGCTGATTAAACCCTGGCGTTTCCAGTTTTTCAGCATCTGTTTCACTGATTCATGAGTGGCACTTGCCCCCTTAACAGCAACGCTCTGCTGCTCAGCCTGTTCGAAGGTGAAGGTTACGTCCAGACGTTCGAAGATGGAATCATTCTTACCCCGACGACATCGGTCCCAAGCAGATTGGCAGCAATAATCCTTTGATGAGAAAGCCTCTTCGATTCGGCTACGAAAGAAGTAGAGCGCATTATCCAACTGATAATCAGCCAGCACATCAAAGACATTCAGCATAGCTGGTGTCTGCGTCTTTACGAGCATTCCCTTCCACAAATCAGGCGACTCCTTCAGCTGTTTCTCGGCTCCATTGAAACCATGCTTCTGAATCAGCGTTTCCAGAACCTTGCAGAGCATGATGCAGGTCATCATTCTCATGGTGGTTGGACAGATACGGAAACGCTGGCGGGCTTTCACCTTGTCGTCATTTTTCATCGTCTCCAGTCTGATCTGTTCCAGCCATTTTCTACCCTTTTCCTCCAGCTTCGGCAGCACTACCTCACCCGACATCAGCGGCAGCAGATGAGCTATCTGAATAATGCGGTCGCGCTGACGTTCGTTCATCACATACATGTTGTCAGAAAGAGGAGTGAAGGTATTATCGGGCGTTTTTGCCACGATGATACGGCTTTGGAAACCATCCGTATAATTGCTTACCACACGATAGAGCGCATCAGGCGTTCCACACATCACCACGTTCCATAACAGTCTGTCTATATGAACATTCACTGCATCTGCACTTCTTGCTTCACGCTCATAGCTTGTTCCGTCGTAAGCCTGTCTCAACATGACTGAAAAGTCGCTCATTGCCGATTTCCACTTCTGCGCTACGGTGTCGGCTTCCGGAGTAAACGAGAAGGCGTGCTTACCTTCCGTGTTAGCCAGTCGTTCAGCCAGATTCGCCACCGTATTGTTCAGTGTCAAGCATCTTACAGGCAGTTTCGGCTCTTCCGGCTGCTCCTTCTTGTTCTTGGCTGCACGTTTCTTGGCTCGCCATTCATCCTCCTTCTGCTGATACATTTTGTCCATTTCCTTCACTTCCGAAGTCCATGCGTCAATCACGGGGTCAATACTACCCTTGCCAGATGCAAAATCTCCGGCGATGTAGGAGATGAGGTTCAGCGAGTTCATCTTGCCGTGAACGGAAACCTTCACGCCCGTGGCGAGCATTCCGATGGCAGGACAGATGGCTGTGATTACAGGCAGTGCCAGTGCCGGACCCACTGCGCTGATGGAATCCCGAATGCCTTGCGGCAACTTAGGCAGCGCATTATAATAGAACAGATCATCCTTGGCGTTAGCCTCGTCCAGCGCATTTACCAGCGCCTCATTGTCAGCCGCCGAACCACCACCCGCATTTCCTAGCTTCATTCGTTCCTGACGGATGGCAGAGAGCACATCCTTCAGTCGCTTAGGCATTTGCGTGATTTTCTCGTTCAATGCCGAGTTGATGCAAGCCATCTTTTCCTGTTCGGGAAACCCATCGTAGCAGGGAATAATCTGAGCCAGCTGATTGCGGTCAAAACCACAGATGTGGCGCAGGTTCACAGCCAGTTCAAAGGTCAGCGTATTGCGGTTGGAGCGCATCGGCTCCTGCCCATCATTATACATCTGCCACCACTTCTTAATGATTTCCCCATAAGGAATCCCAAGATAATTGTCCTGAGCAGCAGAAGTGGATGAAGTAGCAGAAGTTGACGCAGCAGAGACAGAAGCAGCAGAGGCAGAAGCAGCAGAAGTAGAAATTCTCGAATTTTTAAATTCCTGACCCTTAAAAACCCCTTGAGAATCCTTCTTGAATTCTTCCTTCCAAGGCTCATAATGCTTGTTTGCCTTGTGCGCCCCTTCCGGCAGTTCCTCCTGTCCGTATCTTTCACGCTCTTCCAGGACTTTCCCTTCAGCAGCCACGGCAGCCTCATCATATTCATCCTTGAAGAGTCGTGGCGAAAGGAATAGCAAATCTTCGTCATCCGATGTGGTCGTGAAATAAACCCGGTTAATGTCGTGAGCCGAAGTATCCATTTCACACTTGAGCATCGTAGCAATCCTCACCTGATTCTCCAGAACCGTCTTGCCCTTTTCGCGTTCAAACACCGCATGTCCGCCTTGTCGTGCACTGCGTTCCAGCATCAGAAGTCCGTACTTGTCCGGTTCCTTCAACAGCAGTTTGGCAGCCTTGGCAAAAGCCTCCGGCTCATCCATATCAAACCCGAAAGCACCGCTTGGCAGTTTCATTCCCTTCACTACCCCTTGCGGATAGTGGCCGGAGTAGTTAAACTGTACCAGTCTCCGTTTCGCAGCATCGTTTCCAGCACGAGCCAGGCGAAGATTCGCCTTCTGCTCATTGCTTCCACGCAGCTGCTTATACTCCTCTTCCGAGGTGATGGAGCGGGCAACCTTGTGCCCGTTCTCCACCTTAATTAAATAACAACTCATCTATCTGTTTCTACTTATCGTTTTAAGTTGAATACAAAAATCCTAATGTTTCAGTTGGTAGTCCAATACCGCCTCAGCCCCTTCTTCTGCCTCAACAGCCAGCGTTTGGGCGATGTTGATTCCCTCATGGCAAAACACCTTCAAGGTGAGCTGAATAGCACCGTCCTTGGTCTTGCTCACACGACCGTGCGCCAGTTTCTTAATCAGTTCCGACTGAGTTCTGAGGCGGTGTTGCACTACGAAATCAAACGTTCCGTCTGGCATTTGCTGAGCCACGCCCATCGAACGGAATCGAGGAACCTTATTCACCCCCGATTCCTGAGGACTGAAGAGGAAATACTGCTTAGCATCATAGTAAGCCATTCCACCCAACTGCACATGCTGGCAGTCATTATTATTCACCTGCTGGTTCTGAACATTATTCTGAGCATTGTTCTGAACCTTGTTTACTTTCTTAACCATAATCTGAATTGAATTTTTAGGAGAAGAAACATCCGGATTGTTGCGCGCTTTACCATGGAAAATCCTCCTCTGTTTCAACTCAGTTTTACTTTTTACCCTTTATGGTAACGTGATTGCAAAGGGTTAAGGTTCTTTTTACCTTTTTACCCTTTTACCTTTTTACCTTTAAAAAGCCTTTTCAATGTCCGTAACCAGAATATCCTGATAAACCTGACAATTGTGCTCATGGGTAGTAAAGCGGAGCGTAACAGCCACCAGCTCGCCCGGAGCATACTTACATTGCGCCATATTGCCCAACATTGCCGCAGCGTACTGGTTCTCATATTTGCCGCCCATCTCCTGGAGAACGATGTTGCATTTCATCATCTGTCCGTTCTCACTTTTCTGACTCTGCACAGCGAAGGTCTCGCCCTGCTGCATTACTCTCATAATCTGAGTATTCATATTATAAAGTAGTCGGAAGTTGTTTCAAGATCACCAAACCATTTCAGCGTTGTCTTGTTTCTTCGACGCTGCAAAGATATAATGATTTCCAAACGTAAAAGCAAAAAAAATCCTCCACGAATCCGTTTGGGGGATGTGGGGGATATAGTTTATATTTTTAGGGGATACTATTGGGGGATACTATCTGAACTTTTCCACTTTTTTTGTATTTATCACCGTTCCCGGCTTAGCATACTTGGCGTCTTGAAATTCATCATCCAACTTGTCAGCAATCTCTCTGTAAATGTCACAACATTGTGGCGCATCACAATCAGCAAGTGTCCATTCATTATAGTCATTTTGCTTGAAATAAGAATTTATCTCATGAAAATCGGCCGTAGAACATTTTAGTAAGGTACTGAATGCAGAATTGATCTGGTCAATGAAAAGACGCTGAGTTGACTTCTTCAGCCAATTCTTGTTGAAGAAAACCTTATAAACAATAAACCAATGTTTCTGGGCGTTGAGCGTTTTGTCTTCGATTAAGTCTTTAAGTTTAAGCATCAGCTTGTCTACATCCACATTCTCCTTGAATGCGATGTTCTTGAATACGGCTTCAACCTTCATTCTGCTATGCTCCTTGGCAATCTGATAAGAAAGATACTTATCGAGAAAATCGTAAATATCGTTGTAGGTCTGTTCTTTCTGTTCCAGAATATAAGCAACAATCAGTTTGATATTCCTGCCATTGTTGTGAAATACCTGTCCGAATCGGCAAGCGAAAAGAATATTAGCCCGTTCTACGACAATGGTATTCTTCAGCTGGGTAGCATCAGGATAGATAAGCGCTTCATCCTGGCTGTCCTGCATGTAGATTAGCTCCAATCTCTCCTCATTTTCCTCACGATAACGTTTCAGTACCTTCCGGAACAGGTCTTCGTAATAGGTTTCACTGATGAAGGATTGCCTGAAACCATGAAATCCCTCATCAAGCATGAGGATGATGTCATTGATCATTTTGCGCATTTCTTCTCCTTCATAGTCTTTATAGTTGGTAAGCATAGGTTCCAATTCTATCTTAACCTGATAGAATCGCTCTTTCTTATCATCCAGCAAAGACCATGCAATATTTTCTTTCAACAAATTCAGTAAATCGAAAATATCTCTCACATAATTACGCAAGATTAGTTTCCAGGCTGTTATTACTTCCTCTTTGTTTGTTTCCACTTCTTCTTTGCCCAAAAGGCGAAAGCTGAATTTGAATCGGGCGGCTTTATCTTCCAGCAATGTCAGTTGCTCATCTTGTTCCTCTGTCTGCATATTACTTTTCTAGGTTTGTTTGTTATGTTGTTTAAATAAGCGGCGTGGGGTTCCCTGTAAGTACCAGTATTAAGGTACCTGCAAGAACCTACGACAAGGTACAAACAAGTACTGCCCACGCCGTAGAGGAGTGGACGCCTTGCTGTCACCTTCTTCTTGTCGTTTTTGAATTTTGCAGGTTCTAAATACTGTAGAAGTGCAGATAATCAGCGTCAATATCTATATGTTATTTTCTCTTGTTTACTTTCTGTTTCTTACTTCAAAATTTAAAGGGTTGATACTACGTTTTCTTCATCATCCGCCCAGTGGTCGCATTGGCGCATCACAGTTTCCAGCGCCTTTTCTGCACCCTCTGGTGGATACTTATACTTCTTGAGCAGTCGCTTCACCATCACTCGCATCTTCGCCCTCGCCGATTCCTTCCGGTTCCAGTCGATGGTGCGGTTGCGGTGCAAGACTTCTGTCAATTCCCGGGTCAGCGCCACAAACTCCTCGTCGGAGTAAGCCTGCCGCACACCTTCGGGCGTGGAGAGCGCATCATAGAATGCCTTCTCCTCGGGCGAAAGTCCCAGGTCGTTGCCCTCTGCCTCTGCCTGCTTCATCTGCTGAGCCATCTTCAACAGCTCCTCTATCACTTCCTCGTTGGTGAGCAAGCCCTTCAGATAGTTGGAGAGACTCTGGCTGAGCATGTCGGAGAAGAGGTCGCTCTGAACCACGTTGGTCTTCTTCTGCTGCTTGATTTTTTCTTTCATCAGTTTGGTGAGCAGTTCCACCGCCAGGTTGCGCTCCTTCATGTTCTTCACCTCCTGGATGAAGGCGTCGTCAAAGAGCGAGAACTCTATCTGGCGGTCGCCGAAGAGATTGATGACTCCGTCGGTCTTCACACTCTGACGGAGCAGCTCACCGATGCGCTCGTTGATTTCATGGCGGCTGATCTTGCCCTTCTGCGAGAGTTTGAGCATCATCACGCGCAGCGCATCCATGTAGCACACCTCCGCCTTCTGCTGCTCATCCAGAAGCGAACGGCAGAGCGTGGTGGCGTTGTGAAGCAGATTGCTGTGCTCCATGAAATTCTTCTTGCGCTGAACCATGGCTGGAGAACTCAGGAAGTTGGCTCCGCTCGTAATGGCGAGTGCCCGCTTCGAGTTGTCCTGTTCGAAGAAGCCGGAATAGTCGAAACCATGAAGCTGGTCACGGCAGATTTCCATCTCTTCCTTCCATTTCACCAGGGCGGTCTTGGCGATGTCGGGGTCTCCGAAGCGGCGGCGGTCACGGTTGGTGTACTGCTGCATGGCACTCTTCAGTGCCTGCGCAATGCCTACGTAATCCACTATCAGTCCGCCTTCCTTGCCCGGGAACACACGGTTTACACGGGCTATTGCCTGCATCAGGTTATGACCGCTCATCGGCTTATATACGTACATGGTGGCGAGCGACGGAACATCGAAGCCCGTGAGCCACATGTCTCTTACGATGGCGATTTTCATCTCATCGTCGTTGTCTTTGAATTTTCTTGCCAGTTCCTTCTTGTAGGCTTCGTTGCCGATAATCGGCTGCCAGTCTTCGGGGTCCTGGTTCGAACCGCTCATCACTACCTTTACCTTCTCCGTCCACCCGGGGCGAAGCTCCAGCATCTTGCGGTAGATTTTGATGGCGATGCTTCGGGTCAGAGCCACAATCATTGCCTTGCCGGTGAGTTCCTGCGCACGGTTCTGCTCGTAGTGCTGGATGATGTCCCTTACCAGTGTGTCGATGGTGGCGTCTTCACCCAAGAGCACTTCCAGTCGGCTGTGCTCCTGCTTCGCCTGCCTGATCTGCTCCTCGGTGGCTCCCTCATCGGCTAGGTTGTCGAACTCATCGTTCAGCAGGTTCATCGTGTCTTCGTCGAGGTTCAGGTTCACCACACGGCTCTCGTAATAGACCGGACGGGTGGCTCCATCATCTACCGCCTGACTCATGTCGTAAACGTCGATGTAGTTGCCGAACACCTCCTCCGTGTCTCTGTCTCGGTCGCTGATAGGCGTTCCGGTGAAGCCGATAAACGAGGCGCCTGGCAGGGCTTCTCTCATCTTCTGGCTGAATCCCTTCTTCATCGTCAGGCTCTTGTTGTCCCAGTGCTCCTCGCCGTATTGCGAGCGGTGCGCCTCGTCGGTCATCACGATGATGTTGCGGCGGGTGGAGAGTGCCGAGTCGCCTTCTTCAAACTTCTGAATGGTGGTGAAGATGATTCCCCCACTCTTGCGGTTGCGCAGCAGATTGCCCAAGTCTTCACGGCTCTGGGCGTTCTGAGGTTCCTGACGAAGGAAGTCCTGGCAGCGGCAGAACTGACCGAAGAGCTGGTTGTCGAGGTCCTTGCGGTCGGTTACTACCACGATGGTTACTTCGGGCAGTCGCTGCACCAGCTGGTGGGCATAGAACACCATGGAGAGGCTCTTGCCCGAACCCTGCGTGTGCCAGAATACGCCGATTTTTCCGTTGCCTTCCACTGCGGTACGGGTGCGCTGCAGGGCTTTGCCCACGGCGTAGTACTGGTGGTAGGCGGTGAGAATCTTGGCGTATTTGCCCTGGTTCTTGTCGAAGCAGATGAAGTTCTGCAGGATGTCGAGCAGTCGCTGCTGCTGGAACATGCCGAGAAAGAAGGTGCGATAGTCGGCGAAGAGGGTAGACTCGTATGAGCCGTCTATGGTCTTCCATTCCATGTAGCGTTCCAGCTTGGCGGTGATGGTTCCGGCACGGGTCTCGCTCATGTCGCTGACTACGTTGAAGGCGTTGTAGCTGAAGAGGCTTGGAATGCTCTGCTGATAGTTCTTGATCTGCTTGTAGGCATCGTCGATGGTTGCATCTTCGGAGATGGCGCTTTTCAGCTCCACCACCACGAGGGGCAATCCGTTGACCATCACCACCATGTCGCAGCGCTTGTTCTTATACTCTTCCACACGCCACTGGTTCACCACCTTGAAGAGGTTTCTTTCGGGATGGTCGAAGTCGATGAGTCTCATCAGGGCTGTTCGTTCTTCGCCATTCTGCAGGAATCCCACCTCCAGACCGTTTTGCATCCAGAGTGTAAACTGCTCGTTGTTCTGTTCTAAAGTACCGATGCTGATATTGGTGATTTGCTTGATTCCTTCATCCATTGCATCGGCTGGCAGTTCAGGATTAAGCCGTCGCATCGAGGCGACCAAATCGGCACGATAGAAAGGCTCCTTATAGTCGCGCTCCACCTCGTAGCCACATTCGTACGCATAGCCGAGTTCGTCTCGGAACAGGGCAATGAGCGTTTGCTCGTATGCGTCTTCGGTGAATTTCTTGTCGTCTGCCATAATGTTAATATTTTATATTTTCTTTCTCGTTATTTTCTTTCGTAGCTCTTCTTATTCCGGGACTTCCAGCTCGCCTGACATTAAGCGAGGGAGAAGGGTGTCTCGGAGAAGGGAGAGGCGGGAGTTCTCTTTTTCCAAGGATTCAATTCTTGCAAATAAAGGCGACACAATAGTCTCAAAATCCTCAAATACTTTTTGCTCCGGCATTATTACTTGCAGAGACTTCATCAATGATCCCGATGCTTCCTTAAACGTTGACCCTGTAGATTTGTTTTCAATCTCAGGAGTTACATATTTCAAGAAGCAATACAAAAAACAAGTTCCTGCTTTCTTTGGAACAAGAGATTTAAAACCCTGATTGGTACAAATATCATTCTGAGCAATTGAAATATATCCAATAGGTGCTCTTGATGTAAACAATATAGTACCCTTAGGCATTAACTTTGTCGATGTGCTATTGTAGCCTTCTTCTGTTATGTCGATTACTCCTCTTGAAGTGTAAACGGCTGGATGGTTAGATAAGTCCTTCGGTGTTAACCAGGCTATTCCCTTCTGAGTGTAATACTCTGGCTTAGCTTTTGAAGGAGTACTTCCACCTACTATATCAGCAATTTCATCAAGCCTTCCTACTTTCCATCCTTCCGGAATCATTCCCAATTCACTATCCACGAACTTACCATCCTTGAAAGGCTCAAAGTCAACGAACCAATTCTTGAAAATAGCCTGCGCCATCTCCTCCAAATCAGCATTGATTTTGTTGTTCAACTCTATCTTCCGGTCGAGAGAAGAAAGGATGGAGGCAATGCGGCGCTGATTGGAAATGCTTGGCAACTTAACAGAAAATGAATTAAGAATAGTCACAGTTAGGAACTTTGTGGAAGTTCCCTGTGACATATTTTTCAATTGCTTTAAGCATAAAGATAATGCATAGTACAAAAATTTTATATCAACTTTTCCTCTTATTGGAGTAATAACATAAGTTCTTTGATATGCATTAAATTTTCCCTTATAGTATTTTATACTAAAATTACCTTCTGCATTATTTCCTGCTAGTAAAATCGCCTCTTGATCAAAAGCGTAACTATTGATTCGGAGTGTTTCAGGTGAACATGTAAAGAAAGGATATTCGCCATTACTTATAGCTGCATTAGAATTTAATTTTCCTGTTTTGAATATAGCGATTTTTCCAAGAGTAACTTCTTTCCACTCCATACTTTACACCTCCCATCCAATTTTCTTCAACTGCAATCTGATCTCTTCTTCCTGCTTCTTGCTTTCCTCAAACAGCTGCTTCAGCTCTCCGGTGAGATTCGTCATTTTCTCCTCGAAAGGCACTCCGTCGCCTTCGTCTTCGGCGATTCCTACGTATCTGCCAGGAGTCAGGATGAAGTCCTGAGCAGCAATCTGCTCGGTGGTGCACACGGCACAGAAGCCCTTTTCATCCTCCAGGGTTCCCTGCTGGAAAGCATGGAAGGTGTCGGAGATTTTCTTAATATCTGTATCAGGCATCAGCTCACGAAGCTTGCGGGTTACCATTGAGCCTAAGTTGCGGGCGTCGATAAACACGGTCTTGCCCTTCTGCGCCTTGTTGCGGCTGATAAACCAAAGACTTACAGGAATACCCGTACTGTAGAACAGCTGCGAAGGCAAAGCCACGATTCCCTCTACCAGGTCGGCTTCAATGATTTCTTCTCGAATCAGTCCCTCGCCGCCACTCTGACTCGAAAGCGCACCATTCGCCAGCACCAAACCTATCTTTCCGTTTGGAGCCAAATGGTGAATCATGTGCTGCATCCATGCAAAGTTGGCGTTGCCAGCTGGTGGCAAACCATACTGCCAGCGCACATCTTCCTGAAGCGCACTCTGTCCCCAGTCGCTGAGGTTGAAAGGAGGATTGGCAAGAATGAAATCTGCCTTCAGCGTAGGGTGCTGGTCATCATAGAATGTGTCGGCAAAGACATTGCCCAGATTTGCATCCAAGCCACGGATGGCAAGGTTCATGTGCGCCATCTTCCACGTATCAGGGTTTGCCTCCTGACCATAGATACTAATCTTGCGCAGGTTTCCCTTGTGGCGCTCTATAAACTTGGCGCTCTGCACAAACATACCGCCGCTTCCGCAGCAAGGGTCATAGACTCTTCCCTCGTAAGGTTCCAGAATCTCTACCAGCGTGCGGACAATGCAGGAAGGCGTATAGAACTCGCCACCATTCTTGCCCTCCAGGCTGGCAAACTGCTGCAGGCAGTATTCGTAGGTTCTGCCCAGCAGGTCTTTCTCCTCGCCAGCATCGTGCATTTCTATGTTCGTAAAGAGATCTACCACATCACCCAGACGGCGCTTGTCCAGCTCCGGACGGGCGAAATTCTTAGGCAGAATGCCCTTCAATCTTTCGTTTTCACGCTCAATGGCAGTAAGTGCTTCATCTATTATCACACCTATTTCCGGGGTGTGGGCAGCAGCACTAATCTTGCTCCATCGGGCTTCAGCAGGCACGAAGAAGATGTTCTCGGCAGTGTATTCGTCCTTATCTTCCGGGTCGGCGTATTCGTCGCCCTGCAGCTCCTGAAACTTCTGTTCGAAGCGGTCGCTGATGTATTTCAGAAAAATGAGTCCGAGCACCACACCCTCGTATTGCGAAGCGCTGAGGTTGCCTCTCAGAATATCGGCAGCCTTCCATATTTTCTCTTCAAAACCAATGCTGATTGTATCTTGTTTCTTAGCCATAATATGTTTATTTTTCTACGAGCACAAGCTTCCAGTCCTCATTCTGCAGAACGAGGGTCCCGTTGTTGTCCGTAATGGTGAATATCTGATTATCTATCTGTATTTTGTTCTCCTTTATTAAATAGGTGTACTGACCGCAAGCAACGTTTTCGGTGGTAGTTTGGGTTATTTTACCGCCTTCGTCGAAGTGGTTCACTTCCGTCGTTTCGGAGAAAGAAATAGCATCTGAGGTGAAACTGCAGAACAAAGGAGCCTCTTTTACGTCGATAAAGATACTTCCAACGCGCTGATAAAGGGCAGAAATCTGCCATTCGTGGGCTAAAAATGTGGTTTTGTAATGAAAAACCTCTGATTTTTCTGTTTCTTCGTCGCTAGAACAGGCGGTGGAAGAAAGCATAAAAAAAGCGACTATTATCATATAAAAATAAGATAATATTCGCCTGCGGATAAGAACATGATGATATTGGACTAACTTTGCCTGAGCAAAATTACCCCCCCCTAAAGCTTTGTACGTCAAGAAGTTACACCTTTTCATCTTAGTACTGTTATTATGTAGTTTCTAGCTTTCCGGACTATTGCTACGTCAATAATTTGTTAATTGCTAGCAAAGATAATAAAAAGTTGGCAAACCCAAGAATTTTATCACGTTATTTAA
>ENA-UEQW01002889-UEQW01002889.1-human-gut-metagenome-genome-assembly--contig:-NODE-2889-length-12404-cov-23.738379_pt1 | contig 12404 bp, 6 predicted proteins | sample MGYA00242947_ERZ507947 | MGnify/ENA primary metagenome ERZ507947 (study PRJEB26167, sample SAMN06115421) | human gut metagenome | host: Homo sapiens | place: China:Guizhou | collected 2015-03-17... | reverse complement strand
TTTTTTGCTGAAATATAAGTTGCATCCAGAACCATCATCTTTCAACTTTTTCTTTTCCTATGGGATGGCTGTGAATTGCTTCAATAATAATACCTCCTAAAATGATTGCAAACAAAGCAATAATCATCATACCAATTAACAATAGTTGTTGATACATTTTGCAAAGTCCTTTTTTAAGCGAGGCATTGCGTAGAAGCTGTCAAAAAATACAGATTTTTGGGGGGAGAATTTTTTCATACTACCTGTTCCCCTTTTGTCTAGCAGACACATGAAACGATTGGCTTCTCCCTCAATTGGCCAACTTTTTGTGGAAAGATTGGTGTAAAAGCCTTTGAATTACTATATTCCACTGTCTGCCGATTGCAAGTTCCAAAATAGATGTCGACCGGCGTCCGGTATGGAAGTGCCAAATAAATCCATCTGGCGTTGTAAAAATTGGCACAATATTCACTCAGAAGCGGCGTTGTTACAGGCTGACGTACTCTTTGACTCCGCCCGTTTCCCGATATGCGGGTTACTTTCTTTGCCGCTAAGGACTTAAAACCTTGGACGCTCCTTCTATGAGTTTCTTTTGCCACTGCGGAGCCTGATTCAGATAAACCCGCTACCTTCCCGCAATCTCTGTTTCGGTCAATTCTTCGCACAACGTTTCCAATATAACATGGCTTTTATATTTGGAGTTATACAAACGTCATTCTTTGCCAGGCGAATTTAACGACAGGTTACACCAGGTCGAGTTATCCAGTTTTCGGAGCCAACCGCACAACGCAACTTATACGACACCGGATTTTGATCTGAAACAATATCCCGGCAATGTCTTGAGCGATGAAGTCATCTATCTTCGCGTCTCCTGCAAAAAATACCCGGAGCGATTGCGAAAGGTGGTTGTCTGCGATGTGGTGAATCACCGAACGTTGGTTCTGTTGACGAATAACTTTGATCTTGATGCCCAAACCATCGGCGACATTTATAAATCCCGCTGGCAGATTGAATGCTTTTTCAAGATGCTCAAGCAGAATTTCAAGATCAAAACGTTCATCGGAACCTGCGAGAACGCGGTCAAGATTCAAGTTTGGACAGCGCTCAGTCCATACTGATGAACAGGTATTTGAAACTTTTGTCGAAGGCAGAATGGCATTTTTCCGCACTGGTGACATTTCTGAAATGGAATTTCTTCGTTTACCGGGACTTGCGATACTGGCTCATCAGTCTTTTACAAAGCCTCCGGAGCCGGAGAGTTTTCAACCGGAAATCCCATTTTAGGACAGCAGTTTCAATGACGGAGGGGCTGCTTTTGAAAAATCGCGTAAGTTCAGAGCCGTAGAGCGGGGATATACGTCAAATTACATCATTGGGAAAGTTGTTAGGTGTGACGGCGAGCAGCAGAATGCCGCTCGCCGCCGTTCTGTTTCGGCACTACTGTTCCTGCTTCTTTTCCTGTGCTGCGAAAGCTGCCTGGTCGGCGAGGGAGACATGCCCCTCCACCCGGCCGTCGTCGAGCGGATTGTCCACCCGGGTCTTCAGGTCGCGGAACATTCGAATCATATCCCGGATGCCGCATGGTAAAAACCAGAAGGTGGAAACCAGTCCCGTCAATACACCGACGCAGATTCCCCACCAGCGGTAGGCGGTCCACCACCTTTCCGGCCATGGAGCGATCAGATTCCAGATCAGTACTCCGAGGAACATGATGATCAGACTGTATCCCAACGACCAGGCAACCACAAGATAAGCGATGAATCGGTCGGTCTTTGTGTACTCCGGCGTGATTCCAATGATCTTGCGCCAGACGGAGTGGATGGTCCATCGTTCCGCGGTTTTCGGGTTGCCGTCCAGATTGCAGATGCCGCGATGGAGCAGGCGTTCCAGATTGAAGGGCTCTTTCAGTGTCAGGTAGGAACCGATAACATACGCCGCCACTCCGATGAGCATTGAGAGAAAATAGATCTCGTAGGAGTTGATCGGGAACTTGTCGGGATTCATCTCCCAGACGATGTACGGTTGGAAAGGACCGGAAACTTTTTCCAGAAAATTCCCCACGGGAATGTGCCAGTTTCTCTCTTCTAGAAACGGATACACCATGCTCCCCCAGCAACGCTGTAGAAAAATTCCTGCCAGCGAGACACCGGAACCACAGACAATGGCGCTGTAAGCCCCGAAGGTGGTGCCGAATCGAGTGTACAAGCCGCCGACCATGACCGGTCCGGCTCCCCCCAGCCAGATGGCGGTGGTAATTGACATGAACATCGCCAGATAGTCCATCTGCGCCATGAAAAGTGAACCGAAGAAGAAGCAGAGCACCACGAAGATCGAGGTTACCTTCAGCCACCTCAGATGTTGTTCCGGGGTGAAGGGGGTTTTTCGCAGCGGAAGGACGAAATCCTGAATGATCGTAGCCGCGGCGTTGAATACCCGCGAGTCATCCGTCGAGAGCATCAGCATGATCATCAGCAGCGTAAAAATTCCGATCAGGCAAAAGTGATGACGCAACACCACCGGGAGCATCATCTGGTGGTAGAGGGTGCGGAACTCCTGAAATACTCCCCTGGTTTCCGGATTCTCCGCCAGTATACTGCGGGCCGAGTCCAGATAGGGAGTGTCTGGATTGTCCGTTCGTGAAATCGGCCGATCCACCTGATAGCGACGGATCTGTTGCGGAATTTCCGCTGCTTTCCTCCGAATTTCTTCTGCGGTTTCCGGCGCGTCTGCGGCGACCTCCTCTGCTACTTTTCCGGAGAGTTCGGTGCGAATCGTCCGGGCGCTTTCGGCGAAATCCGGATGCCACATGTAGGTCATGATTCCCAGCGCGAGTAGCCCCATCATCATATAGGAGAAGCCGTTGCGCCAGGTGCCGAGCACACCTGCCATTTTCTGCTCATGCGGTGTGCGGCCGCAACCGGATGTGTCGTTGCCGATCCAGCTCGCCCGCTGAAGCACCTGCGAGGGCCAGGTGACAATCATCGCAAAGATATTGAAATCGCGCAGTTCCGACACGTCAAACGGGTTGAGAAAACTTTCACCTGCAACCCGATTGGAAGTGACCGGCACGATCTCGTTTTCCCACGAAAGTTCAACCAGCAGAAACACTGAGATGATTACGAAGATCGGGTAACACATCAGCCCCTGCAGGCAGTCGGTAACCAGCAATGACAGCCGTCCACCGCTCCAGATGATAATCTCGCAGAGGATCAGAACTCCTGCTACCAGCAGCATGAAGGTCGGGCACTGCCAACCGAACAGGTTAAAGGTGTGCGGCAGCCCGAGAAAATAGATGAAAAAACGCGCCGCCACTGCCGGGCCGATGCAGTTGCAGAGCATCTCCGAGGCGGTCCTTAAAACTGCGGCAAGAATCCGCAGGCCCCGGCTGTAGCGCATCTCCAGAAACTGCCCCATTGAGAGTGCTTTCGTCTCCCGGAAGCGGTAGACACAGTAGCCTGTAAGTGAGATCAGAAGCGAAAGCGGTACACCGATGTTTCCCCAGAAGCCGATTGCTCCACCGCACTGATACTGCCTCTCGATCATCATCACCAGCGTGATGACCCCGAGTGCCGACTCCATGTCGCCAACGGCGATCACATAACGGCCCGCTACCCGTCCGGCGGCAAGGAAATCCGCTGCCCCCCGGATATACCTTCTGGCGTTGATCGCCAGATAAAGAATAATGCCAGCGGAACCGCGACAATCAGCCAACCCCAGATATTCATATTTTAACTCCCCGTTCCGGCGGTATTCCTTTGTAACCGCCATTATTTTTCATTGTTCTGTTCAATTTCCTGCTGGTTCCAGATTCAGGAAACCTGCCGGAGGGACGGAAATTGTGACGATCCCCGATTTCAGACGGCAAGTCTGCTGTTGTTCCCCGAACACATTGAAACTTGTTACTGCGGCCGGGGTGTCGAGCTTCAGCAACAGCTCTTCGGTGTGTATTGCGTTGATTACGATCTGTTTCTGACACGGAATCTGCCGGACCAGACAGCTGGAGAGATAGACGGCGGTGATCGCCTCCTCCTTGCCGATCGCCGAAATGAGCGGGTAACTCAGTTCCGGATGCTCCGGGCGGAAGGTCCCCAGCTGCAGAGTTTCCCGATGCCGGGTGCAGAATGCCATCCAGAAGGAAAGCATCCGTTTGTGGGATTCCGGCAGATCACGGAGACGGCAGGAGATCTGCGGTACGCTGAAGAGCACATTCTGAATTTGAAGCGCGGCCGTTTCCGGCGTGTCGTGCGGCGGCCAGATCAACATATCGGAGTGAACCGCTGTCGAACCGGCGAGCAGTCGCAGATCGACCGTGCGGACCCGATTCTCCAGCAGATCCATTGCGCAGTCCGCCGCCCGGAAGATCGTGCCGTACCGCCGCATGCCGGGGCCGATGTACCGCTGCCGGAATTCGATCATGATTTCCGGCTTGATCGCGGTCAACCGGTCTCGAATGTCGGAAAGGAGAAGATCCACCGCTTCCGGCAGAGAATGCAGGTCGCGACCGGCAAAATTCTCCGCTTGCGCCGGATCGTTCTCTCTTATGGAAAAACTGTCGATAAAATCGAGTTTCAAGCCGTCGAGATTCCATTGCCGGACAAATTTCTCATACACGCCGACAAGGTACTCGCGCACCTCCGGAAAGCGGGGGTCGAGCACGCCGCAGACTGTCGGGGCAGGGTTCAGGTATTTCCCCTGAAACCTGCGGAAATCCCGCTCCGCCAGCACCCCGATGAAGGGAACGGGAAACCAGAGCATATAGCGGATCCCCCGCTCCTGAAAGCGGCGGATGTGCGCCGCCATGTCGGGGAAACGTTCCGGAGCCGCCGCCCAGTCGCCGCAGTGGGCGAAGACGCCGGGTTTCGTCGGACCGGCACAATTCCAGCCATCGTCGAGAATCATGTTGCGCAGATTGCACCGCCCCAGTTCCGGGAGCTCCAGCTCCAGCGCTCCGGCGGAGACGTCGCGCTGGAACTGATACCAGGTCGAGTAGAACGGCAGCCGGGCCGCTTCCGGTACCGGCGCGGGCGGGTACATTTCCTCGTACCAGCGGGCGATATCGGCGAGCGCTCTGGAGAAATGAACTGCCCGACGGTCAATCCGGAGCGAGAAACTCCACTCCCGTTTGGTTTTCTCCGGCGGGGGCAGAGAGAGAACGTTGATGAGTTCCGCCTGTTCGGACGGGCCGGTGTGGAGTTTTACCTGCGTCTGCACATCGGAAAAGGCGTAGCTCAGCCGGTTTTCCCCCTCCAGATTGAAATAGGAGATAACCGGAGCGTTCCAGTTCAGCGAGCTTGGAATCCACCCGCCTTTCCACCAGTAGGGCAGCAGGTGGTGGCAGGCGGGGTAGTCCGGCATCCAGCGGACCTGAACATCCCGCATCGGCACCGGGAATGACAGTGTGACCTCCGGCTGCGGAACTCCCGCCGCGGCGCGCAGTTCCACCTGCAAAATCCACAGCTCCGGTTCGGGAGAGTCCGAGTGAAAGGTTGCTTTGCAGGATTCCAGTTCGCCCCGCAGTTCGAAACGAATCGGAGCGATTTCGTGAAACAGGGATTTCATCGATCTTATTCCTCCACGGTGATCGCCAGAATCAGCGGCACCGACTGCTTTTCAGAAATGATCTCAATGGCAGAGAGTTTCGCCATTCCCTGCTGATTGATTCCCTGCATCGTAATCCCTTTTGCAACGACATCGTTTTCCCAGACATAGATATATCCACCGACTCCGTTTCCCCACTGACCGCTTTGAAGCGCCGGATAGACCTCGGTGGGAGTTGCAGCTTTCGCGTATGCGAGCTCTTGCCGTTTGGGTGGCACCTTCCATTCGCCGATCTGGATTCCGTTGAAAATCTCCAGATCGCGAGTCTGCCCGTCACGGAAATGCAGTCGGTACGTCAACGCCTTCTGCCCGGTGGCGTAGCAGGTTCCGTGCAGAAAAAAGAGACGGCGGACATTGCGGTCTCCTACCGGAATTTTCACGGAGACCGGATAATTGGGACGGTGCGTACCATTGAGCATGATCATCCCTTTGCCGTTGTTTTGCTTGGGATCGACAAAACGGAATGGAACTCCGCAAACCGTTGCCACTCCTTTCGGGTGACGCCAGAAATCCTGTTTCTCGTTCGGCAGCTGATCGTTCAGAGCCTGATTGCAGTATTGGGAAAGATCGAGCTGATGACATACTCCTGTCTTGAAAATAATTTTTTCCAGCTGACGTTCCGGGCGGGGCGCCGGTACCGGCGCACGCGAAAGACGGACAAGCGGCGTCAACGGGCGCTGCTGCGGGAACGGATACTCTTCCGGATTGTACGGAGGAAGCTCCACCACAACACGGGCGGCACCACGGGGAATCGCAATCCGGTAGTCAAAACCCCAGTGTCCCCGTCTGCATTCCACCGTATTCCCATTTACGACGACCGATCGTGGCGGCACCATCGAGACCAGCGTAAGAACATCGTCGCGATCGGCACCGAGGCCGATTTCCGCCGTGCGGGTATTGCGGTCAAATGTGCCATTCAGCAGCCGCATCCGTCCGAAATCGCCGATCCAGAGTGGATCGTTCTGCGCGATCAGATGCGGGAGCGTTCCTGTCCGGATCGGCCAGTCGGCAAATTCAAACGGCCCCCATAAAGAGTTCCAGGTTTCCAGGGAAACCTCGCGAGGCGCTTTTGTCTGGGAGAAATCCGAAGAGAGATTTGCTGTGTAAATATTGCGAATCTTCTCCCGGTCCCGTTCGCAAAATGCAAGATACTTCAAGGTGTTGAACGCGTTGCATACTCTCACACTGAGGCTCGCTTTCGATTCCAGACAGTAGGGAATTGTCATGGTCTCCGGAATTTGGCGAAGCATCTCCCGAACCAAGTTGCGGGACTCTTCCGGCAGAAAACGCAGGAGCATCCCGAAAAAAGGATAATCGTAACTGGTACAGCCTGCCAGCTGGAACATCGCATTCCAGCTTTCCGGCTTGTAAGGGCGCCAGGAAGATGCATAGGCTCCGTTGTTGTCAATGCCAACCCCGGGGGCCTATCTGGCCGTGTGCCCTTTCCGAGCCGCCGACATTGTGAATGTGCGCCGCCAGAGAAGAGATGTTACGATGCATTAAAGCACATGCCGTGACGGTCTGTTTGGCCGCGAGGTACAATGCCCGGTCCGCCAGCTCCCGATCTCCCATCCCGAGAGCAAGGCGATACATGATCGAGTACATGCGAAACCCGTCGCCGAACATATCCCCGGAGAGAATGAAGCTGGAACTGGTGCAGTTCATACCCGGAGCGCGCCAGGTCTGGCAGAGATCAGCCGCGGTGTAAAACTCCTTCAAAATTTCCCAGTTGCGTTCCACAAGATCCCAGCGTCCATAATATTTGGCTTCGGCGTAGGGAAATTGCAGCAATCCCATATTGAACATCGTCATATCGCCTTTCATCGGGTATCCGTGGCGGAATCCGCGCCATCCGGCAAAATATGCCGCCCGTCCGGTCATGGGTTCGACGAGGTACACTGGAATCAGCCAGGCACTGTTCGGGCGTGCGCGATAATAGAAGGATTCTCCGCGGGCGACACGATCAAGCTGCCCCGGGGAACGGTACACATCCAGAATGCGACGGCTTTCCGGGTCCATCATCAGCCATCCGGTCAGAACACCGAGCGCTTGATCCCCCATATGCGTGCCGCGCCATTCCTCGTTCTTGGAACGAACCTTCACAAAGTTATTGTACTCTTTGAGCAAAGTTTCTTCGCCCGATGGTTTCAGCGGAATGCGATCCAACAGGTCGGGGGCGGCAATCCGGTAAGAAAGTTTCGTCCCCTCGGCATAACGGAACGGACCGAATTTCGTCACCAGCACCGAGGCGGAAAGCTCGGTATCGAGCGCTAAAGGCGAATTGCCGGCCAGCGCCTGACTGAACATGGGCGGAAACGGGATCCAGGGCGCGACGGAATCGTCCAGAACAACCGCTTTTCTCACCTCATTCCATATCCGGATGACGCCGTTTTCGATGGCGAAAAGCTCTTCCACTTCCAGTGGGAAATATGCCAGAAGCCGCGCCATCGAACGGATCTGCCGCAGTTCCTTTTCCGGTACGGTTTTCCAGTTTTTACCGTAATCCGCCGCCTGCGGGGCGGCACCATGCAAGGTTCCGGCAGCAATCTTCCCCAGTTCCCCCGCGGCCTCGATCACCAATCCATGCGGCGAAGTCCGGATCTGCCTGGGAAGTTTCTGAAATACCAGCAGCACCGGCTGTTTCGGTGCCGGATTTTCCCAGAGAAGCAACAACCATCTGGCCGTCATTTTTGCAGGATCCAATCTGGAGAAATCGCGTTCAACGACCACCTTTCCATCAATTTCAGCCACGAGCGCTGCGGGAGCGGCAGGAGTTTGAAGCGTATTATCCGAAACAGTAATCTCCGGTGCATGAAAATCATACAGGACCCCGGGAGCAAGCCCGCTCCACCAGACATCCACCTGAGAAACGTTTCCCGATTGCAGATTGCGGAAGGAATAGGTACGCCGCGAATGCGTCCATGAGCCCTCCCGCTGTTCAAAACCGACCGGAACCGTTCCGGCGATATCGAATGAAACATTCCATTCGTCTGCCGTTTCCACGTATGGCTGGAACTCCTTCTGTGGATCTGCAAACAAGGTCGTATCGCGCGCATTGGTGCAAAGCAAAGTGTGCCAGGTTCCCTGAAAACCGAAAACGCCGGTTGCATACAGGCTCGCCCCCGGACGGATTACCGGTGTTTTCTTTCCGTCTGCAAACAGTTTTTCCCTCAGTTCCCCTCGTCGCGCCTCCGCCTGTTTCTCCAGTTTTGCACAAGCGAGAAAATCACCTTGGTTGAAGGCTTTTTTCCAGGAGGTCCGCAACGTTTTCCACTGCGTTTCCCATTTCTCGACATCGGTGGACAGGTTGCGTAACGCGGCAATCCGCTCCAGCACGGGAAGCTCATCATCCAGCGCCAGCAGACGGGCACCGAGACGCATTCTCTCTTCCGCGATCTCTTTGAAAAATCCAACGGCGGTGTCATATTCCGGAGAGAACACATATTTTGTTCCCGGATATTTTGATGCCCAGGAGAGCATCCGCTTGATCTCCAGCTCCGGCGATGTGATCAAACCGAACCGGGCCAGAGCTTTGGCATTGTTCCGCCAGTCCGTAATGCGCGCCTTGATCTCCTGCTGCAGATAGTTCACTCTTCGTTCGCGCAACCACTGATAGAAATTCGGACTTATGCAGTTGCCGGAATACCCCCGATAAAGTGACAGCAGAAATCTCTCAAACGCATCAATTTCCCGGAGGTCATCGGCTTCCTTCATTTTCTTCCGTCCGCTGCGTAATTTGTTCCAATCCGCAAACATCCGGTTGTATTCAAAGGGATCGGGATTGCGTTTGGCGATGCACAGAAAGCCGAGATCAATCTGTTCCGCACGCAATTCCACAAGTGATTTCTTTGTCGTATCGACATGCGTTTCGACCGTCTCCTCTACCGTAAGATCTTTGATCAAAAGGGTTCCCGTCACCTCCCGCAACCCGACCGTCAGCCAGCCGTCGAAATTTTCCGGAACCGTCACGGTATTGGTCAACGTCACCCAGTCAAAACTGCCTTTCAAGTCATGATTCGAGCCGAACTCCGTCGATTTTCCTGCGACCATTCCCCACAGAAAAAATCGTACTCCCTGGTATGGTTTTGTTTTTGCCGCGATATTCTCGCCTTTGAGAACCACTTTGAATGTCAGCTTCTGCCCCTTGTACAATTTCATCCAGAGCCGCATCCGATGAAAATCTTTCGGTGAACGGTTGACCAGGCGGACAATCCCGTCCTTGCCGGGGGCTGCATCTATTCGCCAATCCGCCAGCGAGGGATAGAGTTGCCGGGGTTCCGCACAGAGAAACAGCGCAGCGAACAATGCAACTGCAATAAAAAGATATTTCACGACACTATTTTCCTTTCATTATTTCAGCGAAAAGCATTCACCAGAAAGCGAGAACCGACTCCGACCCCCATTCCCCAGCTGATTTTCGCTTCAAACTGTTGCGGTTCCAGCGCAACAATCAGCACATGGTCTCCCTTGGCCAATGGAAGCCCGCGCCGGTACTGATTCAGCGGCGCACCTCCCAGCGTCGGCGAAAAGATTCTCGGCTGTTCCCCGCACGGGAAGCCGCCTCCCGGCAGCTCCATTTGGGGGAACAAACGCTGGCGGCCGAACAACATATGCACATCGTCATGCAACACCTCCACCGAAGGATCCAGATAAACCTGATTCGAAGTCGGACTGTTGAACATCAGTGTGTATTCGCCGTCGGCCGGAATCGTAAAATGAAAACGAAGGACAATCTGGCCGCCGTTTCCACGGAACTCCTCCGGCACCGCCAGCTCTGCCAGAAGGGGATCAAACATAACCGTACTCCACTGTCCGGCACGCAGATCCACCCGATACCAGTGCATATTTTTCTGCATGAAAACATCGGCGTGAATGCGGTATTTGGCAAGATCCGGCGCCGGGGCCGCCGTTGCTCTTACATTTGCCGGAATACGTTCCTGCAGAAGCAGAATTTGATCCGTGAACGCCTCGATTGTCGGCGGGAATTCCAATCCGGTGATCGCCGTGCTGCGGACCACGAGTTCGTGCCCCGTCGGGCGAAGCCATTTCTCCGGGATGCCGTCCGGATTCAAGATCCCCAGAATTGCCCCGGCGGTTGCCGCGGTACAGTCGGTATCCATGCCGCAGTTCGCCGCATCACAGATCGTCTTCCCGAAATCACCCTCGCCGGAAAGAAGCGCGAGAACCATGAACGGAATATTGATGCACACATCCGTTCTGGCCTCCGTCGCATACTGCGCAAACAGAGCATCGCGGACCGTCCGCCAGCAATGCGTGTCTCGCCAGAGGGTACACGCCGAACGAATTCCCGCCGCAAGAAATGAATCGGCAGGAAGATACGAAAGTCCGGCATCAATCAGCCGGTCGATCCGCGTCTCGGTGAAAGCCAAAGCCTCCAGCGCGGCGCAGAAAACTTCAGCGTCAATTCCGCTGCCGGCATGATCGATGCAGGCATCCTCCCGGGCGAACTTCACCGCCAAATCGGGATTCCCCGGCGCAAGACACGCCCAGAGTTCGCTGCGGATCGCTGCCCCCATCCCTCCGGTATAGTAGTTGTTGTATGCCCCCGACCATGGCGGCCGAATTCCCAGTGCAAGATTGTGCATCGCCACCGCGTATTCATCGCAGTGGAAATTCATATGTTTCAACCAGATATCCGCCAGAATCTCACGATGAATCTCCGGTTTTTCCATACGGTCGAGAGCGGCAACATACATTGCCTGAAGCTCAAGATCGTCGTTCGGCAGAGCGCCGGTCGGTACGGGATCGTAGTAGGTGAGATGGTTGACGAAAGGGAATCCCTCAAACGGGGCTCCCAGAGTTCCACCGATGTTTTTCCCCTGCCAGCAGGCAAGGACCTTTTTTCTGTAATCTGCAACTTGATTCATAACTATCTCCTTCACAGGATGATGAAATCATCATCCGTCAAATATTGTCCCCGCCATTTCAATGAATGAACCGAGCCGTCCTTAAACATGGTATTGATCACGTCAGCATGAATCGGAATCCAGCGGTACTGCGGATAACTGTTGTAGGATGACCAGCCGATGTACTGCCCATCGCGAAGACGGTGGGTGCCGTAGACCAGGCCGCTGTCCCCCGCCTCGCACCATGTTGTTTCCGCCATGATCATCGAACTGTTGCGGATTTTATTGAGTTCCACGACAGGAACAAATTTCGCGGTGTTATTGACTTCCCGCCTGAGCCAGCCGCCGACCGTGTCGGAGGTGGCCGTATGTCTGCCGGTCGGGACATAATTCGGACACCAGTACGGATCAGCGGGCATCGCATCATCAATCACGGTCGGGTAGTTCAAATCTGTCCGGATTGCCGGACAGAAAAAAACATTTCCAGGCTCCTTGAACGCGATGATTTCACTATCCCAGGGAAGAGTTTTCAAATTCTTTGTCTGCCTGAGATAAATATTAATTTTTGCACAGGCTCCGTTACTTTGATTACTGCCGCTGTGAGGCGGCATATAATCGTTGTTGTCTCCAATGTAGGTGGCAATTCTCATGTAGATCTGCTTCATATTCGAAACGCAGGAGATCGACCTGCCTCTCTCCCGGGCGGAGTTCAGTGCCGGCAGCAGCAGGGTAGCGAGAATCGCTATTACCGCAATAACAACAAGAAGTTCTATTATAGTGAATTCTTGTTTCTGTATCGTTCTCATCTCTTTCCTCCCGTTTCCTGAATTGTTGTCAAACGACAATACTCTCCCATGTTGTCCATACTCTTTTGGGCTCATATTTTTAGAACTTATCAACTAATAATATCATAACGGAGGATAAATTGCCATAATTTTATTCATCGTTATCATCATAGCT
>ENA-UEQW01002888-UEQW01002888.1-human-gut-metagenome-genome-assembly--contig:-NODE-2888-length-12406-cov-8.062779_pt1 | contig 12406 bp, 17 predicted proteins | sample MGYA00242947_ERZ507947 | MGnify/ENA primary metagenome ERZ507947 (study PRJEB26167, sample SAMN06115421) | human gut metagenome | host: Homo sapiens | place: China:Guizhou | collected 2015-03-17... | reverse complement strand
TATGCTTGGAATATGGATTAGATATACCTAATCTTAACAATGTGGTAATTGACAATACCGCATTCAAACGCAGGACTGAAATCAAAACATATGGCACTCACTGTATCATCATCTCACAGATAGAGATATCACAGGCACTTCGAAACTGTGTGGACAGATCTTCAATGAATGATTCCTGCTGCTCTATCCTTTCCCCTGTTTCCCGCACACTCATCACACCACATACCCAAATCATTGGGACCCCACCCCTCTCCCTCTCTCACTCCTTCCCTCTCACCCACCACCCTCCTATGAAATCAACTCCCCTCCGCTGCTATTTGAAATCGGTAAAACAAGACCCTTCCTTCCAAAGCGCCATCTCCCTCTTCCGTCGTTGGCAGAAGAACCACGAAGACTCCGACGACTACTATTGCCACATGCGCTTCGAGGATGGAAAACCGTGTCTGTCAACAGAAGCAGAGAGCATTCTATCGCATTCGATTCCAGAACTCTCGGTGTAATCAATGTATTCCCTCCTAAACGCTAGAACGGAAGAGTGGATGGGCGCTCCCACGGAAACGGACGTGGTTGACAACAACGTGTTGCTAGAGTCCATCGTGAACGATATATTCAAAAATGACGTGGATGACGGCGATGGTGGAGAGATGAGCGTGGATGGAGACATGAAGTAATCCCATTTCTTCTCCATCCCCTCTAGTCTCACCCTCGACGATGACCACCTTCTTTCTCAATCCGATATCGACAATTACCCCGTGAAGATGACCCAGCAGCAACTGCTCATGCTCAACGCCTTTTCCAACCGTCTCACATCTCTCTTCAACGACATCACCAAGTACGGCGTGCCCGTTCAAGTGATTCAGCCTCACATGACAACGCTTCGTCGCATGATCGCGTCCAGTCGCGACATCCAGTGCCGCATCCAGTCCTTTGCTCGCAAGCACCCTGCTTCGGAGAGTGCGTTCACCACACCGGAGAGCTGTGGCTCCACGCTGTCCATGGCAGAGTTGCAGAGTGCGGAGAAGGAGAGAGTGCGATTGCAAGGGGAGTTAGACGCGCTGAACGACAAGCTGAAGTTCTTCTCCTCCGAGTACCAGCGCATCACCGATCTGTACCTACAGGAGAAGGAGAAGAATGAGACCCCATCCGAATCCACACAGCCTCGTCTCGAAGCACTGTGAGGGATGAGGATGATTGTGACGCATAGACTGAAAGAGCGAGAAGACTCCCAGAAGAAGATCCACTCACTACAAGAGCAAGCGGAGGAACTGGAATATGCGTTGAAACGACTGCTTGAGACGGGAACGGTGATTTCCCCCGAGTTGGACGAGCGGATTCAGCGAGCCATCAGCAACCCGAATCTGCTAACAGCCGACGACTTCCTCGATGACGACGCCTCTCCTGTTTGTTGATACGACATACAGTTCCGACGAACCAATCGTCTTTCAGCGAAACGCCCACATGCGACATGTCATTCCATCTCCTTCTTGCTTCCTCGGACAGCCCTTCTTCATCCCTCCCGTCTCGACTCCAGTGCGTCTGAAATGGACCCGGATTGCAACAAGGATCCATGCGTGATACAAACGTGCTGCGCGCACTCTCCCTTCTCCACAACTCTGATTCCATGCCCAGAGTGCGCTGCTCTGCTTGACGAGATCATGAAGTTGCGAACCCAGATAGCGCAACGACGAGGAGAGAGACCGATGCGAAAGTACTTCTCGATTGCACCGACGCTGTACACCTTCTTCAACACGCATCTCAGGAAACAACAGCTCATTCGGTATTCCATTCCCCGATTTCCTCATCTCCCAGAATGACAAGTGCGAGATCGATGCAACTGATGGAAGCGAGAGAAGAGGACGACACGAATTACCTGGAACCCTTCATCCACGCATGTCTCCTTCCTCTACCCAATCCGTTCTTCGCCTCTACAGAGTTTGTGCGCCATTATCTGAGCTTGTGCGACGACATGTGTACTGTCCCCTTCATTCTGTCAAGGATAGGTGACATTCTGTTTCTAGAATCGAGGGTACTTCAGCTGCAATCTCCCGTCCATGTATTCGGTGACCTTCGTGGGAACATGGCGGATCTCGTGTCCTTCTCGAAAGCGCTGTGGCCTCTGGGAATGCACCTCACTCCCGGATCGTTCCTCTTCCTGGGAGGCTATGTGGGTGCCGGAGCCTATGGACTCGAACTCCTCTCCTATCTATTCGCCGAAAAGGTGAGTCATCCGGAGAAGGTGTTTCTTCTGCGTGTGGGTGATTTCAACGCAAATGAAGAGTAGGGGTGTGTTCAGCAGTGCTTCCTCGAACAACTCAAAGAGCGCTTTCCCGAGAAGACGGCGTGGGAAGTGCGAGTGAGGAGAGGGCATGAGGAGTAGATATGGAACAAGACCAACGAGGTGTTCAGCCACCTCCCGCTCGCCGCCACCATCGACGACTCCATCTTCTGTGTACACGGGGGCATCCCTCGGTTCCTGCATGGAGAACAGCCCGTTCAAATCAACACCCTCAACCAGATCCCCGTTCCTCTTGTCATCGAACCCTCTCCCGTTGTGAATGAAGTTCCCCTCGACATCCAACCTCCTCCCGTTGTGGACGAATTCACGCGGTGTGTTGCAGCAATGCTGGGGTCCGAGTCCGCCGATCCGAGTGAAGATGGACTTCCCTTTGGAAAACGGACGATGGACGCCTTCCTAAACGCAAACGGACTGTCCCACGTCATCCGTTCCCACGAATCCGTTCACGATGGAGTATCCGTGCGAATGAACGCCACGCTCCTGACAATCGACAGCAGTCCAATCGTAGAGTCGTAGCACGCCCGTCACTCGTAGCAACGCGATCGAAACGCACTCTGCGGCTGTGTCCTCGTGGATCATCACCGCATCCTTGTACTATGTCATCCTGCTAGCGAGAGCGAGTCATCTCCGTTTCATGTGATCTCGTCTGTTTCTTGTCCGTTCCCCTCCCATTGCATGTAACACAACCATCCACATCCACCCGCAACAGAAAACCACCCCACACCCCCCATCCCCACACATGAACCTCCTACCCCTCCAACCTCTCCCACACACCACCTTCAACATCGCACCACTCTCGCCACCCCACACCTCCCTTTCCTTTCTCCATTGAGGGGAACCACGGCGGAATCGAGAGAAGAAATGGAGAAACAAGTCGTGTGGCGTCCCCTGTACTGCGTTCTTCCTATTCCACTTCCGAATCCGCGGTGGAGAACCATGAATGGAGGTTTTTGCGCTTTTCATTAATCCAGATAGAGGCAGCGTGAAACCGATTTCTGCTGCGATTCTTAGTTTCCTTTCTCGTTTTACTCGCGATCCGATTGAAAGTGGAACTTGCAGATTCAAATTCAATACGCGGTGAGGACAGGAAAAGAGACGGGGGACCGGGGTTCACGCCGAACGAGCAGTTCGTGAAGCTGGTGAAACACGCGATTGCGTGTCAGTGCGATTTCGGCAAGTGTCCCGTTCCCGGTTGTGCTGTAACGCAGCGCATCATGTCGTTTTTGTCTCCGTCCGTCGCTCGGAAGAGGATGCGTATCGAGCAGCAGGCGGAGAGCCGGAAGCGCGCGCGTGTCCAGCAGGGGATCAAGAAGCCGTCGCCGCACCAGCCGAAGGTGGTCCATCGCGTGTGCGTTCCTCCGGCGAAGGGGGACTTCGTGCACATGCGCGTGGAGTACTACATGAGTCGCTGCAACGAGTACAACCCGCTGCTGTCGACGCTGACGAAGAGCCAGCTGCAGACGTACATCGGGTTCCTGAAGTCGCGGTACGTGAGCACGTTCTACAGCCCGCTGCTGCAGATGCTGATGCAGCACAAGGACAACCACGGCATCTTCAACACGCCCGTGGATCCGGAGCGGCAGAACCTCCCCACGTACTACAGCATCGTGCAGCAGCCGATGGACCTGGGGACGATCCGCGACCGGCTGGCGCGCGGCGAGTACACGTCCTCGCGCGACCTGGTGGCGGACATCCGACTGGTGTTCCAGAACGCGAAGAAGTTCAACCCGCCGACGCACTTCATCGCCGTGTGCGCGACGTCGCTGCTGAAGCTGCTGGACACGGAGCTGGAGAAGATCCGCGCCCGCGTGGAGCAGAACCGCGCGACGCAGAGCACGCACTCCTGCTCCTCCTGCCACGGGTACCCGTGTCGCCTGTGCGGCGAGAAGTGCCTCAAGTACAGCCCGCCGGTGTACGTGTGCGACGGCGACTGCCACGAGCGCATCCTGCGCAACGCGACGTACTACATCATCCGCGGGAAGAAGGGGCGGTACTGCCAGAAGTGCTACGCGAAGAAGGTGGCGGGCATGGACAAGGTGGAGCGCAAGAACCTGTTCGTGCGGAAGAAGAACGACGAGGTGTTCCCCGAGTCGTGGATCCAGTGCAGTCGCTGTCGCGAGTGGATGCACTGCGTGTGCGGGCTCGTCCACCCGCGTCAGGCCTCCGCCTCCTACGTCTGTCCCATCTGCCTCATGGAGGACGTGCACCGCGTGCCGAAGCCGCTGCTGGGCGCGCAGGCGATCGCGCGCTGTCCGCTGAGCGACTTCTTGATGGGACGCATCGAGGCGTGCGTGGACGAGGAGGTGACGAAGTGGCCGCGCCGCATGCAGCCGTCGGAGGAGGCGTTGCGCGCGCTGAAGGCGAGCTTCGTGATCCGCGTGGTGAGCAACATCAGCACGTCGGTGACGGTGAAGCCGGCGCTGGCGCCCATGTACACGACGAGTGCCGCGACGAGTACTGCGACGAGCACCGCAACGAGTACTGCAACGAGCACCACAACGAGCACCACAACGAGCACCGCGACGCCGTTCAGCATCCCGTACCAGAGCAAGTGCATCGCGTTCTTCCAGCACCGCAACGGCGTCGACATTTTGCTGTTCGTGCTGTACGTGCACGAGTTCGACGACCGCGCGCCCGAGGCGAACCGTCGCTGCGTGTACATCTCGTACCTGGACAGCGTGCACTTCCTGTCGCCGCGGTCGCTGCGCACGCCCATCTACCACACCATCCTCAACGCGTACCTGCAGTACGCGAAGGAGCGCGGGTTCTGTCGCGCGCACATCTGGGCGTGTCCACCCTCGCGCGGCGACGACTACATCTTCTCGCACCACCCGCGCGACCAGCGCACGCCGAACGCGGACCACCTGATCAACTGGTACCGCAGCCTGCTGGCGCGGGGCGCGGAGCAGGGCATCGTGAGCCACATCACGTGCCAGCTGGACGAGCTGCTGCACATCAACGCGCTGCACACCAACAACCCCGACGTCATCGAGCGACAGATCCAGTGTCTCTCCATCCACGGACCCAAGGAGACCGACCTGCCCGAGGCGGTGCTGGAGCGCGTGCAGTCGACGGCGAGCGCGCAGCCGCAGTCGCCGCAGTCGTCGGACTACGAGTCGGAGCTGAGCAACGAGAACGAGAACGAGTCGGAGAGCTCGTCGGAGCTGTCGTCGCTGTCCACGCCCTCCGTGGCGCCCAGCGAGCCGTCGCCGCGGCAGATCGCGTCCATCGTGCCGCCGACGGGGTTCTCGGAGCTGGAGCGCGTGCTGCTGCTGACGATGCCGTACTTCGAGGGCGACTACCTGCCGTACATCGGCGAGGACCTGCTGAAGGAGATCTACCAGGAGACGCTGAAGCCGAAGACGCCTCGCTCTGTGGGTGTGTGTGCGTGAGGTGACGCGTAGGGACTGTCGCACGTGTCGTCGCTGTCGACGTCGTCGAAGAACAAGGCGGAGCTGAAGGACCGCATCCTGCAGGACAACATTCTGCAGCTGCCCTCGGAGTTCCTGCGGAAGTACGCCAAGTCCATGCTGGAGAACCCGTGTCGCTTCATGACCGTGTACCTCCGTCCCTACTGCAGCTACTGCGGGAAGGTCATCGTGGGCGGCGGCGTGCGCTGCGACGAGTGCTTCCACCACAACACCCCCTTCTTTTTGTGTTCTCGGTGTTCACAACGCGTGCGCGTTTTCTCTATCGCTGATGCCTAGAATCTGTACCACTCGCACCCGCTCTCTCCCATCGAGTGTCCGCCGCTCCCTCCCGTGGTGGAGCGCGATCCGCTCATCTCGTACCCGTTCTTGGACAAGCGTCACGAGTTCTTGCGGCTGTGTCAGGGCAACTTTCTGCAGTTCGACACGCTGCGGCAGAGCATCCTGTCGACGTCGATGGTGATGGAGTTCATTTTCCACAAGGTGCCGGACCCGTTTCTGGACCTGTGCGACTCGTGCGAGAGAGTGCTGTACGACGAGTATTATTTGTGCAAGCACAATGATGACTATCGGTTGTGTAAGGAGTGTTTGAATAAGGATGGGGGCATTCATGCCAGGACCCATTGCGAGCCGAAGAAGGACTGTACTATGTGATTCATCGCGGTTGCGCTGTTTGTTGGCAGAATTCTCTTTCACCATGGGAGAGGGCGTCGAGCTTCCCGAGTTCTTCCAGGAACGGACGGTCCAGGCGCGTCCCGTCCTCCTGGCCAAGTACTCGCACGATGGCAAGTTGCTCGCCGTCGTGCACAACGACTACTCCCTCTCGATTTGGGACAGTCAGGACATTCTCGTGAACACATTCGAGCAGCTCTTCTTTCAACCCCGAGCCGGAGGTCGCAGCAACGCGTATCACGTGGTGTTTCTGGAGTGGTCCGCCAGCGACAAGTACCTGTATCTAATTGTGGACTGCAACGGGTTCTTCATCGACGTTTACGGCAGCAAGAAGAGCTATCGCAATTTCACGTGTGTTCTGTGCTTTCTTTTTAAATGGTAGCTTCGACCAGGCACTCAACTCCTTCGCGGCCCATCCCAGGGAAGATGGACTCTGTATCGTGACCTGCTTGGACAAGGTGATTCTGCTGAATATCAACAAAGACTCGCACGAAGTGCTGATCAACTACCGCGACTTGGCGAAGACGGACTCTGCGAAGAGGATGAGCATCCCATCGTATGCGCAGTACGCCGGTGTGGATGACTTGGTTCTATTATGGATTCCGGGAACGCTCCTCCTCGTTCAACAGGGCAAGATCATCAAGTCGGTGCCAGTTAAGCCCTGCCAGCCTCTCCAGCAGCGCATCTTTGTGGACTACGCAAATCAGAAGTGCATCGTGGCGTGTCGTAACGAATTGCTCACTCTCTCGCTGCCCGATCTCGAAATACAGTCCTCCTATCGCGACTCCGTGAACGATTCCTCCTGGAAGTCCATCGACTACCTGGCGCGTGAGCATCTGCTCCTCGCCATTCCGGAGACCTATGTGCTGGAAGGACCCGTGTTTTATCTTCTTCCGTCGGAGGGCGAGTTGGAGGTGGCGATCTACCGCGAGCCGAAGCAGCATCTGGTGTGGGGCGGGATTCACCCCTCGGGACGCAGCATTCTGTTCTGCAACGAGCAGGGCGAGTTGGTGTTGTTCCGGAGGAAGGAGGAGTGCGTGTGGCACGTGGGGGGTGTGGAGGTGTGTGAGGCGTAGGGTCCGATGTATCCGTACCACTTCACCTACCTGAAGCGCAGCGAGCCGGGACCGAGCGAGGTGGAGGCGTCCTTCCGGGAGAAGTACTTCCCCTTGGTGGATCGGGGCATCGACCGGATGGAGTGCAAGGAGCGGCATCCGATCGATGTCGTGGGTTGTGAAGGAGAGGAGGGGCTGTCTCGAGGCGAAGTGACGCCCTACACGATGGAGTTGGTTCCTGGAGAGGAGGAGTTGGTGTTGTTGCGGAATGACAGTGTGTTGCCTCCTCCGTTAGATGACATTTATAACATGCATTCGATGTGGTGTGTTTTTTCGTTAAGGAGGGGTGGTGTTAACAGTTAAGGAGGGGTGGTATTAACAGTCAAGGAGGAGTGATTCCAATCAGAACGAACTGTTGTCACTCACAACAGAGACACAGAAAAGGACAGAGAAGAACACCCAAACAAGCACGCATAGCCTAATTGGATAAGGCGCTTGCCTACGGAGCAAGAGATTGTGGGTTCAAGTCCCACTGTGTGCTTTCTTTTTCCCTCCCCACACTCAAACCCACCACGCTCTCCTCTCCTCGCACAACCCTCTTTTGCACACTTGAGTGAAGGAGGAGACAGGATGACAATCAATCTCTCTTCGTTTTCCTCTTTTCCCTCCTCCGCATCCTCTCGGAACGTTAGTGCCCTTTCCCGCAGTGGTTCGTTGATCGAAGACGCATCTGACCATGGACCGTAAGAAGGATCGCTTTGCATCGATTGACTCTTCCGGCATATCGAAGAACCGGAGAAACGCGCTCATGCGGCAGGCACGTGGGAAGCCGACGAAAACGCCGACGGCCGCCAAGAAGAAGCAGAGACTGAAGCTGAACATCCAGCAAGCCATTCACGAAGCGCTGGACGACTACACGGCCGAGCATGTGGATGAGTACTCGTCCTACGCTTCCGAATTGGTCCCCGTCTCCCCCGTCATCGTGACAGGACCCGAGACGAAGCGCAGACACAGTTTCGATCTCCAGATGGCGCGCTCCCCCATTCTCGCTCCAAAGCCGGCTCCAAAGACCGAGTCCCTCCCCCCTCTCCCTCCCCTATCTCTGGACGAGAAGAAGGAGGAAGTCCAAGGACCCACCCGTAGTGTGTTGATTCTCGCTCTCACACGTAGTAGAAGACTTGCACGACGCCGCAGACGACCTGTTCGACTCCCTCTTCCGCAGCAGCGTCCTCACCAAGCCCGCGCTGTCCATGAAGCAGGAGGAGGAGATGAAGCGCATGCTGTTTGAGATCGTCTCCCGCAAGGCCCAGCTGCCCGGCGAGGACGAGGACGACGTCAAGTTCTTCTTCGACAAGGCCGCCGTCTCCCCGCTGGTGGACGAGCTGCGCTACGAGTCGCCGTACGGCAACAGCGCGCGCGGCTGCCTGCTGGAGGCACTGTGCAAGTACGACCTCTCCTTCGACGCGCTGGTGAGCGGGAAGCTGAGCGAGTACCTCCTCCAGTACACGCAGGACGAGCGCGAGCTTCACATCTCCCCCGACGGTACGCGAAGGGCTCGGTGGTCACGAATAGACGACTTCGCCACCATCCAGAAGCAGGTGGGCAGCGTGCATCGTTATGTGACGCTCTTCCACTTCCTCGTGGAGGTGGCTGTCTCCTCGTTGCTTCATCTCTAGTCGCTGAAGGCGGACGTGTCGCTCCACCCGCCCCTCACACCCCAACTTCTTCAGCAGTACACTGCACGAGCGAAACGCCTGCTGCGCAGCGTGGAGTGCTGTGTGCGGTCGCGCAACGCCATCGAGAAGTACTCGGAGACGCTCGCCGCCTCCACGCTGTCGCTCTTCTCCATCGCGCCCTCGCTCATCGCGCCCTTCTACTTCTTCGTGCTCCACCACTGGCCGCGAGGCTACTCCGACAAGGTGGTCGTCGCGCCGTGGGCTGACGCGTAGATCATCGCGCTGATCGGGTTCGTGGAGATCCTGCTGTCGTCCTCGCCGCCGCTGTACCTCACGCCCTTCCTGAAGCCCGCCGTCACCGCCGTGTTCAAGCGCGTGTGCGAGGAGCTGCTGGGCGACCAGGTGGAGGTGAGCAAGCGCGCGGCGTACTTCATGCAGGACTACTATCTGCGGTGCAACTACATCGCGATGGACGAGGCGATCGGGACGCTGGTGAAGGTGACGCTGACGAAGGGGAGTGAGTGTGGGTGTGTGGAGTGAGGCGTAGTGGACCACTGGAATGAGATTATTGCCGTGATTTGCGAGAAGGCGTTTGACGTGATTCTGGACGATATTTAGTTTATGTATTATGAGTCTTTTGGGGTGTTTGTTGTGAGTAGTCGTTGAAAGGAGACGTTAAGGCTTCTCACAAGAAAACACACACAGCAACAATAAAGGACACTAGAAACGACTCTTCCTCTTCTTCGGCAAACGAATGGGATCGATGATCGTGCCGCGACGCGTCTTGATCTCCGGCTTCGTCAGATTCGCAAACGACGTGCTCGAGTTCCACTCCCTGCCCAGCGGCTGACGCATCGCGCGCTCGTACTGCTCGCGCGACGTGAACGGGAACGGCACGCCCTCCACCACGAACTCCTTCTGCTTCGCACCCACGTTCTGGTTGATGATCACGTGCTTCAAGTTCTTGTCGCTCCGCTCCGGCGCCTCCTTCTTCGCCTCCACCTTCGCCCTTCTCGGCTTCTTCGGCTGCGGTGCACCCTATCCATCACGCCCCCAACACACCCCAACAATTCCAGCCCACGAGCCCCAGCCCTCCAGCACCGTCGGCTTCTCTTCCGGCGCGTTCTCTTCGATATCCTTCTTCTTCATCTCCTCGAACTCCTTCTCCGCATCCGCATCCGCGTTGGTGAACGCCAGGTTCATCAGTTCCTCCTGGTTCATGCCCTCGAAGCCCAGGTCGCCCGTCACCACCTCACGCTTCTTCGACGACTTCTTCTCCAGGTTCGACAGCGCCTCGCCCACGTCCACCGCCTCCTCCGCCTCCTCCTTCTTCCGCGACGCACTGTGGCTCACGTTGTCCGTCGCCGCCGCCAGCCATGGGTTCGCGTCGTCTTTGGGTGGGTGTGGTTGTGCTGAAGGTGTTGAAGGCGCTGGTTCGTCATCAGACACGTCGCTGACCTCGTCGAGAAGGTGGCTGGCGGCGGGCTTCTCCTCCTCCTCGAACACGCTGGGCACCACGGGGGCGGTGAACAGGGGCTACACGTGAGGGCGTTTCACCGAGCGAACCTGATCCACCTTGATATGCTCCTTCACCTCCAGACTTTTCGCCTTCTTCTTCTGTCGCTTGATCTCGCCCTCTGCCAGCGCCGTCTTGACGGCTTCCGACTCTGCCGGCTCCTCCTCCTCCTCTTCCGACTCCTGATCGAACTCCTTCTCCTCCTGCAGCGACTGAATCAACTGCTCTGCCTCCAGACGTGCCTCCTGTCGCTGCTTCTCCATCGCGCGCTTCATGAATTCCATTCTACGCCTCACATTTCCCTCCCTCTCGCACTCAAACACGCCGTGGTGCTCCTTCTTCTTGTCCGCGTCGATCTCCTTCAGCAGGCTCTCCGCGTCGTCCAGCAACGACTCCTTCGTCACCTCCTCCTCGCTGCTTGACTCCTCCTCGCCCTTCATCTTCGCGCGCAGACGCTCGCCCTCGCGTAACTGTTCGTTAATCGCTTCCTAAGCGTGATTTTGGGCGTGTGGCGGCTACGCGGGTCAGAGCGTCGCTCATGCCTCCATGTTGCAATGCACGCTTGATCCACTACAATGACATCGCAGAATGAATCAGTACCTTTGAGGTGTTCTTGTGCTTCAACGACATGCGTTCCTTGGCGCGCTTGATCGCATCCTTCTCCAACAGCTCCTTGTACAGCTCGGGGTCCGTCTGCTTGATCAGCTCGCGCTCCTTCTCCTTGCGGCGCTCTTCCGCTCGCTTTCGGATCTTGTGGTACTTCTTGCTCTTGATCTTGTTGATGCGCTTGTTCTTCTGCTCCTGGTAGAAGAGCAGCGACTTCATCTTGGCCAGCTCCTCATTGCGTGCCTTCACGTCCTCCACGCTCAGCTTGTTCATCTCCAAATCGCGGCTCTCCTTGTCGCGGACCTCCTTCTCCTTCATTTCACTCTTCTCGAGAATCTAGCGTTTACAGGAAGGGGAATTACGTACCACGTCGATCTCCTTCTCCATGTCGGTGGTAGGCTCGAACTTGGATGCCATGGCATTGGACGTCAGCTTGAAGTGGTCCGGCTCGGCATCTTCAAAACGGACAAACTCGCTCTTGCGGTTCTTTACGACGATTCCGTTCCAGATGTTGACCTTTTCCTTGGATTCTTCATAGGCGACCTACGTGGGTGAGGAATGGAGGGAGAGAATACCTTTCTCTCGAGTCTCTCGCGTTGGAGTTTGGGAAGGGCGGCGGAGACCTTTGTCTAGGGGATGAGTGGGGTTTGGGAGGGGAGATACCTTGGAATTCTCGATTTTCGTCATCTTCTGACGGAGGTCGTTGAAATCCGTGGAGGCACTCAACTGGTTGACGAGCGAAGAGAGATCGAGGTCGCTCTGCGCGCTCGTTGTGGGGGAGGTGCTCATGGGTGAGGGGGAGAATGAGAATGGGGAGTGGGGTTTGCAGTGATTGTTGTGGAAATGGTATATTCTTTGAGAACTATGGAATTGAAATGTGGAGGAAACGGGGAGAGAGTGAAATACTCGGGATGGGGTGTTTTGGTGAAAGGACGAGGTGTATCTGAGATATACATAATGCATATACACGAGTTAGCAGTTTACTTCTCCATTTGCGTGATCACAATCACATCTTCGTCACTCGATTTCAAATACCGCAAGATACAATCCAGTATGAAACACAGCGCTACCACTCACAAAACACCCACACTCCCACCCATTTCATTCTCATTTCTGATTCTGTCCGTTATTCTCTCAGAAACATATACTCTCAATGT
>ENA-UEQW01002882-UEQW01002882.1-human-gut-metagenome-genome-assembly--contig:-NODE-2882-length-12417-cov-65.376985_pt1 | contig 12417 bp, 5 predicted proteins | sample MGYA00242947_ERZ507947 | MGnify/ENA primary metagenome ERZ507947 (study PRJEB26167, sample SAMN06115421) | human gut metagenome | host: Homo sapiens | place: China:Guizhou | collected 2015-03-17... | reverse complement strand
ATGAAGTTTCTGTTCGTTAGGCCAGATGTTTGCCGCCAGCTTCCTTCAGATTTCACCTCACGATGAACACCCTTGCTATTGGCTATACAATTCCCGCTATTAGGGCTTGTTAGGGACTTGCACCCGTTAGATAATGCTCATGCCGAGCGTACAACAAAAAAAGAGTGTGTGTCAAACAAAATGCTTGTTTACGACACACACTCTTCTTATTTATACACAAGGATTAATAATCCTCCGAAGTATCCCAGTATTCACTGGCACCAAAGTCGTCAGACTCACGTGAGAGTTGACTTTCGCCTGGGGCACGTACATTGCCATCTACTCCACTACCAGGACTTAAAGCCAACATCTGCTGCATATCGAGCAATACTACCTGAGAGGTAGGACTTATATATCTTTTCTTCATATTCATTTGTTACTTAACGATTACCTTGCGGCCATTATTAATGTAAACACCTCTCTGAGTAGGCTTTTGATTAAACTTAACACCGTCGATGCCATACCAGTCGCCGTCTTCAACGTCGTCAGTTGCTATCTGAATGAAGCCAGTCGTTACACCGTCTTCAAATTCCATGCTGATAGCGCGTGTACCTTCATTCGTAAAGACATCGTTGGTGAGCAATTGCAAGTAAGCACTATGAGCCTTCAAAGCATACTTAGCAGCCAAAGGATACCAAGCTATCACACCCTTCTGTTGAGAGAGAATGAAGTTGGTTTTATCACCCTCAGTCGTCTCAACTTCAGTAATCTTCGTGAGGCCCTTAAGGTTATTACCAGTCAGCGCTTCAGGCGTAAGATTAAAGAGAGCGGGCACATAGAAAGTCTCGTTAGCAGTACCCTTCAACATTAAGCCCTCACCAGCAGGTGTTGTCTCCGTTTGCTTCATTGTCAGCACGCCAGCATTGTTAGCCGTAGCAGCAAAGCTACTTGCGTAGTGAGCCGTCAGTTCGCCAACATTAGAGAAGTCAAGCACGTTGTCACTTGCGTAAGACATAATGCCAAGACCATTCATCGTAATCTTATCGGCCATGCGAATGCGCAGTTGATTCTTTGTGCTGCTAAGGCTGTTTCCACTAACTGAAGGAGTGAGAATCGCATTATTGCCTTCACTTGTGAAAGGTCCTGTTCTGTCATTTCGGTATTGCAATGTCTGAGAGTCATTGCCTTGATAGACCCTGAAATTGCGACCACCTCCATAGCTATCTCCACTCACTTCTTTATCGTAAACGATTAAAGCAAGATTGCTAACGCCATCATAGTCAAATGGCTTAGAAAGTTCAATGGTAGTCCATTGGTTATTTTCGAATAGCTTCTTACCATCATACACTTTGTCTGCCTCTGTTACTGAAATCCAATCTTTAGCACCCTCGAATTTAGTCTTATCGGTCTTAACCAGATAAATTTCAATCGCATTATCGCATTCATTGTCATCAGTTTTGAAGAAGTCAAGGCTCATAATAGTACCAGCCTTCTTTCCCAGTTCTTCGGCCGTGTAAATTTGTTGCGTCAGATTATAATAGTACCAATTATGGAAAGGCAAACTTTCACTTGTATTATTGCCCGAACCAATCAACAACTTGGTAGTGGGTTCAAAGCTGCAAACGTTACTCCAATCGCTCTCTTGGCTTCCATAGACGGCCTTCACACGAACGTAATATACTTGATCTGCTGAGAGATTTTCAAGTGAAGCAGTTTTTGCGTTTTCGACGTCGATATGCGCTGCACTTTCAAAGGTCTTGTCGGTGCTGTACGCTACTGTCCATTTCGCAGCATAAGTATCTTTCCACGTTACAGTAGCGGTTGTCGCCGTTACATTTGTGCAACTCAATTCAGTAGGCGTTGAATAGTACACATTGAATGACACCTCCTTCGTACCAGTATAGTTACCCTTACCCGTAACTGTCAACGTATAATCACCACCCTCCTTAACAGTAGTAGGATTGATCACAAAGGTGTAATCCTTATCCTCACCTTGCGCCAACGTAATAGACCCATACTTTACGGTAGGTGTCACATTGATAACATCGCCTGTATAGGGCTTGTTTTCAACTTTTATATCGCAACCACTGATATCATAAGGCACAATATTAAAGGTCTTAGTTAACGTTCCACTGTAACGGCCAATACCTTCAACCTTGATTGTATAAGTACCTACATTGGTACATCCTTCGCTATAGGTTACCTGATAGTTAGATCCCGCCTCAAGTGCGTTCGAATTCAATGTAACAACGGGGCTAGGATGTTGCTCTTTGCCATTATAGGTCAAATCCTCTATATCAGCAATAATGGCACCTGCGGTAGCTATGTCAGTAAGTTCACTGGCAAACGTAGCAGAAATAACGACATCAGCAGTGAAGTCCGTCAAAGTATGTTCACCACCTTTGACACCAGCATTGCTAATCTTACCATTATTTACTGTATAGTGATCCCAATATTTACCTTCGGGTACGGTGCAATCAAGTGTTACAACAACGCCACTTTCGTATAGATTTTCATTGTTCCATACGTAAGTAGGTGTAGTAGGCAGTGTTAATGTTACACCCTCTGTAGCCGTTATCTTTGCTACTGTTGTAGCACCCGTTTGGTCTGTACCCGTAGCAACACCATTAGCACCGACGCCACCAGTCGTAGTTGTAGTGTGATAGTTATCTCTTAATGTTGAAGTAGAATTATTCTTTCCTACAATAGAGCCTACAAACGAAGTACCTTGTACAATTCCAGCATTAAAACAATCGGTTACTCTTGTATAACTTGAAAAGCCAACAATGCCACCATAATATTGGCTTTTGGAATTATTACCCTTAACGCTGGCCGTGTTAACGCAACTGCTTATGGATTTATCATTGATGTACCCAGCAATACCGCCATGATACATTCCATCAACCCCATCTGCTGTCTTAATAGCTCCACTAACTTTACAATTAGATATAGTCGTTTCACTTGCATGTCCACAGATGCCTCCTACATAATCTTTTGCAGTAATATCGCAATTTTCGATAATAACATTTGTAATAGTTGCAGAATATGCTCTGCCAAACAAACCTTGGTATGTTCCCTCTGCTTGGTTGATCAACAAGCCTTTGATGACTTTATTGTCACCGTCGTAGATACCCTTGAATGGTGTATTACTACTATTTCCGATAGCTGTATGTTCATCGGACAGAGTGATATCAGCACTCTGCTTGTAGTATCCACCCAGACGTGAACCTGTATTGACAATGCTTGCTAATGCCTCCAAATCCTCAGCGGTTGTAATCAAATAGGGGTTTGTAGCACTATTAGCTGCTGAAGCATCCTGAAGTGTGAAGTCAACGATATTGAATTTTTTAGTTGTCGTACCCTTGTAGTTGTTGATACCCTTTATTGTGATTGTAGCCTCGCCAATAGCCGTGTTATTGCTACCCTCTACAATATAGTCAGTGCCTAAAACAAGCGAAGTTTCACCGTTGGTCATCGTGATAGTGGGGACAACACCCACATTACCCAACCAACGCATGTCGGGTATGGCAGCAATCGTAACGCCATTGACGTCAGTAGCATCATTGTTGCTTACAAGAGCTGAGATGGTCACATCTTTGTCCGTTATAGTCAACTTGTGTGTACCGTCAGCAGTTGTTAAGTCAGAAAGCGTACCACCCTCACAAGCATACGATACAAATGTCACATCGGTTTGATCAGGTGTCAAGGTCAATGTCCAGTCACCTTTTGTACAATACTTTTTACCACTGATTGCACTGGTGACAACAGTTCCTTCTGCAATATCAATTTTACTGATATGCTCACCTGTAGTGACAGCGTACGCTACTTCTCCATATCCTCTGTAGTCATTAGAGCTTGAAGAAGTGCCGAACGCCTTTATAGTACTTCCATTTGGATAATAGCAATGGTCATAATTGTGTACAGAATACACCTCACCAGCAATGGCACCCACGAATTGATTGCCATTAACCACACCTGTATTTAAACAGTACTTAAATTTATTACTACGACTGTTATCCCGACCTACGATACCACCATGATTTTGTCCGTCACCTGATATATTGGCAGCATTTTCGCACGAAGTTATGACAACATCAGAATTCGCAGCGCCTACGATACCACCATAATTGTCATTGCTGACTGAGGTTGAAATGGTTCCGGTTACGGTACAATTCGTGATACTTGTTGATGTGGCAGATCCAGCAATACCACCATGTCCGCTTGCATCGCTTTCCGTTGCACTGATATTACCCCTAACATGGCAATTCTCAATGGCAGTGGACGTCGACGCATAACCTACAATACCACCCGTATATTGTTTGCCCGTAATATTACAATTAGCGAGTATCACATTCTTAATCACTGCATTATAAGCATATCCAAAGAGACCTTGATAGTTACTATTAGGCGCGTTGACAATTAATTTGCTAATTGTCTTGTTATTGCCATCATAAGTACCCTTAAAATATCTGGAAATACCTTCAAAGTATCCACCGATAGATGTATGCGCAGCGGTTAAAGTAATATCGGCATTCTGTTTAAAGGTTTTGCCTAAAGCATCGTGGCCACTATTCACATAGGCAGCCAAACGCTCTAAGTCGCGCTCATCATTGATGAGGTACACCTTACTCTCACCTTCGCCTTCTGTTTTAAATACATAGCCATCCAAATCTTCACCTTCCATGACACTGAAAGTGCGTGTTGTGGTTCCCGCGTAACCACCACTATTACCCTCTTTAGCCGTAAAGCTAATCGTATAATCGCCAGCAGCTGCTGGTGCGTTGGACGAAAGCGTCACCGTATAGTCTGTATCCTTGGTCAATTTGCCGCTATTCGTCTTCAGCTCATAGGCCAAGCTCACTTCTTCGCCATTATTATATGGATAGCTATCGTTTAGCCCTGTAATCCAAACAGACTGATAAAATTGATAGCCCTTAATTTCGCGTTTCAAATATAATTCATCAGCTGGAGCCGTATTCGCCACTTGGTAGCAACCATATTCTTTAGCGATGTACTTATTATTTACTGCTATTTTGTTGACGTAATAAAGGCTATTAACTCTCTCATTAGAAAAAATACCATAAGCATTCCTTGGATTCATGTAAGTAATATTGGTATAGGAACCATTCTCCAGACAGTTTTCAAAGTAACTATAACCATAACCATATCCACAAAAACCGCCCGCGCTGCGACGATCGTCGCTACTCGTGTTGATGATTTTACCAGCAAATACACTATTGGTAAAATATAAGTTATTTCGATCGCTATAGCAAATGTTACCAACAAAACCTCCAGCCCAGTCAGCACTGGTGGTAATGGTTGCTTTAACTACACAATTTTTGATGTATGAACTGTTATAATCACCATCTACCCAACCTACCAAACCTGCAGCATATTTGCTTGCAGATGTAATTTGACCTGCAACGGTTAGGTTTTGAATAGTTGCTTGTTTTATAAGATGGAACGGAGCCACACCTTGATTGTTTTTATTATCATCGGTGGCTGTGCTTGTGATATTGGCGGTAAGCGTGTGATTATCGCCTTCGAAGATACCTCTAAAGGGTCTGTCACCACTTTCATCACAAACGCCCACCATGGTTGAAATGGTAATATTGTTGGTTAGTTTAACGTACTTTCCATAATAATCGATACCACCTTCTACCGATTTTGCAAAGAGATTCCAATCGTCAGTAGTATTGATAAGGTAGGGTTCATCTTTCGTTCCCGTACCGCTTATATTCTGAGCAACTTCAAACTGATGAGTCAGCGTACCGCTATAGCCATTGGCGGTATTGCTTGTTACGGTCATTGTGTATCGGCCCACTTCCTTTACTGGACTGGGCGAGAAACTAACGCTGAAATTTTCAGACGACACCGTGTTGCCGTCCATATCCTTCACCGTGGGAGTCACAGTGATGTCTTCGCCTGTATAGGCCCAGAATGTGTTGCACTCAATGCTACCAGTACTTAGGTTTTTGATGTCAAAGACGGGGACTACTTTATCTCCCTTCTTTTCCCAACCCTTACCAAGTTTATTTAGTAGCTCACTATCTGTCATATTGCCAATAGCAGTGCCTTGTTCTTTACCTAAAGGCGTAGTATAATAATTATTGGTATTGACATCACTTTTGTATGCAAAGGTATAGCTATTATCAGTAGCAACTGTCAGCTGTGTTGGGGCAAAGAGACAATTGCTGATTTTCATCGAACCGCTGTTAGAATTACGTTGGCCAACAAATCCAGAACACCCGTCAGCATCAGCTCCTTGCAAACTACCATCAAAGCGGCAATTGTTGATATTACTATCATAACTATAGCCTACAAATCCTGCATTGCATGAATAAGAGCTTTTTTTAGTGCATACAATATCCACACTGCTCCAACAATTGTAGATATTCAGTGTACCCCATCTGTGATAACCCACAAGACTTGCTACGTAATAACTATTCGAAGTAATCTTACCCGCAATGTGTAATCGTTTGAAAGTACTTCCACCTACATAACGAAATGGAGCGCAGTACGAGCTACCATCAGTTGTCAGATTGAGCGTCATCGTATGACCATTACCATCAAAGACACCTTTAAAAGCATTGTCGTCATTATTCTTTCCGGCCATTGAGGTAACATGAATGTCGGCAGTAAGCTTATAGTAACTGTAGCGATACTGGCCTCCTTTGTCGTTAATATAGCTGACAAAGGTTTCCCAATCAGCGTCACTGCCAATTAAATAGGGGTCGGCAGCAGTTCCGCTACCCGAAAGCGTCCCCTCGTCCGCCCTCGCACCAATGGTGGCGAACATGACAAGTAGCAACGTCATTGCTGCCCTTGCCAAAAAATGAAGTCGTTTCTTTTTCATATTAAACATGTTTTCGTTAAAAGTTATTTGCAAAAGTATATCATCACTAACGTTTAAAGTGTCCGATTGCTTGTACTATGTGTCCGATTGCCCCCAAATAGTTGTCCGATTGGTACCAATCGGACACTTTTATTAACACAAATAACATGAAATGAAAAGCTGAATAACTCCAAAAAAGCGCCTTTTCATCGCAACTTTCGACAGAAATGAACATTAAGGCGCGCTTCGCGCTTTTTTTAAAACATTAATGTCTCATTAATCAACCATTAATCTGTTCATTAATCGACCATTAATCTGTTCATTAACTCAAGTTTCGGATTCAGCCCGCTCATACTAAATCCGAAACTTAAATTAACCATATTCCACGAGAAACGGGCTGCGCGAATCACTTCGCACAGCCCGTCAAATGAAAAAAATTACTTTAACTTACAGGGCTACCTACTCCCTGCAAGAGGGTAAAGGATTGGAGCATAAGGGCAGCTATGCTGCTTACCTCCAGCCTTTATGCTTATCTACATGCAAGATGCGTGTACGCGCACGCACCTCGCATGGTGAGATTAGTCTTCTTCGTCAGCCGACCAGTTGTCGCTGTCCCAAGCCTTACCGTTAGACCATACGTCGTCGGTCTTATTATCGTGTGTAGCCTTCTCTGTGATAGAACCGCAAAGAGGCTGCAATGCTTCAAGATAGCAGATTGAAGTGCTTGCGGGAGCTATATATTGTTTCTTCATTGTTACAAACGTTTAATGTGTTTCAGTTAATTACTTTACGATATACTTCTTACCATTCTGAATGTACAAGCCACCCTTTACAGCCTTCACTACACGACGACCAGAAAGATCGAAGATAGGCGCGTTGGCATTGACATTATCCGTAGCTACATTGTTGATGGCAGTTACGTTGCCGAAATTCAATGCAATAGATGAGCCCGTTGTATCCATAAAGAATGCGCGGTTGGCAGGGATGGTTGTGGCAGTAGGTTCAAAGAAACCTACTTCTGTTTCATTAGCCTTGTTCTTACCGAATACCAAGTACTTAGCCTGTGCGTCGGTGATATCCTTAGCGAGCAAAGTACCCTTCAGAGCGCTTGTATTAGTAGCACCTTCAACATCGCCAATAGTCAGAACAGCCTTATCGGCAGCCTCATCGCTAACGAGGAGTATACCATTTTCCTTTGCAAAGCTTGTAACCTCAGTCATTACGGTCTGGCCATCAGCGGGAGTTGCAGCAGAATAAGCTTTTGCATCCTTTACAGCGCTCACACCGAATGGAAGATAAGTAGTAGCGTATGACTTGTTTCCTAAAGTATTGAGAGCTACCTCGATATCGTCAGCTTCAACAAATTTCCAAGCCCAAGCACCATTAGAATAATCTGGGCCCTCGTACCAACCGCATACTGCATAAGCATCACCCTTTTTAGGTTCATTGGGGTGATTTTCTGCAAAAAGACAAGCAGTAGACTTTACGCCAACTACATGAAGTGCTTTCTGTGTGCTGACACTACCTTCCATTATTTCGAACTTGTCAGAAGGAGTATTTACCAAACTTGCACGTGTATCACCTTGACGTACATTATTCAAGTAGCCATTGCCGTTCATGTTCTTCAAGTAATAACCACCGTCAGTCTTTTCAAACTTCCAGATTTGGTCAACATTACCCTTTGAGAATGGAGCAGTTACTACATTGTTAGTGCCTCTTGTCAAAGTTGTGTAAGTAGGATCAGACAGATTTTCATTAGCATCTTTGTTACCTGTTTTAGGTGATACGCAAACAAGACGATAGTACTTGTTCTCGTCAATAGTAACCGAAGTAGGAAGGTCAGTATTAACCAAATTCAAAACATCTGACATTGTTGCAGATGAAGATATCTTATTGAAAGCCTTTGCTTTTCTGGCGTCAAAGGTGCCAACCAATAGGCCACCCTCATACTCTTCGGGAGTACCTTCTTCGCTAACTCGCATCTGCTTAGCCTCTTCGAGCGTTGCCTCTACGATAGTCCATGATGAAGGACCGCTTTCCTGACCAAAGATCTGTGCAGCTTCCTCATATGCAGTAAGATTTCCTTCGTTTCCTTTACCACCATTATGGCCTAGTGCATGAAGCATTGAAGCACCCAAAACGCGGATATTCACCAAGCCTGGTGTTGAAGCTATCTCAACATAGTTAGGTGTCGCAGACAATTGCGAAGCACTATTCAAATAGAGTTTGCTGTCAATTGCTTGCAATTTATAGCAAAAACTGCCATAAGGCTCAATAAACCAATATTGTGAAGCGTTTGTTACATCTTCATTGCCCCACTTGGGTGTAGCACCATCGTGATAGATAACTTTAGTAGTCTTAAAAGCTGAATTAGCCGACTTGATGCGATAAAGCACACCTGCCTTGGGAGCGTTTGGCTTCAACTCTATCTTGGCAAAATAATAATCAGCTGCTGTCGAAGCAGTCGCATCAAGTACTGCTTGAGCCTTATCAATGGCAGCTTGCGAATAATAGCCAACTTTACTTTCATCAAGCAGAGCCTTTGCAGCTGTAATCTTTTCAGACAGAGCCGTTTTGAAAGCCTCAGCAGACGCATTATCAGCAGCCTCAACCTCAGAAAGCTCTACAGCTGAGAACTTAACTTTTGAACCATCAACGCTAGTCGCAGCAGATGAATTCCAATAGCCAAGATACTTGCCACGCTTATTCCAATAGAAATTGCCATTCCCGTGGAGTTTTACGTGATACTCGTTAGAAGTAGTTCCACTATAAAGCCCCAAATCAAAAGTAGTACCAACTTCACTTGAAGCAGGAACTGTTTCAGATGTATAGAAGGAAGCTCTTGTTACATCATTATAATCATTAGTAAAGACACTTACAATACCGAACACCTTGTTAGGGCCTGCAGCGCGGTTGTAGAACTTATAGCCGTTGGTTTCATCGCCAACAACACACCAATAGGCACCAGCACCCTCAGCTGTGGCAGAATTGTCTAAAAGACTGCCATTATGGTCAGTATTGTAGGCTGACAAATGATTTCCACTAAGCGACATCTTATACCACTTGGTGTCAGGTGCCCAATTGCCATTACTTGGCGCATTTGAAGCCTTGAAAGCGTCCTGCGCACTTGCCGTTACCCCTACAAATGCGAGGAGTAGCGACAGCAAGAAAGTAAATTTCTTCATGCTTTTGTCTGTTTTTGTTAGGTTTATAATTAGGTTTATAAAATATTGATGTTTTTCAAAAGTTTTATTCCCTATTAAGTTGAATCTGAGCGCAAGCGTTCTAGGGCGTTACGCATAAAGGAATCACACAGATCAACTACACTTCACGTTTATATGTGCTTAATACGCATGTAAGAATAGCATTTTCTGTGTCCGATGCAAATGTACGCACCATTTGTAAAAAAACCAAACGGGGGGTAAATTATGTTAATATTTCATTCATTCTTTCTTTTTAGTCATATTCATTCTAAAAAAGCACTAAAAAAGATGCGCTATATGGCTCCATGTAGGAAGCAGGATTGGTCACTTTACTTATGTTTCGGATTTAATAGAACTTGAATTGCTCGGGGCAGCGGATATTCCCGGTTGGTATTTTCCTTATGTCGTGTATGTTTACCCATTTTTCAGCTATCAAGCAAGAATAGGATTTGTTCAATGGTAAACTATAGAACAAGATTAATGGAAAGATTAATGAACAAGATTAATGGTCGATTAATGAAACATTAATGTTTAAAAAAAAGCGCGAAGCGCCTTAATGTTCATGGTATCAAATCCGTGCGAAATCGCCGATGAGTTAGCGTCCACTGGCCTGTGGAAACACGTCCACTAGCCAGTAGACATGTTTCCACTGGCCCGTGGAAACATGTCCACAGGCCAGTGGACGATAACTGATCAGCGATTATTCGACAACCTTTCGGCCAACTTTCGACAACATATAGTCCATATAACCCCTTAAAATTTTGGCATTCGCAAATATTTGCGATACTTTTGCAGTATCTATGAATTTGACATCAATTATACGTCCCGTATTCAATAGCCGACTGCGGGCTATTGAACAATACGACAGTCACGCTGAGGACATTCAGCGCACTGTACTTGATAGTCTGCTGCAAAGAGCAGCCGACACGGAGTGGGGACAGCGCTATAAATACGCCTCCATTCACTCTTACGAAGAATTTGCAGCTACCGTACCCGTCAACACCTACGAGGAGTTGAAGGGCTACATCGACCGTATGCGCCACGGCGAACGCAACGTCTTGTGGCCCGGACAGGTAAAGTGGTATGCGAAGTCGTCGGGCACAACGAACGATAAGAGTAAGTTTATACCCGTAAGCCAAGCGGGCCTTCACGATACGCACTACCAAGGCGGTACAGATGCCGTAGCGCTCTACTTACACAACAATCCACTGAGCCGCCTCTTCGACGGTAAAGCCTTGATATTGGGCGGTAGCCACGCACCTAACTATAATGTAGCCAACTCGTTGGTGGGCGACTTGAGTGCCATTCTGATTGAAAATATCAACCCGTTGGTCAACCTCGTGCGCATTCCGCCTAAGAAGATAGCCTTGCTGAGCGACTTTGAGGAGAAACGCGACCGCATTGCCGAGATAGCTATCAAGAAGGACGTGACCAACCTTTCGGGCGTTCCGTCGTGGATGATGGCTGTCATCACCCGTGTGCTCGAACTTTCGGGTAAGCAATACTTGGACGAGGTGTGGCCCAACTTGGAGGTGTTCTTCCATGGTGGCGTGGCCTTTACGCCTTATCGTGAGCAATATCACAACCTCATCCGATCGCCCCGTATGCACTATATGGAGACGTACAATGCCTCTGAGGGCTTCTTCGGCCTACAGAACGACCCACTCGACCTCTCTATGCTCCTGATGATCGACTATGGCGTGTTCTTTGAATTTATACCACTCGATGAGGTAGGCAAGGAGAACCCCACAGTGTTGCCCCTTTGGGCGGTCGAGAAGGACAAGAACTATGCCATTGTTATCAGTACGACGTGCGGCTTGTGGCGCTACCAGATAGGTGACACAGTGAAGTTTACGTCGACCAATCCTTATAAGTTCATTATCAGCGGCCGCACGAAGAGTTTTATCAATGCCTTTGGCGAGGAACTCATCGTCGACAATGCCGAGAAGGGACTGCACGAGGCTTGCCGCCAAACGGGCGCTGTGGTGAACGAATACACGGCCGCTCCCGTGTTTATGAACAACGAAGGGAAGTGTCGCCACCAATGGGTAATTGAGTTTGAGAAGGCTCCAGCCGACATGGCATTGTTCACACGCTTACTCGACGAGGCGCTGCAACGCATCAACTCTGACTATGAGGCCAAACGTTACAAAGACATCACCCTGCAGCAGCTTGAGATCATTCCAGCTCGCAAGGGCCTCTTCAACGATTGGCTCAAGAGCAAAGGCAAATTGGGCGGTCAACACAAGGTGCCAAGACTGAGTAACAACCGCGATATTATAGAACAAATCATAGCATTAAATAGATCTAAATATTAGAACATCTGAAGTTTCGGATTTAGCAAGGGCGGGCTGAAAGCCCAATGGAGCACATAGCCCAGGGCAAGCGAAGCGACACCCT
>ENA-UEQW01002877-UEQW01002877.1-human-gut-metagenome-genome-assembly--contig:-NODE-2877-length-12427-cov-10.446235_pt1 | contig 12427 bp, 8 predicted proteins | sample MGYA00242947_ERZ507947 | MGnify/ENA primary metagenome ERZ507947 (study PRJEB26167, sample SAMN06115421) | human gut metagenome | host: Homo sapiens | place: China:Guizhou | collected 2015-03-17... | reverse complement strand
CTTTATTTCAGATTTTGAAAACGATTTAAACCACCATAACAAAATGTAAAAAATGCGTGCGCCCCGCGAATCACTTCGCAGGGCGCACCCAACTAATAACTAACTTCTTTTACTTTTGTGGTTTACGTAATTTCTATATGACTAACACTGCAAAGATAGGTGTTAAAGGCTGTACCCGCAATACCTAAATGTAGGTATTTTAGAATTAATCCAAATAACGACCTTTCTAAAGATTCATTTTCACTTCACTCAACTCTACCAACTTATTTACGATGGCATAAATGGTCAGTCCGGCGGCCGAGTGAATCTGTAATTTTCGCGTAATGTTCCGGCGATGCGTAATGACCGTATGCACGGAAATATAGAGTTTTTCGGCAATTTCCTTATTGGTCATTCCTCGCACCACACAACCTACGATTTCTTTTTCCCGCTGGCTCAATGAGTCCTGGTCGCTTTCTTCCTCATCCGGCACGTTCATCAGCATCGACACCTTATGCGACAAAGAATCCACGTCGTCAAATAAATTGACCGAATCATCGTAGCCTTTCAACTGGTTGGCATCCACCATCGTGTAAATCAGCGACACGAATTTCATGGCAGCTTCCGGATATTCCTGCTTGAAAGCAGCCACATCGAACCATCCTCCAAATTGAGGGTTTATAATCAAAATTTGTGGAGTATGTGCCTCCATACAATGCTTCAGGCCCTCTTCTGAAGAAACCTCGATTACCTGTACCGGCAAATCAGGCAGACGCCTCAACACAGACACGAGTCCGCTGCGAATAATCATCGACGTATCTGCCACAGCAATGTATATTGTTTCCTGCGGTTTCATTTTATCTCCTTTTCCAACTCCATGATTGCGGGCACGAAAATAAAATCTTCCACCCGGTTGTGCGAAGCCAAATCCTCCTCACAACTAAATATATCGAACAAGGTAGCATTCAGCAGCTGGTTGTCCCCGCCCGACGGATAATATTTGATAATGATGTTTTTTTTCTTTGTTTAAAAAATAAAATAATATTGCTTCTTTTCTTAACTATTAATAATATATTTGTGCAGATTTTGTATGCGATGTCGGAAAAAGAACTGATTATATTATTAAAAAATGGAGATGAAAAGGCATTTACAACTTTGTATAGATTGTATTGGTCTAAAGTTTATAATTTCTCTCGTCTGTATTTGTCTTCCATAACAGAAGTTGAGGAAGTGGTGCAGGAAGTGTTTGTGAAAGTGTGGGAGACACGTGATTTTTTACGTGCGGATGATAATTTTAAGGGATATCTTTTTATTATTACACGCAATCTTATTTTTAATCAGTTTCGTAAAAGTTTCAATGAGAATGCCTATAAACTTACGGTGTTGAGTGCTGCAATGGATTATTATGATATGGAAGATGAGCTAAGTGCAGCTGATTTAAAAGAATTTATTAAAAGGATGGTGGGTGAGTTGCCACCTCGTCAACAAGAAGTTTTTAAGATGAGTCGTGATGAACATCTGACCTACAAAGAAATTGCTACTCGGTTGAATATCAGTGAGAAAACAGTAGAACGACATATTAATGAAGCAATCAAGTTCTTAAAGAAGAACATTATGCTTTATCTGATTTTTATCTTTTAAATAATCATAGTTTATTTTTTTTTAGCAAAAATGTATCCTTGCATTGGGGGTATGTCTTTTTTGGCGTGTATTTATAGTAAGTACAGGGGAAATTTATGGATGAATTTCCGTAGGGTATCAAATAAAGGATGAAAACAAAGAACGAAGATATTATAAGAAAGCTGTTTGAAAGCAAATGCTCTTTAAGCCCGGAGGAGCGTGCGGCATTGAATAACTATGAATATGTAAATGATACTTTTCATAGACAATGGGAAGAAATGTCCGAAGAGGCAGTGGATTTGGTGAGGGAAGAAAAGATACTGAATGGTATTATGAAGAAAGTAAGAGGGCGGAGGTTTCCTTTTATAAAGAAATCCTTTTATAAATATGGAATGGCTGCGATGATTGCAGTATGTATGGTGCTTTCAGCTTTGTTGTTGATGAAAAATAGTGGTGAAGAAATTATATATGTAGTGAATACCGGATACCAATCAATGGATTCCGTGAGATTGGCTGATGGTACAAAGGTTATGTTGAATGCAGGCAGCCGGCTTACTTATCCAAAAGAGTTTTCTGGGGAGAAAAGGGAAGTACAGCTTTCGGGACAAGCCTTTTTTGAAGTGACGCCTGATAAAACACACCCTTTTGTTGTAAAAACCCAGAAAATGGACGTGACTGTGTTGGGTACTTCTTTTGAAGTGTTTAGTTATGATGGTGATGAGGAGGGCGAAACTGTATTGTTGACTGGAAAAGTAAAAGTGGAAGTACTTGAAAGTAATCAACAGAAAGGCGGAAGTTATGTTTTGAAACCGAACGAAAAGTTGACATATAGCAAGACTGATGGCATTAGTCTCACTACTATTGACGCGGATGCTTATTCATCTTGGCGGCAAGGAAAAAGAATGAGCTTTAAAAATGAGACATTAGAGATGATTTTGGAACGGTTGGAAAAATGGTATGGACAAAAGATTGAATGTGTCCCCCATATTGCCAGACATTATCGCTTTACTTTTACGATGCACAGCGAATCATTGGATTTGATTTTGAATTATATTTCACACAGTGCGCCATTAAATTATAGATTAATAAGTAATGATCATTATATCATAGAAGAAATGAAATAGTAATTATAAAAATGATAGTATGAAAAACAATTGTGAAAACTACTGTAGACAGGCTTGACTATCCATAGTCTCTATCACTGTATTTTGAAAATCATGTTGATTTTAGTCTAATAAAGAATTATGTATTTATGAAAAAAACGAACCAGCGGTTATTTTATCCGCAAAAAGTAAAAAGGCAACTTTTTTGTGCCTTAGTGGCGTGTGCTGTTTGTGCAATACCTGTTAATGCCCAATCTGGTACCATCTCATTGAATAAGTCAAATGTTTCCATGCATACGATTATGCAGGAAGTGGAAGGACAAAGTGACTATACTTTTTTCTATAATGACAATCAGATCAAACTGGACAAAAAGGTTTCAGTAAAGGCTCAGAATGCTACTATTGAACAAGTCTTGGCCCAGATGTTTAAAAATTCTGGTTATACTTATAAGATAGTAAATAATCAGATCATTGTGTCAAAGGCGAATGCCGTGGCTGCTGTAGAAAAACAACAACAGCAGCAGGCAAAGAAAGTGACCGGTTGTGTGAAAGATGCTTTGGGAGAGCCTATCATCGGTGCTTCTGTAGTAGAGAAAGGGGCTCCGACCAATGGTACGATTACCGATTTCGATGGTAACTTTACATTGACAGTCTCGGGTAATGAATTGCAGATTAGCTATATCGGCTATCTTCCTCAAGTGGTAAAAGTGCAATCTGGAGTTACTTCTTATAATGTAACGTTGAAAGAAGACACGAAAACACTGGATGAAGTGGTAGTGATTGGTTACGGTACTCAAAAGAAAGTAAACTTGACCGGTGCTGTTGCTTCTGTCAGTACAGATGATATCAAAGACCGTGTGCAGACTAATGTTTTGTCTGCCATACAAGGAACCGTTCCCGGTGTAACTATTATTTCTCGTCCGGGTTCAACACCTTCTATTAATTTCCGTGGTCGTGGTAATTTGGGAACTTCTGCTCCATTATATGTGATCGATGGTGCTATTGCAGATGCTACGGTATTTTCCAATCTTGATCCGAACACGATTGAGTCAATTTCATTCTTGAAAGATGCTGCTTCCTCGGCCATTTACGGTTCTCGTGCAGCCTATGGAGTTGTATTGGTTACGACTAAAGGAGGAAAGGCAGAGAAAATGAATGTGGCTTATAGTGGATATGTCGGAGTCAAAACTCCGACTTATTTACCGGATGTCCTTGATTCATGGGATTATGCGACCTTATTAAATGAAGCTAAATATAACGCCAATCCTTCAGGAGGAAAAAATCAGGCTTATACGAATGAAGAAATCGGATGGTTTAGAGATGGCAGCAATCCCGATTACTATCCAAATACGAATTGGGCTGATCTGGTATTGGACAAACATGTGCTGACTACCCAACATTCTTTGAACTTTAGCGGAGGCAGTGAGAAAGTACGTTTCTTTAGCAGTGTGGGCTATGTATTTAATGATAATTTCATGCCGGGGGTTACTGACGATCGTTATAATCTGAATCTTAACCTTCAAAGTGATGTCACCAAATGGCTGACTTTGAAAACCGGAGTGAAGTATATTCGTAATAGTTCCGATACAAAAAACGGCACTCCATGGATTGCCAATTTTGTTTTGGTTCCTTCTATTATGGTGGCTCAGCAGTCTAATGGCGAATGGGGTAGTATAGCCGGAGGTAAGGATGCAACACAAACCTTTATGAATAGTAATCCACTCCGTACGCTTAGTTTTGACAACTGGAGCAAAAGTACTACGGAAAATACCATGTATGATTTGGGTTTTGATTTGAAACCTATTGAGAACTTGGTCATTTCGGGACAATTGGATTATAAGCGTTATGAATATAAAAGCAAGAGTTATTCGGCTGAGTATCCTGAAGTAGTACATTTTGAAACAGGAAAGGAAATTCCCGGTACGGGCAACAGTAGTCCGAACTCAATGAGTATGTATTGGATCAGCAACAGCAATATGATGACTACTCTTACTGCCAAGTATGATTTGAAACTGGGACAACATGCGGTGAATTTTCTGGTTGGTACATCCTACGAGCATTATAAGTCTGAACGGTTATATAGTAAACGAACAGATTTTGTAAGCGATGGTCTGGAAGATATAGAACAAGGTAATAATATTTCAAAAGATTTACCTGATGGACGTGGTATTGTGGAGAGCAAAATGCTTTCTTACTTTGGTCGTATAAACTATTCATATAAAGACCGTTACTTGTTTGAAGCCAATCTTCGTGCTGATGCTTCCTCGCGTTTCCATAAGGACAACCGTTGGGGATGGTTCCCTTCTTTCTCCGCCGGATGGCGTATCAGCGAAGAATCGTTCATGAAACCGATAGCTTGGCTGAATAACTTGAAACTGAGAGCTTCGTATGGTACGTTGGGTAATATCAACAATGTAGGATATTATGACTATTTTGAATTGCTGAGCAGCAATGCAAATTATAATTTTAATGATGAGCCGGTGAAGGGGGTGCTTGAAGCGCAGATTACTAACAAGACTTTGGGTTGGGAGACTGTAGCTTTGGCGGACTTCGGTTTGGATGTAGATTTGTTCGATAATAAACTAAGTGTGACTGCCGATTATTATATCAAAAATACTAAAGATATCTTGTTGGGCTATAACGTTCCGGCAGAAACGGGTATTTGGACAAAACCGGTTATGAATTTGGCCAAAGTCCGTAATACAGGTTTTGAATTGGCAGCAACCTACCGCAATAAGATTGGTGACCTGTCTTATTCTGTAAGTGGTAACATTGCTACTAATAACAATGAAATCGTAACCTTGGCCGGATCAGACAATATGATACAGAATGGTGGAGATGTAGTCAGATATATTCTGAAAGAAGGAGAAGCCATCGGTTCTTATTATGGCCTGGAAACGGATGGACTGTATACCCAGGAAGAGATTGATGCGGGACATTATTATAAATACGGACGCAAGCCTAATGCCGGTGACATTAAGTATGTACCCCAGCGTGAAAATGTGGAATGGGGAGATGACATTACCGATGATGACCGCACTATTATTGGCAAAGATGTACCCGATTTTACTTATGGTATAAATATCAATTTGCAATGGAAGAATTTTGAATTGTCGGCATTTGGCCAAGGCGTTTCCGGTACCAGTGTGGCTTTTGAGTCAGAACAGGTGTTTGCCTTTATGTTGAATTCTAATCCGAGAAAGTATCATTTAAGTCGTTGGAATGAAGATAATCCGAATCCAAATGCAGCATGTCCCCGTTTGTATGGAGGTAATTACTATGATGAATATAATAAGCATTTCTCTGATTACCAGTTATTTGATGCCGATTACTTCCGTATTAAGACCATCAGCTTGGGATATATGGTTCCGAAGGATGCGGTAACTCGTTGGGGATTGTCTTCCCTTAAATTCTTCCTTACCGGCGAGAACTTGTTTACCTTCCGTGCCGACAAAGACATGAAGGACTTTGATCCCGAATCCTCTACCGGACGTGGTATCAGTGCTTTTGGTGCTAAATCTGTAGCCTTTGGTGTTAACGTATCATTCTAATTCAAAAAAATAAAATTATGAAATTCAACATTAAATATATCACATTTTCTGCACTGCTGTGTGCATCTATGGTTTCATGTGATTTGGACGTTGTTCCACCTTCTGATATATCTACCGAGACTTTCTGGAAAAACGAGAAAGATGCTTGGAATGGATTGAACGCGTTGTATGCAGAACTCCCGGGCATGGATATCTGGGATGAAATGTATACCGATAACGCGCATAGCCATAAACCGTGGGAAGGTCCCTATGAGTTGGTACAAACCAATGGTATCACGGCAGGGAATGATTTTGGTTATGGTTATAGTACAGTCCGCATAGCCAATAATTTTATCATCAATGTAGATAAATGTGATATCAGTGAAGGACTGAAGGAACGTATGAAGGCAGAAGCCCGTTTCTTCCGTGCCTGGCAGTATTTACAACTGACTACGAAGTTTGGCAAGGCCTATCTTTTTACTGATGTGCCCGAATATAATGCACCTTATGCAAAACGCGATCCGGCAGAAAAAGTACAGGCTTTTATTTTGAGCGAGCTGAATGAAATAGCCGAAATACTTCCTGATGAATATGATGGCAGTTATTTGTATGAGTCAAGCCGTATTACCCGTGCCGCTGCTTTGGCTTTGCGTGCCCGCGCTGCCCTTTATTTCGGTAACTATATAGAGGCTGAGGCTTCTGCCGGCAAAGTGATATCGGAAGGACATCATTCCTTGTTCCGTGTAACTTCTTTGAATGCGGCACAACAGCAGGAAGCTGATGAAATGGAGAAATATATTGATTTTGCTGAAGTGGGTATTGACAAAGACAAGTTTGTAAAAGGATTGTTCAGTTATGAAACCTTGTGGCACAAAGAGAATGCCAATCCGGGTAATCCTGAATATATCCTGACACGTGAATACATGGCAGATGATAATAACTGTGATTGGACTCGTTATACATATATTCGTCCCAGTCAGATGGGATCTGGATACTCTTCTTTTGAGCCCATGCAGGATCTGGTGGATGCCTATTGGAGCATTGATGGAAAAACTCTTCCTGAAATTCCTTCCGAAGAAACCAGACGTGCACGTTTTGCCGATATGTGGATGAAGTATTTTGCAGAGCCGGTGGGAGAAACTTATAAATCGGTTGCTCCGGCAGTGTTCCGTGAAAAGGTGCCTACATTGGACATCAAGTCAATCCCTTATATGCAGGAGTTCCGTAATCGTGACAGCCGTTTGTATGCTTCTATTTTATTTCCATTGAAAGGATGGCAGGAAACGGACTTCTCCGGTGATTTCTATTATATGTGGGATCCTTTGAAAGCCGGATCAGATGGAAATGAATCTTGGACCGGATATAATTACCGTAAGTTGGTTTCTCTTACTCCTTATCAAGGTTGGCAGAGTGTGGAGGATTATCCGATCATTCGCTATGCTGAGGTTTTGTTGACTTATGCTGAAGCTCGTGTACAAAATAATGGTTGGGATGAAAAAGTTCAGCATGCTTTGAATGATTTGCGCGACCGTTGCGGTATGCCCAATGTTCCGAACAGTCTGTCAAAAGATGCGGCTCTTGAGTTGGTACGCAATGAGCGTCGTATTGAGCTGGCAGCCGAAGGTCATCGTTACGATGATATACGTCGTTACGGATTGGAATATTGTCGTGAGGCGATGAATGGCGAAAGTACAGCACCTTGTGGAGGATTTGATCCGGTGAAAAAAGAATGGCAAAAATATGTTGTAATAGATAAAGTATGGGGAGATCGTTTGCTCCTGATGCCTATTCCGACTTCTGCCATGGACGTGAATCCGCTGTTGAAAGATGACCAAAACCCTGGATACTAATGTTTTCTGTTTTCTTCAACTTTTTTGAATAAACAATGAAAAAGGCTTGTTTTTCCATGTCCAATGGACAGCAAGCCTTTGTTTATCCTTCTGAATGACAATGAATGGAAATACATGGATTCTAAAAAAATCACTTCCACTAGGGGGGGAAGGTCCTTTATAGGCGTATTTATTATGTGTTCGTGCATAAACCGATTCATTTATTATTTATTTATAAAACAATTATCATGAAAAAAATCAAACTATTACTCGTAGCCGGCGCATGTGTTGTGCTGAGTGCATGTTCACCTCAGGCTCCTACTGTTCATACGACCGATAAAGGTACGCAATGGGAGTGGAACGAGGGAACTATTGTTGTAAAAAGCCCCGAACGTCCTGCCGGACAAAAAAGCGTGATCGGACTTACTGCTCCTAAAATGGAGGTGGTGCGTGTAGGCTTTGTTGGCTTGGGAATGCGTGGTCCCGGAGCTGTATCGCGTTTCACCCATATTCCCGGCACCCAAATCGTGGCGCTTTGTGATTATGACCCTAAACGTGCGGAAGCATGCCAGAACATTTTAAAGAAAGCTTCTATGCCGAAAGCGGCAATCTACTCGGGTGAGACAGGTTACGAGGAACTTTGTAAACGTGATGATATTGATTTGGTATATATCGCCGCAGACTGGTTGCACCACTTCCCCATTGCCAAATGTGCATTGGAGAACGGCAAGCACGTAGCCATCGAGGTACCTTCTGCCATGAACCTGCAGGAATGCTGGGATCTTGTCAACTTGAGCGAGACAACACGCAAGCACTGCTTCATTCTGGAAAACTGCTGCTATGACTGGTTTGAGATGAATACGCTGAACATGGCGCAGAACGGTGTGTTCGGTGAGGTAATCCGCGCACAAGGAGCTTACATCCACAACCTCAGCGATTTCTGGGATTATTACTGGAAAAACGGTGAAAACGATAAACTGGGCTGGCGTCTGGAATTCAATATGCGTCATCGTGGTGATGTGTATGCTACACACGGCCTTGGCCCTGTGGCACAAGTTTTGGATATTCACCGTGGCGACCGTATGAAGACACTGACTGCCATGGATACCAAATCAGTAGTAGGAAAAGGATTGGTAGAAGCCAAAACAGGTTCAGAATGCACTAATTTCCGTAATGGAGATCACACTACGACTATGATTCGTACCGAAAACGGTAAAGTGATCGAAATACAACACAATGTAATGACTCCGCAACCCTATAACCGTTTGTATCAATTGACAGGTGTGAAAGGGTTCGCCAACAAATATCCTACAGAAGGCTACGCATTGGGAGCTGATCAGCTGAGTGCTTCAGGAGTACAACCCAAGGTGGACAATCTCAGCTCACACGGATTCCTGCCACAAGCTGAAATGGATGCTTTGGTTGAGAAATACCAGCACCCTATTCTGAAGAAGTATGGTGAAATAGCCAAAGAGGTAGGCGGACACGGGGGTATGGACTTTATCATGGACAGCCGTCTGGTATATTGTTTGCAGAATGGTCTGCCTCTGGATATGGATGTGTATGACCTTGCCGAGTGGTGTGCACTGGCCGAACTGGGTGAGATATCTATGGACAATAACTGCGCTGCCGTAGAGTTCCCCGACTTCACTCGTGGAGAATGGAACGTGGTGAAAGGCTACAAGCACGCTTATGCAAGCCCGGAAGAAGAGCAGGCAAGTATGGAAAAAGCCAAAGCATTCACCGCTAAACTGAAAGAACAGGGAGCCAAAGAGTGGACGACGGAAGCTGACAAATAATGTAGCATTTAAGTGAAGTGTATCGAGTTTATGTTGTTCTTAAGCATCTGCTCCAGACTGGAGGACGGGTGGTGTGGATGCTTGGAACAAGGTGAAAGGATATCATGACACTTTCTAAAATAATTTTATAACATTCTATTTAAAAATAGTAACAAGGATAAGGAAAGGGGGAGTGCAGCTGGGGCTGCATTTCCTCTTTGCTATTATTAGAAAGACGTTGCTTTCAAGCCTTTTTCATGCTTGTGTTTTGTTTCAAGTCTATGTTAAAAGAATTTAAACAAATCTGATTAATAGATTGGGCTATTTCCTTTCACTGTATCTTTAAACTTCAATACGATTAATTCTTAATTCTAACTGAAAATGAAATTATTATCTGTTTTATCATTGAGTCTGGTGTTATCGTGCACCACTCTTTCTGCTCAGAAAGTCTATGAAATCTCTGCTTTCGGTCTGAAAGCCAATAGCAGTAAAAATGCCTCTCCGGTTCTTCAAAAAGCGCTTGCCAAGATAAAGGCGGAATATAAGGAAGGTGAGAAGGTAATCCTCCGTTTTCCCGAAGGGCGTTATGAATTTCATGAAAAAGGAGCCGCTGTGCGCGAGTATTATATTTCCAATCACGACCAAACGAATCCCAAGAAAGTAGGTATCGCATTAGAGGACATGAAGAATCTGACATTAGACGGGCAAGGTTCCGAATTTGTATTTCACGGCAGGATGTTGCCTGTTTCCTTGTTGCGTTCCGAAAACTGTCTGTTAAAGAACTTCAGCATCGATTTCGAGAACCCCCATATTGCCCAGGTGAAGATCGTAGAAAACGATCCGCAGGATGGAATTGTTTTTGAACCGGCTCCGTGGGTCGATTATCGCATTGCTAAAGATTCCATATTCGAGGCTTATGGTGAAGGATGGACCATGAGACACTCGTGGGGAATTGCTTTTGACGGGGATACCAAACATCTGGTTTACAATACCAGTGACATAGGTTGTCCGACGAAAGGAGCCAGTGAGGTGGCTCCGCGCCGTATCCATGCTCCGGGGTGGAAAGATGCCCGCCTAGTGCCGGGGACAGTGGTGGCCATGCGTGGCTGGGGACGTCCTACACCCGGTATATTCCTTTCCCATGATGTCAATACAACGATTGAGAATGTGAAGGTACATTATGCGGAAGGCATGGGATTGTTGGCACAGCTTTGTGAAAATATTACACTTGAGAAATTTGGCGTATGTTTGAAAGGGGATGCCGATCCGCGTTATTTTACCACGCAGGCAGATGCGACCCATTTTTCCGGTTGTAAGGGTAAGATTGTGTCTTGCAACGGGTTGTATGAGGGGATGATGGATGATGCCATCAATGTACATGGCACTTATTTGAAAGTGGTGAAACGGGTGGACGACCGTACCTTGGTGGGCCGCTATATGCATGGTCAGTCGTGGGGATTCGAGTGGGGATGCCCGGGTGATGAGGTGCAGTTTATCCGTTCGAATACGATGGAACTGGTCGGAAAACAGAATAAGATCATTTCTATCCGTCCTTATGACAAAGAACAGACCGAAGGCGCGCGAGAGTTCCTGATTACGTTTCAGGAACCGGTAGACCAGGTAATTAATGAACAAAGTGGTTTCGGAATAGAGAACCTCACATGGACTCCTGAAGTTTTGTTTTCCGGCAATGTGATCCGTAATAACCGTGCACGCGGTTCTTTGTTCAGTACCCCGCGCAAGACTATCGTCGAGAATAACTTGTTTGACCATACTTCGGGGGCTGCTATTCTGCTTTGCGGCGATTGCAACGGTTGGTTTGAGACCGGTGCCTGCCGTCATGTCATTATCCGTAAGAACCGTTTTGTAAACGCGCTGACTAATCTGTTCCAGTTTACCAATGCGGTTATCTCCATCTATCCGGAGATTCCCGACCTGAAGGGACAGCAGCAATATTTCCACGGCGGACCCGAGGGTGGCATTGTGATTGAAGACAATGAGTTTGAAACCTTCGACGCTCCTATTCTTTATGCCAAGTCTGTCGATGGGTTGGTCTTCCGCAATAACACCATTAAGTTGAATACGGAATACAAACCGTTCCATCCTAACCGGAACCGCTTCTGGCTGGAAAGGGTGACGAATGTGACGATTGCCGAATAAATATTTTCCCCTTGTTTGCAGAGATGTAGTTACAGGCGGAAGAAAGTCTGAATAGTAAGATTAGATAAAGTTATCAGCTGTAAGGGTGGAAATTTCCTCCTTTACAGCTGATTTTTTTATCGGTCTTATCTTATTGTTTTTTCCCTGTCAGTTTCATGAATCCTAGCCTTGTTGTATAGATAAAATATTTACTAATTTGATTTAGACAACAAGAATTATATTGCTATCTTTGGCAGGATAAAACTAATATTGAATATGAAAAATTGGGTTGTAAAGCTGTTACTGTTACTTTTCATTCCTTCTTTTGTGGGAATTTTGTTCACCGTTATCCTGGGTTTTAATCCGGGTGGTTGGTTACAAATTACGACGTATGCTTTACCTCCGTTACTCACTCTCGCCGGAGGGGCTTTTATCGTTGCTTCAAGATG
>ENA-UEQW01002876-UEQW01002876.1-human-gut-metagenome-genome-assembly--contig:-NODE-2876-length-12429-cov-4.855408_pt1 | contig 12429 bp, 10 predicted proteins | sample MGYA00242947_ERZ507947 | MGnify/ENA primary metagenome ERZ507947 (study PRJEB26167, sample SAMN06115421) | human gut metagenome | host: Homo sapiens | place: China:Guizhou | collected 2015-03-17... | reverse complement strand
ATCCAGACAAATGGAAAAAACTCAAGCGGAGCATGGAACATAATAGACAAATAAAAAATGTACCGGAGTGTTAAAATATAACTGTGCTGTAAGGCACACAATGAATAAAATATATTAGGAGGAACAATATGAAAAACAAGGAAAGCCTTGAGGCTGTACACACACACACACACACACACACACACACACAGGTAGTTTAGCAGACAAAACAAAATCAAATAAAATTAAGATAGTTTTAATAATTTTTATAGTAATATTAGCATTGGTATTATGCTTTAATGTTGGAGTATATGCGGCATATGCTTTAGCAGCAACAGAGGTAAGTTATACAAAATCTGATGGGACAACAGTAAGTGTAAAAGACGCATTAGACGAATTAAATAAAAAAGTTCCAACTAAATCAATAGGCGATGAAGTAACAGTAGGAGGAGAGCAGTTTTATGTATTGGAATGGGATAATAATTGTGATACTGTAAATTTAATATCAAAATATAATTTAAACACTACAGAAACAGCACAACAAAATGCTGCATATGGAACAACAGCCTGTACATTTTCAAGCAGAAATTATTGGGGTAGTAGTTTTACAAGTTCACCATTTAATTTGAATGATTTTATGGGAGATATAGCAACAGATGCAACAGATGCAATAAGAAAAGCAAAAAGTTATGGAAGAAGTAAAGGCGCAGTTTCAAGTAGATTATTATCATATGAAGAGGCTAATGCATTAAATGCAAAAAAATATTCAAATACAAAGATTGATGCAATGTATAGAGGAACTGCAAATACAGCTAATGGATATTTGCGTTATTGGCTTGGGTCTGCGAACCGCACTGACTACGTGTGGAGCGTGTATGGCAGTGACGGCCACTTGTACGGCAGCTACTTCAACTTCAGCGGCGGCAGCGGGGTGCGCCCAGTCATAACAGTCTTAAAGTCTAAAATATCATAAGTGCCGAAGGCACTTGGCTAGGTGCTAATTTCTGGAAGAAATAGCACTTACCCAAGAGGAGAGGATTAAAGGAACAAACCTTTAGTCCTTTTTTTTAATTAAAACAAAAAGGCCTATGATATAAAATGTGTTTTTAAAAATTCCGATATCAAGTTTTCACTTGGTATATAATTTATTTAGTTAACAATTAAAGCAATACATGAAAAGATGCAAAAACAGAATTGTAATCTTCCAATAGGAAGAAAGAACTCGTTGTCTCGAGTTTCGAAAGTAACTTGTGGGTTACTTTTTTGTTTGACTACCTGTGCTTTTGCGGTGGATGGTAAAGTCAATATGGGGAGCAATGGCGTAGATGACAAAAAAGTAGTTCCCTTGGTCGGCACAACCAAAACCAAATTGGACGGTGTAAATCAAGAAGGTTTCAAAGTAAAAGGACAGGTTTCAGATAATGTCGGTCCGTTACCAGGAGTGAATGTCATGGTCAAAGGAACCATGACAGGAGTAATAACCGACATGGACGGCAATTTTGAAATCGTAGCCCCTTATTCGAAAGCGACTTTAGTCTTTTCGTATGTGGGATATCAACCCAAAGAAGTTTCACTGAAAGGAGAACGAATTGTAAATGTCAAAATGGTTGAAGATGCCAAGGCATTGGAAGAAGTCGTTGTTGTAGGATATACAACACAACGGAAAGCAACTATCACTGGATCTGTAGCAACGATTACCACAAAAGATTTGAAACAAAGTCCGACAGCTAATTTAACAAATGCCTTGGCCGGACGTATGCCGGGTCTGATGGCAAATCAATTCAGTGGAGGCGAGCCGGGTGTCGATGGAGCAGACTTGCGCATCCGCGGAGCCTCTACATATGGAGACCAGACACCGATCTTCATCATTGACGGTGTGGAACGCGATGATATGGCTTATTTAGCACCAGAAGAAATTGAAACATTTACTATTTTGAAAGACGCTTCAGCAACGGCTGCATATGGAATTCGTGGAGCAAACGGTGTAGTCGTAATCACAACTAAACGTGGACAAGCGTCCGAAAAACCATCCGTGAGTTTCAAAGCATCAGTCGGAACAAACTCTCCTGCTAAGTTCCCTGAATATTTAGGTTCAGCTCAATATGCTGAACTTTACAACGAAGCTCGCATGAATATGGGGGTAGATCCATCTTCTCCAGATCTATTCTCTACAAATGTTATCGAAGATTTCAAAAATGGGAAAGGATATAATTGGGATTATTTTGATTATGCTTTCAAACCAGGTATTCAGCAGGATTATAGTTTGTCTGTCCGAGGCGGCTCCGAACGCGCCCGTTACTATGTAATGGCAAATTATTATAAGCAAGACGGTAACTACAAACATACGGACATGGCGGATTATAGCACACAAGCTGTATTTCAGCGTTATAATTTTCGTGCGAATGTAGATGTGGATATTACAAAGAACTTTTATGTTAAGGTCGACTTGGGTGCACGCATTACCGACCGTAATGCCCCAGGTACAACCGCTAGCCGGGTAGTGTCTATTGCAAATACGCAACCACCTCATTTACCTATTACACTACAAGACAATGGTAATGCGGCCAATGAAACGTATGCCTTAAACAATCCGAAAGGTATGCTCTATGGTGACCAGCAACATCGTTACAATATCTTAGGTGAATTAAGCCGTACCGGATATTTGAATGAGAAAAAAACGTTTTTGAATGGAACGTTTTCAATCGGTCACAAATTGGATTTCATTACAAAAGGATTAAAAGTTGAAGGTAGTATCTCGTATGACGCAAAAGAAGGTCGTTGGATACGGCGTGTGCTGGAAACACGTCAAGATGGTTATGCGAACTATGGTAGATATGCTACTTTCCAACCGGATGAAAGCGTATATGGCTCTTATTATTTGCATTCTACGGAACCTTATGCAGGAGCTTATCGCTTAGGTAATCCTTGGTATAGTACAGACGAAACGATTAGTAATGGTTTTAGTCACAATGCCGCGGAAAACAAAACTTACTATCAATTAAAATTGGACTATCAACGTGAGTTCGATCGACACAATGTTTCCGCTATGGTACTATTCAACCGCTCATCACGAGCCTATGATAATCGAGTAGAATATCGGTATCAAGGTATTAGTGGGCGCGCAACGTATGCATATGACAACAAGTATTTGACTGAATTCAATATTGGCTACAACGGATCTGAAAATTTTGCTCCGGGTAATCGATACGGTGTGTTCCCGGCAGGATCTATCGGTTGGGTGATTTCTCGAGAAGCATTCATGAAAGGAACTGAGAAGTGGTTGGATAATTTAAAGTTGAGAGCCTCTTTCGGTCTTGTAGGAAGCGATAAAATTTCAGATAATAACGACGATCGTTTTGCCTACCTTCAATTCTTCCAAGGAGGTGATGGCTACAGTTTCGGCTTTAATGAGTTTGGCTCTGGATACGATGGGCTGAAAGAAGGGAACTTCGCCAACCCAAATTTAACTTGGGAAAAAGCTCGTAAAACGAATGTCGGTTTCGATGCGACCCTATTCAATGGGAAGTTAACTATTGCTGCCGACTACTTTAGAGAACATCGATACGATATTATCACAACACTAAGCGATGGCGACAAGATGGGATATCCAGACATAGTAGGAAAAGACGCTCCATTTGTAAACTCTGGAATTGTGGACAATCAGGGTATTGATTTCGAGTTAGGTTGGAACTCCACAATCGGTAAAGATTTCCGTTATTATATCAAACCCAATTTCACATTCGCCCGTAATAAGATCAAATTCATGAATGAAGTTGATTATGGAAATGAATATCGCCAAAAGACCGGCCGGCGATTAGGAGAACATTTTGTATATGTAGTCGATCACTTTGTATATGATCAAGCAGAAGCGGATAAATTGAATGCAATGAATGACGGCCGTGGTTTCCAGCCTTGGGGCGAATTGCATCCGGGTGATGTCGTATATAAAGATTTGAATCAAGACGGTAAAATCGATGACTATGGCGACCGAACACATATGGGATTTCCACGTACACCGGAAATACAATTTGGTATTCCTTTTGGAATACAATATAAAGGCTTTGACGTCAGCGTAATGTTTCAAGGCTCTTTAAACTCCAGCATATTGTTGAATGGAGCCGCAGTTTGGGATTTTCCATCCTACGAACAAGATCAATATGGTAAAGTGAAACACATGCACTTGAACCGTTGGACAGAAGCTACAAAAGATGTGGCAACTTACCCACGCTTAACATACGGAGCTTATGAAAACAACAAAAATGGGAACAGCAGTTTATTCTTGTACAATGCAAATTATATCCGGTTGAAAAACTTAGAAGTGGGGTATTCGTTACCCAAAAACATAATTCGTTTTGCAGGTTTGCAAAATGTACGATTTTATGTACAAGGTTTAAACTTACTAACATTCGACAGTTTGGATGATGTCGACATGGATCCTGAAACGAAAGAAGGTTCCGGTGACTGGTATCCGATCCAGAGAGTCTATAATTTTGGTGTCGAAATTACATATTAATTATTTAAATCTTTTGAAAATGAAATTACAAAAATCAATCATAGGAATTGGAGTATTACTCCTGTCTCTTTCATCTTGTGACGACTTCTTGGACAGAATGCCTGATGATAAGAAAAATGAGGTAGATGTATTTACTCGTTATGAACAAGTCGATAACTTGGTGACCGATTTGTATGCAAGAGCAAAGTTCGCAAATAGACCGCTGATTTTCATGAATCACTTCGGCTCTGCAGGATTGACAGACGAATGTACGGCTTCCAGCCATGAACAAGCCATTCCGCATCAATTCAACATTGGGAATTATGGACCTTCACAAGGTATGCCAAACAACAGTAGTTGCGGACAATACTGGTGGGACTTATATAATGGTATCCGACGTGCCAATATCATTTTGGAAGGTGTAAAAAAATACAATACTCCAGATAACCCCAAAGACGGTCGGGAAGGCGACTTAGAACGTCGCTTAGGTGAAACATTATTTTTCCGTGCATACTTGCACTATCTCGTAATCCGAGCTTATGGTGAAGGAGTATATATGGATCATGTTGTCGTTCCAGGTGAAGATATGGCGTATGTAAAAGAGTCTTTTCATAGTATGGTCGAAAAGATTTGTGCCGATGCCGATGCCGCTTATGAAAAGGTAGACGCCTCTTACGGAGGTGAGTATTTTGGTCGTGTCGACAAGGGGGCTTGTTTAGGATTGAAGGCGATTGTCCGTTGGATGGCTGCAACCCCTTTGTGGAATGGCGGGACGTTGCCAAACGACACACGAGCTTTCAAAGATGAATATACTACTTATGATCCGAAACGCTGGGAAGCAGCTCGCGATGCAGCAAAAGATGTATTGGAAGCGAAAGATGTCAATGGAGCTATTCGGTATAAATTATATGCACCGGCAGCAATGGATGCAGATGACTTTAAAGACGTTGATGGCAATGCCAATACAAACAATGGAAAAGTACAAGAGCGACTATGGCAAATGTTTTACAACATGGATGCGATTCAACAGGAATGGGTTTGGTTTACCACTCGTGATAAAGATACGGGCTGGTCTGGCGATGTCTTGCCTCCTTCCCAAAATGGTCATGCCCGTCAACGTCCTCTGCAGGAACAAGTCGACGAATATGAATACATAAGCCCTGACGGATATGGCTACCCTATTTATGATAGCCGAGCTAAAATAGATGGTTATGATGACGAAAACCCTTATGAAAGCGTAAAACGTGATCCGCGTTTCTATCGTGATATCCGTTATCATGGTTCTTGGTATGGTGGTAAACAATTGAATACAGCCGAAGGCAAAGATGCCGTGAGCAGTAGTTATTTGGAAGCCTCTTCTCACTCTGGTTATTATTTGAGAAAACTGTTCAAAGACGGATGGGATAGAAACAAAGGTGGACATGTGATCAACGGACCTGCTATTTGGCGTCTGCCGACATTCATTTATATTTATGCAGAAGCTGTGAACAAAGTAAGTGGCCCCACACAAGAAATCTATGATTTAGTCAATTCTGTAAGGGAACGTTCTTTCATGGCTCCGATGCCTCCAGCTGTCCTAACTGATGCAAACTTGATGCAAGAATATATCCAACGCGAACGTCGTGTAGAATTATTCTATGAGAATTGGCGCTATTGGGCAACACGCTTATATATGGAATCAGATGATCCTATTGAGTTAGCCAAAGAAAAAAACTATATTGGACCAGAGAGTTGGCCGTATGCTAAAAGCCAACGTTGTTCACACGGCATGAAGCCTGTAGAAGATCAAAATGGAAAAATTGAAGTGGACGGGAAACGGTATAAGATGAAACGCATTGCGGTAAATGACGGACGTGTATTCTATAGCCCTCGTTCTTATTTTTGGCCGATTATGCAAGATGAATTGTCTCGCACTCCAACATTGATTCAAAATCCAGGATGGTAGTAAGAGACATCTGATTATCAAAAATCAGGAAGTAACCCCCTTTTGGTATATGGTTGTACCAAAAGGGTTTTTTATAAGGCTACTGGATATTTTACTAATTCTTACACATAAATAAAGAATGTATCGAATGAAATGTGAAACATCAAGATAAAATATATACTTTTGTCTATAGAAGAAATCTATAAAGAAAGAACGATATGAATTATTACGAACTTACATTCACATACACCTCCCCTGTCGAGACTTCCATTATCAACGACGTGCTGGCCGCCGAGCTAGGAGAAATCGGTTTTGAAAGTTTTGCCGAAAACGAAAATGGGTTACAAGGGTATATTTCCGACCAATTATATAATGTAAAAGGATTGCAGGACAAACTTGCCGAATTTCCACTGGAAAACGTGGATATCCATTTTACCGAAACATTGGTGGAAAGCAAGGACTGGAACGAGGAATGGGAAAAGAACTATTTCAAGCCGATCCGCATCGGTAAGGATTGCATCATCCGCGCCTCCTTCCACGAACATGAGCCGGGTTATGCCTATAATATCATCATCGACCCGAAGATGGCATTCGGAACCGGCAACCACGAGACAACTTTCCTGATGATCAGCAAAATACTCAAATTAGACCTCACCAGCAAAGAACTACTCGACATGGGTTGCGGAACAGCCGTACTGGCCATCCTTGCCCATATGAAAGGAGCCAGACGCGTGGTGGCCATCGACATTGACGAATGGGCCTACAATAATGCACTCGAAAACATACGTCTAAACAACACGAACGATATCCAGGTCGCCCTTGGGGGAGCCGAACAGATCCCTGCATTCGGAACCTTCGACATCGTGTTTGCGAATATCAACCGGAATATCCTGCTGAATGATATCCGCCATTACAGCGAATGTATGAAACCAGGAGCCTTCCTTTACATGAGCGGCTTCTATGTACAAGACATTCCGGCCATCGAAGAAGAATGCAAACATAACGGATTGGCATTGTTATCGCACACAGAGAAGAATAATTGGGCTGCGGTGAAAGTCCAGAAACAATAACATTAATTAACCCTAAAAGTTAAGGTCCAAATAAACCATCATTCAAGTATATTCGTTATCTTAGTAGCAATATTATAAAAAGAAAGAGTTATGAAAAACGTAGATTCTAAATTATTACTGGGATTAGTAGTTGGTGCAGCCGTTGGCGCCGCAGTTGGTTATCTGGCAGCAACAGATAAAAGAGAACAACTACTGGAAGAATTGAATGGTGTAGTTGGTAAAGTAAAAGAAGGCTTCAATTCAGCTCTTGCTAAATACAAAGAAGGAAAAGCTGAAATTGCAAAAACTACAGAAGAAATCGTAGCAGAATAATTTTGTATGGAGAAAGACGCAGGTGAAATCTTCCGTGAACTGAAAAAAGATCTTTCGGCTTACGTGGAGTTGAAGCTCGAACTCCTAAAATTAAACACATATGAGAGAACAGGAAAGGTTATTGCCGTTCTCTCGTATGGTGTTATTTTATTATTTCTGGCTTTCTTTGCGATTCTGTTCATTTTCCTCGCATTAGGTTTTTTCTTGGGGGATCTGTTCGGTTCGGCAGGTGCGGGATTCGGCGTGGTAGCCGTGCTCTATCTGCTGCTGATCGGCATTATTGTTATGAACAAAGACAGAATCAGCAATAAAGTATTAAACGTTGTGATCTCCGCATTGACAACAAATGATGATAAAACAAACGCGATAGACAATGAACAATCCGCAACCGACACCACTGGAGAAACTGATTTCTGACCGTCGCCGCATCCAACAGGAATGTACGATACAGGAACAGAAATTGAATGCTGATTTCTCTCACATACAAGAGAACGCCGGCACGTTGTTACTTTCAGGTGTCTCCGCTCTCTTATTCCCTAACACAAAAACCAAATCCAAAGGAACGGAAAGCAACCAGCCTGTACATACTTCAGAAGTGCCATCCATGTCGTTTGGATTTGCCGACTATCTTTCTGTGGCACAAGGATTATTACCTGTTGCATGGGATGTTGCACGCCCATTATTGACAGCTTGGGGCATCCAGAAAGTCCAGGCGTGGATAATAAAGAAACTTTTCAAGAAAAAGAAATAAGCTGCAACAATTAATTTATGTTAGAGGGCATATTTTTCTTGTCCTAATTCCTGTACAATAAAAAAAATGACTAAATTTGCAGTCGTTAAAAACAGCGTGCTACGAATATATTTTCCTTGCGGCTGTTAAGTTAAATTGGAGATAAGTAATATTTTTAATAAACCCATAAAAGTTTTATTACAATGATTAAAGTAGGTATTAACGGTTTCGGCCGTATCGGACGTTTCGTTTTCCGTGCTGCTCAAAAGAGAAGCGATATTCAGATCGTAGGTATTAACGACCTTTGCCCGGTTGATTACTTGGCATACATGCTGAAATACGACACAATGCACGGTCAGTTCGACGGAACTATCGAAGCTGACGTTGAAAACAGCAAGCTGATCGTAAACGGTAAGGAAATCCGCGTAACAGCAGAACGCAATCCGGCTGATTTGAAGTGGGATGCAGTAGGTGCTGAATACGTAGTAGAATCTACTGGTTTGTTCCTGACTCAGGAAAAGGCTCAGGCTCATATCGAAGCTGGCGCTAAATATGTAGTTATGTCTGCTCCTTCCAAGGATGCAACTCCTATGTTCGTTTGCGGTGTAAACGAAAAATCATATGTTAAAGGTACTCAGTTCGTTTCTAACGCTTCTTGTACTACTAACTGCTTGGCTCCTATCGCAAAGGTTCTGAATGACAAGTGGGGGATCACAGACGGTTTGATGACAACTGTTCACTCTACAACTGCTACTCAGAAAACTGTTGATGGTCCGTCTATGAAGGACTGGAGAGGTGGCCGCGCTGCTTCTGGCAACATCATCCCTTCTTCTACAGGTGCTGCTAAGGCTGTAGGTAAAGTTATTCCTGAACTGAACGGTAAACTGACTGGTATGTCAATGCGTGTTCCGACTCTGGACGTTTCTGTTGTTGACTTGACAGTTAACTTGGCTAAACCGGCTACTTACGCTGAAATCTGTGCTGCAATGAAGGAAGCTTCTGAAGGCGAACTGAAAGGCGTACTGGGTTATACTGAAGATGCAGTAGTTTCTTCTGACTTTTTAGGTGACACTCGTACTTCTATCTTCGATGCTAAAGCTGGTATCGCTTTAACAGATACATTCGTAAAGGTTGTTTCTTGGTATGATAACGAAATCGGTTATTCTAACAAGGTTCTTGACCTGATCGCTCATATGGCATCTGTAAACTGCTAATCAATCAAGATTATATAGTTTGAAAGCCGCATCCTTCGGGTTGCGGCTTTTTTTTGTATCTTTGTATCACTATGGATACCTATCAACTTATCACTGTTTTAGGGCCGACAGCATCCGGTAAAACAACATTTGCCGCTGCACTCGCTGCCCGACTGAACACGGAAATCATCAGCGCCGATTCCAGACAGATTTACCGTTCAATGGATATCGGAACAGGAAAGGACCTGGCCGACTATACAGTAAATGGAAAAACGATTCCTTACCATCTGATCGACATCTGCGATCCGGGATATAAATATAACGTATTCGAATACCAGCATGATTTCTTCCGAGCTTATGAAACAATCCGGAAAAAAGGGAAACTGCCGATTCTATGCGGTGGTACAGGTATGTACATTGAAGCCGTACTGAAAGGATATAGACTCTTGGATGTTCCCCAGAACCCTGGGCTGCGCGAGTCGTTGAAAGATAAATCGCTCCTGGAATTGGAGCAGATACTTGCCGGCTACAAGGTCCTCCATAACAAGACAGATGTGGATACCGCCCAACGGGCCATCCGGGCCATTGAAATCGAAGAGTATTATAAGAACGAAGCTCCGGATGTCAATGAATATGATCCAATCAACAGCCTGATCATCGGTATCGACATAGACCGGGAGCTACGACGCGAAAAGATCTCCCGCCGCTTGCGTGTCCGCCTGGACGAAGGGATGGTCAACGAGGTGCGGAAGATCATCGACTCGGGAGTTAAGCCGGAAGATCTGATCTACTACGGACTGGAATATAAATATCTTACTTTATATATAATAGGCAAACTGTCTTATGAAGATATGGTTTCCCAACTGGAGATCGCCATACACCAGTTTGCCAAACGGCAAATGACCTGGTTCAGAGGCATGGAGCGCCGGGGAAGCACTATCCATTGGATAGATGCTACATTGCCGACAGAAGAAAAGATAGAGAAGACATTGGAGTTATTGAAATTATAAGAATATTTAGACTGACAAATCAGCATTTACAATTCAAATCTACCCAATTTTGAAACAAAACAATCATATTATGATAACAGTTAATGATTTAAAGAATAGAGACAATTTCTTTCTGATGGCAGGTCCCTGCGCAATCGAAGGAGAAGATATGGCATTGCGTATTGCAGAGAAAGTAGTCGGTATCACGAATAAGCTGAATATCCCATATATATTCAAAGGATCATACCGGAAAGCCAACCGTTCTCGGCTGGATTCTTTCACAGGCATTGGCGATGAGAAAGCACTGAAAATACTCCGCAGGGTAGGCGACACGTTCGGTATTCCGACTGTAACCGATATTCACGAAACAGCTGAAGCTGCAATGGCTGCCGAGTATGTGGATATCCTGCAAATCCCTGCTTTCCTCTGCCGGCAGACGGACCTGCTGGTAGCTGCTGCCAAGACAAGGAAAATTGTCAATATCAAAAAAGGACAGTTCCTCTCGCCGGGAGCCATGCAATTTGCCGTACAAAAAGTAGCCGATGCCGGAAATGACAACGTCATGATTACGGAAAGAGGCACTACATTCGGATATACGGACCTGGTTGTCGATTATCGGGGTATTCCTCAAATGCAGCAGTTCGGCTATCCCGTTATCATGGACGTTACCCACTCCTTGCAACAACCCAACCAAACTTCAGGTGTGACAGGAGGACTCCCTACCCTGATCGAAACGATAGCCAAAGCAGCCATTGCCGTCGGAGCTGACGGATTATTCATCGAAACCCATCCGGAACCCTCTAAAGCCAAATCAGACGGTGCGAACATGCTGCAACTCGACTTATTGGAAGGACTGCTGACAAAGTTGGTTCGAATACGGGAAGCGGTTGGAAATTGAAATTGGAAAGTCGAGAATTGAAAATTATAATACAAAAAATGGATAATTGAAAAACAGGAACCTTAACGGGCTCTTCCACTTTTCAATTATCCATTTTCAATTCTCAATTTATTCTGCTATCCCATCTTACTTATTTTTTTGAGCTTGTCCTCGTCTATCAACTTGATCTTTCGACCGTCGATTGCAATAATACGCTCAGCTACAAATGTAGACAATGTACGGATTGCATTAGATGTCGTCATATTCGAAAGATTAGCCAAATCTTCTCGAGAAAGATAGATACTCAATGTCGCTCCATCTTCCTCCAAACCATAACTGTCTTTCAGGAATAACAAAGATTCCGCCAAACGACCCCGGATATGTTTCTGAGTAAGGTTGACTGTACGTTCGTCAGCAATTCCTAAATCGAGAGAAAGCTGGCGGATAAAAAACATGGCAAGGTTCGCATTCCCCATTAAAAGATCCGTAACGATAGTCATCGGAATCAGACATACCGTCGAAGCTTCAAAAGCGGATGCATTCGTCAGGTAATTTTCCTGAGCAAAGTTTGCCCGGTAGCCAAAGTACTGCACCGGTTTAATCATTCGAATGATCTGGCTTCGTCCGCCAACACCTTCTTTAAAGATTTTAACCTTGCCTTTTAATAAGCACATCATGTCTCTCGGTTCGTCGCCCTCGCAATATATCAACTCATTACGTTTGAAATGCTGGATCGTCGAATTATTACGGAGAACATCCCGCTCCTTTTCGGTCAGGACTCTCCACACTTCTGCCAAACTGGCCGATAGATCGACCTCTTCTTTTTGTTGTTTAACCACGACTGCTATATAACATACTTATGA
>ENA-UEQW01002873-UEQW01002873.1-human-gut-metagenome-genome-assembly--contig:-NODE-2873-length-12434-cov-3.889698_pt1 | contig 12434 bp, 18 predicted proteins | sample MGYA00242947_ERZ507947 | MGnify/ENA primary metagenome ERZ507947 (study PRJEB26167, sample SAMN06115421) | human gut metagenome | host: Homo sapiens | place: China:Guizhou | collected 2015-03-17... | reverse complement strand
TCCTGCTGCCCCTGAGGGTGAGGCGGCTCCTACTGAGGAGGGTTGGGAGCAGCCCGTTGTCGAGTCCCAGTGGTAAATGCGCGCTTTGGGTTTTTGTATAGTATGGTGTGTTGTTTGTTGTAATTGTGTTGCAGTTCTCTGTCAGTTTTGCAATTCCATCCCAGTGTTGAACTCTCAATTCACTGTAATGCTTGAATGGAATGGAGCTCGATGCTCGCCTTCATTCCTTTAACGTCTTCTCAATAGCAATTCCGTTGTCGGAGTCCGACAGCGCCAGGAGTGTTGAAGCGTATCTGAGAGTCGATTCTGTCCAAATCACGTCACGTGTAGTCGGAATGCGAGTTTAATCCAGATGAGTGCAGATTCTACTTGGATGGAATGGAGATGGAAGGAAACAACGAGTTCTTCTTGAATTGCGCTAAAAGGGATCTCGTCATCGACATCATGACTGTGAATAGCATTGTGTACGTTTCCGCTCACTGCGGAGAAGACTCCGTTACATTACGTGTTCCCAACTTCATTACGATAGCGGAGGTTAAGAGTGTACGTTCCTATTTGTAGTGTATTATGCAGGCGATTCTCCAAGTCCTAAACTACGAGGACAGCGAAATCGCGTTTGCCACCGCAAAGCTCTCCGAACTGGATGGAACGAAGTCAGTGTTCTACTACAAACTCGGATCGCTCGATCCGCCGGATGACTTTGAAGACTTGGACACGGAGTCCTCTGTAGAGTCGCTCTCCCGCCGTCATGTGTAGGACGATGACTCGTCGGAAGCGTATATGCACCCCTGCAGATACTCGTTCCCCAACGCGAAGACCTATGACAATCTCCAGCTCATCTCCTCCCAGCACTCGCTCCACCTCTACCAGCCGATCACGCTTCCCAGCGACTACCTTACGGGAAAGGCGGCAGAGCTCCCTACACTCCCTCTGGGCAATGACTGGAAGGATCACATCGTCACTCTCTCCGTGTCCGGGTTATTTGGCTACTCAAATGAGAATACTCCAGCGAGTCGCGTGCGCACTCCATCCGATGAGTCGGAGATGTGTGCGAATCCCTCATTGATCCCGAGTCGCCATCTCCTTTCTCCACAGCACACGTGCCAACGAAGAGAGAGCGTCACAGACATCAACGACGATCCCCAGTCCTCTCCCGCCTTAATGCACAAGCAGTCCATCCGCCCCTCTGAAACGCAGTCGTCATTGAAACCTCCCGTCGTTACGGTTCCGCTCGTTCCGTGTGATGGAGCAAGTCCCTCATCTGCGCCTGTCGTCATTCCAAATAGTGGGGATCTGGGGGGTCAGTGACCCGTAGAAGAATCCGCGTCTCCCAATTCCCAAGAGTCTCAGAATACGCCTGAGAAGGCATCTTCATCGCATGGGGGAGCCCCCACTTTTGCGTCCTCAGAAGGGAAGGAGAGTGGTTCCCAACAAGTGAAGACGGAAGCATCCGAGGGCGAAAACAGGCATCCAAACCCTTCGCGCAAGAGTGTTCGCTGGCCTCTGAGCGAAATGGGATCGCCGGTGGGATCAGAGCATTTGAACCTGGGACAGGTCGTTGCGGCGCACCCGGAGTATCAGAGCATGATGAAGATCCGATCGCCTCACGGATTGCGTTTTCAGCCGTCCTTCCACGTTTCGGGCCACATTCCGCTGATGGACATGGTCAGCGACAACACGCAGGTCCGGAAGAGTACGAACATGAACATGCCTGCATTAGACGGTCTTCCTGCAGATTCGTTCCTGCGACCGGGCTTTTTCAAAGATCGCATTTTGCAATCCATCTGCATGCTAGTGAAGGAGGTAAAGGACATGACGACTGAAAAGGAGTGTAAAGTGATGGCGGAAAGCTATTATAACCAAAAGAAGCTGTTTGGCTGTAGTGAAATTGAATCGGAGTAACTTGTAGCCCAATTCGTGAATGCCATTTCAAAGAGCTCCTTCGCTCCCGCGCTGATATCCGCCGCGTTCCGCTTTCTGAACTCGCCCATTTTTGACATTTGTGCCGGAGTTCTGATCGACATGATTACGGACAGTGCATTGTCAAAGAGGCGTTTCATTTGTAGATGCCCAGATCAGCCAGTCGATCATCAACACCGTTGGGTTCGACGTCATCGTGAACAATCTGAAAACGACGAAGGCGGCATCCGTGGACAGACGCGTGGTCTTCCTGCAATTGATCTTCCGACTCATCCACGATCGTTTGGATTTGGAGTGGGCGTGATGCACAGAGTATTCTGCAAATCTGTTTTATGAGAATCGTGGAATCGACGCGCTGATTCAGATTAATGACTCGACGGGGAGTATTAGTGTTCGGAACAAAACATTGGACATTATTCGGTTGCTGGTGAACTGTATTTCCTTTCCAGGAGGGTGATCCGTAGATGATGCCTCCATCGCGTACTCGGCGTATCACGCCGGGTTCCAGATCTTCCAGAAGGAAAGCAGCATCATCGCGGAATTGTTGAAGTCGTTGAACGAGAGAATCGAAACGAAGCGTACTGATGCTGTAATGATGTGAGCAATAGCGGAAGAACGAGATAGTTCGGAGACGGTTCGGAACGACATCCTCAGCATTCGTCTCCTGTACCCCACCTCCACGCAGATTCAACATCTCTGCAACACGTATCTGTCCTATCATGAGGACCATTGTAGTTGTCACATCCTGTGTCCTGTTTGTAACAAACAAGGAATATAGCACAACTATTGCTGAGGCATCATCATTCCCGGTTGCATCATCGGCGCTCCCATCATGCCAGGCTGCATCATAGGCTGCATCATGCCAGGTTGCATCATTCCCGGCTGCATCATCGGCGCTCCCATCATGCCGGGTTGCATCATCGGTTGCATCATTGGTTGCTGCGGCATCATCATTCCCGGCTGCATCATGCCGGGCTGTAGCATGGGCGCACCCATCATACCGGGCTGCATCATCGGCTGCTGGCCCATCACCGCCTGACCCATCTCAGCATTCGCTGCCTGCTGCTGTTGTTGCTGCACGGCGAGCGAAGCCATCATCGCGTTGATGCGAGCTCTGTCAGGGTTGCTGCCGGCGAGAAGACGCTCTGCCGCGGATCCATGACGCTCGCCACGACTCTCCTTCTTGAACGCGTATTGGACCACAATGGGACGGTTGCAGAAGTACTAGAAGATGATTCGACGCGAAAACGACGACCTGACCGTTCATGCTCTCAATGGCGTAGTCGGAGGCTTCGAACGTGGTGTAGTTCACGAAACCGTAGCCCTTGCTGATATTTGTTTCCGGATCACGAGCAATCTACGCATGAGGAAAGCGCACGCAGAACCACTTTTGGCTCACAAGCAAGCTGTCCGAAGGCGATAAATGTGGTCTTGAGCATATCCTCGTCCACCTCGGGAGCGAGGTTGCTGATGAAGAGGTTGGCGCCCACATCCAGCGTCTTCTTGTCCATATTCGATTTGTTCACCTTGATTTTCTTTCCGTATAGTGAGATGTTTCCCGTTACGCGAACAGCGTATTCGGCGTCGATTTCGCTCTGGTATTCAACAAAACCGAATCCCTAATCAATGACGGAGCGTGCTCATCATCCCACTTGATGTGCATTTGTTACTTTATCCTTGGGCATCGAAACGGACACAACAGGTCCAAACTACGAGTCAGAGAGACTGGTAGCACCACACCTGCAGGAACAGCTCCCAGAGCAATTCCTCGTCCACTTTTTCGTCAAGACCACCGACATACACGGTGGCATCCTGATCGTCACCCCTTCCGCTCAGAACCCACTTGATTATGATGGTCGATTGCAGACGACATGTCTTTGTCTTGAAATACGCGAGAAATGCCCTTCTTTTCGAGCGGGCGTTTCATTCCTTGGAGCAGCGATTCTCATCGCTTTTTTGGGAATACAAAGGATGTCTGCCCGAGCGTTCTCCGGGTTTGGTCGTCAGTTTGCTAGGAACGTGCGCTTCCAGCGGTGGGTCGTCGGCTCCCTTTCTCACAATCAGCATGAACCTTCCCAAGACGGTGCCGAAGATGTGGAAGAATGACGAGATGATGTACCAGGCGATGCGGACGGCGAAGATGAGTACGACGATGGATTCCAGGATGTTCCGTGCGGCGTTGAACCGAATGCGCTGCATCGAAGTTGCTTTTGCGTGTGCGATTGTAATGCACAGATGAAGAGAATCCAGATCGGCGCCTTGTATATGTTTTCGTACGTGTCTAAGGATTTCCTGGAGATGCTGAAGCATTTCGAGGACATGCTCGATAGCGAGGAGCAAGACGACGTGGAGGAGAGAACGTTGTCGTTTTCGTTGTCTTTCACGAATAGCACCTTGACAGGCCGCCTTCAGTCATAGCATCCCGTTCTTTTACTCGTTGTGTTTGTTTGAGAAAGGGTGGAGATTTTTTTGAGAAAGAGTGGTCATTTGCTCAAACAGTGATTCAAGAAAGCAAACTCTCATTCAAGAAACAAAGCAAACTCTCATTCAAGAAACAAAACCAACTCCTCACTTCTGGGCATTCATACACACCAAGCCAACCGTATCCACGCCGATCTGAGCAAGACCGCACACGGAGCACACCTTGTTCTTGCTCTCCGCTCTGTACGTCGCTCCGCACAGCGGACACTTCAGCAACTCTTCGTCTCTGAAGATGGGCGTGAGCGCGACGCAATCCAACGAGAACGCCTTCTGCTCGTCGTAGCCCGTCTCCACGGCATTCCTTCCCTCTCTCTCGCTCTTCACCAGCACCTTCCTCGTCTTCTGCTCCAGCGCGGCGTTGCGCGGCGACTTGATATCCGCGTTGATCAGGATGCGCTTCGCGAACACCGCCGCGTCGATGAAGTTCTCCGCCTTGAAGGCAGCCACCATCGCGCTGTTCAGCGCCAGGAGCATGTGTGAGGACTGCAGCTTGCACTGCGTCATGTAGTACGACAACAGCAGGTTGCGCACGGGGTCCGACTCCTGCTTCCGCACCAGCTCCAGCAGCACGGCCACCACGTACTCGCGCGCCATGTCCACGAACTGCTTCAGCGCCACCTCCTCCTCCTTGTTCTCGGCGACCACCACGGGCAGGATCAGGAAGAAGGAGCGGAACGCGTTCAGCGTGTCGTCGAAGCGTCCCGACTGGAAGCACTTCAGGCCCATCTTCACCAGCTGCGAGGCGTGCTGGATGCGGTACACCGCCATCGGCAGCGCGCTGGTGCCCGAGGCGCGCTGCAGCGGCGTCTGGAGCGCGGGCATGGAGGGGAAGCCGACGGTGGCGGCCTGCACGCTGCAGTAGCACGAGTGCAGGATGGACTGCAGCGCGGAGAACTGCACCACGCCCAGCTGGCGGTTCAGCAGCTGCAGCGTCGAGTCGATGTCGCCCGACGCCGCGTGGTCGAAGACCAGCGAGGAGTTCGCGCACCACGTCGCGCCCAGGTCGCGGCCCGGCTGCGGGATCGCCGTCTCCATCGCCACGGGGAGTTCGTGCTCGTCCTCCGACAGCTCCAGGTCGTCGCCCCAGCCACCCGCCTGGTCGTCGCTCAGCTCCAGGTCGTCGTCCTTCTCGCCCCAGGCGGGCTGCTCCGGCTCGCTGTCGATGCTCTTGAACTCCGCCTCCAGCTCCTCCTGCACGTCCACCTCCGGCTCGCCCTTCGCCTCCTCCTCCATCACGCGGTCGAACACGGAACGCGGCATCTCCAGCATCGGCCACTCCGACTCGTCGTTCACCGGCGCGGGCGGCGCCAGGAGCTCCTCGGGCGCGCTCACCTCCGGCACGGCGATCTGACGCTCCACCATCTTCTCCGCGATGCGCTCCGCCACCTCACCGTAGCCGTATGTCTTGGCGGTGACGTAGGCGAGCGAGAGCTGTCCTGCCTCCATCAGGACGTTGATGCGCGCCTCCACGTCGTTGAGGAACATGGCGTTGCTGTAGCGACCCATCACGTCGCCGCACTTCTCCGTGATCTGCAGCATCTTCTTCAGCTTCTCCAGGTTGCCCGTGATCGTGTAGAAGAACGACAGCTTGCCCAGGCTCTTCGTGCGCTGGTAGCACGTCTCCACGATGGACAGGTTGCCCTGGCGCAGCGCCTCCTCGGCCAGCTGGTTCCAGATCTCACGCTCGTTCAGCTGCGTGGCGCACTCCACCGCGCTCTCCAGGTTGCCGCAGCGGATGGAGAGGTTGAAGCGCGCGCGCGGCTCCGTCACGAAGTACAGCGCGATGTCCTCGAAGCCGTTCTTCTGAAGGTAGGAGATGATGGCCTGCGAGTCGATCTTGGAGGTGCGAATGATGCGAATCGCCTCGCGGTACTGCTTCTTCTCCAGGCAGAACTACACGTCACTTCGCTCGTCCTCCGCCACCTTGAACAGGTACTCTGTCGGGTCGATCTCGATCTGCACGGGCACGGCGTCGCGCGTGAAGGCGAACACGGCTCCCTTGCGGTAAGCGGCGATGTACACGGGCTCGTCGAGACTGCGCACGATGCCCTTCTCGCCGGAGGGCAGACAGTACTTGATCTGGGAGAGCGTGGCATAGAGAAGCACGCCGTGCTCGTCCCACACGCAGTTCTTGATGCTCATCTTCTCGCTGATCACGCACAGCTGCTTCAGCTCCTTGTCCAGAATGCGCACCATGTTGCCGGAGGTCACCGCCACCATGCTGTTGTCCTGGCTCCAGTCCACGCGCTTCACCGACGACACGGCGATCATGCTGACGGTCTGGAAGGAGGAGGTGTCGAAGAGCACCAGCTGGTCCTCGCAGGCGAGGAGGATGCGTCCGCTCACGCCGCCGGGGAAGATGCGACGACAGTCCGACACGGGGAGACTCACGCGCTTCGTGACCTAGAGATGAGGCGAGTGTGGAGCGATGACGATGTTGTCCATGTTGCGAAGGAACAGCGAGTCCTTGCCCTCCAGCGTGGCGAACTTGGTGCGCGAGACGAAGCACACGCTCAGCGCCGCGCCGCCCTTCACCTCGGGCGCCAGCTTCTCCGCAGCGATCCGCTGCGAGCACGTGATCAGCTCGTACGACCCGCCGTCCTCGGCGTTGTGCATCAGCAGCACGAACTCGTTCGTGCAGTACGGGTTGTACTGGAGACAGCGCGGCGCGTTGTTGGACGCCGCGGGGCCGCGCGTGATGGGCATCATGATGATGTCGCGGTTTTCTCCCTCCATCTCGCGGATGCGGTAGTAGCGGTCCTTCACGTAGAAGCAGTAGTTCTTGTACACGGCGAAGGGCGTGCGCTCGCGGCGCAGCTTGAACACCACGGCGCCGGAGTCGTGGCCTGCGGCGATGAGGTTCTGCGTCTTGTGGGCGGTGATGATCCAGAATCGATCATGCGCGCGGACGAACGACTGGATGCCGATACGCTTCGTGCTGTCCCAGACGCGAATGCTGTGGTCCTCGCTGTTGCTGAGAATCAGGTCTTCGCGCGGATGGAACATCACGCAGCTCACGTTGTTCGTGTGACCGCGGAGCGTGTCCACTTCCCACGCCTTCGTGTCGTTCGTGCGCCAGATCTTGATCATGCGGTCGTCGGAGCCCGACACGATGAGCGGCAGCTCGGGGTGGAACGCGGCCCAGTTCACGCCGCGCTCGTGGCCCTCCAGCACGTACTTCACCGTGCCGACGAGATCCGTTCCCAAACGGCTGATCATACTGGTTGGGGCGCCGGGCTTGCCCGGCGTCTTCTTTCCCTTCTGCTTCAGGCCCGAAATGTCCCACACGCGGATGGTCTGGTCGAGGGAGGCGCTCACGACGAGATCCTCCTTCGGGTGGAACTGAGCGGACATGACGTAGTGGTTGTGTCCGGTGAGGACGGCGATGCACTCCCGACTCTGCCAGTTCCAGATGCGGATGTTCTGGTCGTCGGAGCAACTCACAATCCAGGGATTCTCGGGATGGAACTGGACAGTGCGGATATAGTCGAGGTGGCCCATCAGCGTGAACAGGGAGCGCTTGTTGTTGTAGTTCCACACGCGGATCTTGTAGTCGTCGCCTCCCGACACGAACAGGGGCTGCGACGGATGGAAATCGACGCTACGAACGGGACCGTCGTGTTCGTTGAACGTTTCGAGAAGCGTCTTTGTTCGGTAATCCCACAGCTGGATTTGTCCGTCATGGAGAGAGCAAAGGATCCAAGGACGAGTAGGGTGGAAAGATATACCTTTCACACGGCTGCTCTTGGTCTCGAATTTGGCGAGCATATCTTATCTGCCGTTCTTTTTCGTGATGGAGAAGTCGATCACTTCCTTGACTATCAAGGTGATTCGAGCAGAGAATCACTGCACGCTCTCCGCTCTGTTGTCCTTTCCGCTGATTCGCGTGGATTCAGAATGGAGGTTGTGGGTTATTCAGATCGGCGGGAAGGGAAGCGAGTCCAGGTCATCCGCCCCTCATTCTCACGGTTATGTGCACATTTGAAATTGCATGGAATTGCTGTACTCAAGGAGCGTTGGGAGGATCGTGATTCAGTGATGAGGGAATGAGTGCGTAGAGAGGAGGAGCAGCCCCGATTTGTCTCGACTCTCTCGTGTACAAGCCATGAGAGGAGGGAGAGAGGGAATGATGAAAGACAGTGAAAGCGGCAATAACGGGAATTCACGATTCTTACCGGCGATCATGAGTGGCTGTTGTATGGAATCGACAAGACCCAGATTAATCTTCCTTTTGGGTAAAACTACGAATGGTATGTGTTGACGAGATTGCACCTTGCTCGTGAGTGCGTTAGGGCGCGTTTTCGCGGAGCCGTACTAATCCGCTGTTTCTAGGCTCAGAACAACGTGACTGGTCCCGAGTTCAAGTGCGTCCTTGTCGGCGATGGTGGTGTCGGTAAGACTACCTACGTGAAGAGACACGAGACTGGAGATTTCGAGAAGGTTTACGTCCGTGGGTGTTAGTGGCGCGTGCGTGATCGCCTAGCTACTCGTGGTGCTGAGGTTCACAGACTCACGTTCAACACCTCCTGCGGTCCCATCACCTTCAACTGCTGGGATACCGCCGGTCAGGAGAAGTTCGGAGGACTGAGAGACGGTTACTAGTACGTTTTGTGCTGCGGGGTTAGGCGTAGTGTGGATGCGGACTGCGCCATTCTCATGTTCGATGTCACTTCCCGCAGCTCCTACGATAGCGTCGCGAACTGGCACCGTGATCTCACCCGTGTGTGCGGCAACATCCCCATTGTGCTCGTTGGCAACAAGTGCGATATGAAGGAGCGTCGTGTGAAGACGAAGAACATCACATTCCACCAGCGCAAGAACATGCCGTACTACGATATTTCCGCCAAGAGCAACTACAACTTCGAGAAGCCCTTCCGCTGGCTGGCTCGCAAGCTGACGAAGACTCCCGAGCTCAAGTTCGAGGAGGCTCTTGCCATCAAGCCGCCAGAGGTTGCCTTCGATGAGAACGTCTACAGACAGGCTAACGATATGGCTCCGGGCGTGCCTCTTCCTGATAACGACGGTGATGATCTGTAAGACGTTTCTTTACCTTTATATTCTTTGTTTGTTGCACTCGGCAATGTTCGCTCTGTCAAAGGCACGGGCTTTGCTGAGGTCGTTGCAGCTCCTTCCTCGTCTCGCGCTCCCCTGCTGCTCCCAACGCGCGTTCGCGAACACAAAGAATAACGACATTGAAGGAAGAGAACGTCTCGCTATACTGGACAAAATGGCCAGGTAGGGGACGGCGCCGCCCCTGAATTCGTAGCTATCCGCCCTTCCGTGTTTCCACCTCTCTGAGCGACTTCAGAAAGAAGTGGGACTACTTGCAGAAGGGGGAGCGAGTGCCGGAGAGCGAAATCACCGTGGCCGGTGGAATTGCGGGTTTTCTGTCATCTCTAGGACGAATCATCAGCAAGAGGAGTGCGGGATCGAAGCTCTACTTCTACGACATTCGCTCTGGAGAAACCATGCTGCAGGTCATGTCCTCCCTGAACATGTACGATGGCGGCAGTCTCGAGCCGGATCAAGTTGCAGTGGTTTCCCTCCGTCAGGAGTAGAAAGTGGCCGCATTCAAGGGTTTGCACAAGAAACTCCACACGGGCGACATCATCGGCATTCGCGGCATTCCGGCGCGAACCGATGTCGGGGAACTGAGCATCTTCCCGAAGGAAATCACCCTCCTCTCTCCGTGCCTGTGGCATGTGCCGCGCGAGTGGTACGAGATCAAGGATCCGGAAGTGAAGTACCGCAAGGTAGAGATCGCGCGTGGTTGTGAAGGGTAGCGATACTTGGATCTCATCGTGAGCAGCGCCTCGCGCCAGGTCTTTTACACGCGCAGCAAGGCAACGGCGTATTGTTTCATTCACATCTAGATCGTTCAGCTCATCCGTTCGTTCATGGAGGAGGAGGGCTTCATGGAGGTGGAAACGTCCATTCTGAGTGGACAGGCTGGAGGCGCTGTCGCCACGCCGTTCATCACGCGAAGCAACACACAGGAGCAGGATTTGGCGTTGCGCATCAGTCCCGAGCTGTATCTGAAAGAACTCGTTGTCGGAGGCTTCGAGCGTGTCTATGAGATGGGAAAGGTGTTCCGCAACGAGGGTTTGGATCGGAAACACAATTACGAGTTTACGTCCATCGAGGCCTATATGGCGTACCAGGATTACACGGACTGGATGAAGAAGACGGAGAAGCTCCTACAGAGTTCGTGATGCGGAATTGACTTGAGGACTAGAGATCTGTGTGGCCGTCCATAACTCCCCTAAAGCCACAATCGATGGAAAAGAGATCGATTTCACGCCTCCGTTCCGTCGCATTGATGTGGTGGAGGAACTGACGAAGGCGCTGGGTCCTCTCCCCAACTTGAACGACGGTTGGTGTCCAATGAAACGATGACTGAGTAGAAGCGAGTATCCCGTCCTTGATGGAAATGTGCAAGGCGAAGGGCATTCAGGTGTCAGAGCCGATTACGTTGCCTCGCATCATTGACACGCTGATCGGGCACTACATTGAGCCTCAGTGCGTCCAGCCGACGTTCATCATCAACCATCCGGTTTCGATGTCTCCTCTGTCCAAGGAGCACGGCGACTCTGGCAAGTCGGAGCGCTTTGAACTCTTCGTGAACGGAATCGAGCTCGTGAATGCGTACACCGAGCAGAATGATCCCGTCGTAGTTGTTTCTGTATGTCTGTGAGCGTAGAAACAGGAGCAGAGCTTCAACGTCCAAGGAAAGCAACGAGAATCCGGCGACAAGGAGATTCCACCTACGGATGCAACGTTTGTCAATGTTTCGTTTGCTTTCGTGTGTGACGGCTAGGCGCTTGAGTACGGACTGCCTCCCACCACGGGCTGGGGTATGGGCGTGGATCGTCTGGTGATGATGATGACAAACCAGTCGAGCATTCGCGACGTCGTTTTATTCCCCGTGCTGAAGAATAAGGAGTAGCCGGGATGAGCTGTGTTTGTTGGACAATGCGCCACTCGATGTCCATGGTGAGGACAGCGAGAACAGCGTGGCAGTTTGCTGAGCAGAGGTGATTATCGCTGACTGTGGAGGAGGGGGAGGAATCAGTTGACAGCGCTTGCAGGAGCCATCAGAGGGCATTTCACGCCAGATGGAGGAGATAAACCCAGGAATAACGGAAACAGAGAATGGCAATAACATCTCGAATCTGATTGGCTGAGAGGGGCTAGGGGAAAAGGGCCTTAGTGTAGTGCATTTGTTCACAGTATTGAATAAGCGGGTATGTATCCTTCATACTATGGGAATTCAGTACCTCAAGGGGAACAAATGCAAGGAAATACGATAAGAAGAAGTGATCAGGTTTATAGGCAGGATGGACCGCGTTTGACGAATCTTGAAAACCCCTATTCGTCTGTGAATATGCCTCCAAGCATATCCAGCCAACAGTACGATCCCCGGTTTGTTCCTGGAATGAATCCTGCCATGAACCTACCTGCTGGCGTCTCGTACAATATGGTTTCAAATTCATACGGCGATGGCATGAAAAGCATGCAAATACCCTATGATCGTGGTGTTTTCGGCTACGGCATGCCCATGCCCATGATCAATATGCAGGCTGGCGGATATGCGCCTGTCAATCCGTTCTATGGCTTTTATGGAATGCGACAAGGCATGACTATGCCGGTCGTGGACAGGAGCGCTATGAACGCTTATCCGCAGGAGTTTGTCAATCGTGGCGCACAAGAGAAGCTCCCTTCCGCGATCCAAAACCCGGTTCTCTCTTCGAAGACTGTGCCTTCAACACAGCCTATGGCGCCTTCCGGGGAAGACGGAAGTCAAGTGAAGCAGACCAATTTCCCTTCTACGGAAGATACAGCGAATCCGAAGCCGGCGGAGAATGCCTCAAGACTTCCTGTCAAGCAGCTTCCTGTTGAGTCAGCGCCTGTGCCCCATCAAGATAAGGTGGCACCCAAGGAAGTTCCGGACAAAACGACGGATCTTCAGCTCGCCACGATCCTGCTGCAAATCAAGGGAAAGGGCAAGGACGAGCCACCCAAGACCCCCCTCC
>ENA-UEQW01002860-UEQW01002860.1-human-gut-metagenome-genome-assembly--contig:-NODE-2860-length-12480-cov-4.216077_pt1 | contig 12480 bp, 8 predicted proteins | sample MGYA00242947_ERZ507947 | MGnify/ENA primary metagenome ERZ507947 (study PRJEB26167, sample SAMN06115421) | human gut metagenome | host: Homo sapiens | place: China:Guizhou | collected 2015-03-17... | reverse complement strand
GAAGCCTATATGGATAATATCCTGATGATCAATAACTCCAAGGACGCCTTCGGCATCACCTTTGCCTATTTGGGGCTGCCCATTAATGCCGAAAGCACCGAGCAGGTGGATAAGGCCGTGGTGCTGCTGAAGGAGCAGAAAAAGGTCATTCAGGCCTATGTCGCCGATGAGGTATTCGATAAAATGATCGGCGGGGAAGCGGCCATGGCGCCCTATTATAACGGCGATGCCGTCACCATGATAGCGGACAACCCCGACCTTGCCTTCTCCATCCCCATGGAGGGCAGCAATCTTTTCACCGATTGCCTGTGCATCCCCAAGGAGAGCCAGAAGCGGGAACTGGCGGAAATGTATATCAACTTTATGCTGGAGCCGGAGGTCGGCCTTGCCAATACTGAGGCCATCGGCTATTCCACCCCCAATACGAAGGTGTACGAGCTGCTGGATGAGGAGACAAAAACCGACCCCACCGCCTACCCCGATGAGGAGTCCCTGGCCCACTGCGGCTACTACACCTATATCGGCCCGGAGCTGTCCCTTTACATCGACAGCAAGTGGGCCGAGGTGCTTACCGCCGATGAAAAATACAGCGCCATGATCATGCCCATGTTCCTCGGCGCCTGCGTGGCTGGCATCATTGCCCTCAATATCGTCCGTGCCACCCGCAAAAAGCGGGAGGAATGATTTTCCCAGCAGGGGTCCCTCACCGGGCCTCTGCTTTTTTGCATAAATTTCCCTCTTCGCTTTTGGCAACTCCTACAAAGATGAAAAAACTTCCACTGTTTTCTTGACTTTATTCGCTTGAATTGCTAAAATAACATTACCGGCATCCCCCATATGGGGGATTTCATGTTTGCGGGCAAACATGATTCTTTTACTCGCGGGCGTGATTCACCTGCCGGAAATAAAGAGGGGAAACCCCAAAAAGAAAGAGGTAATGTCTTATGAAAAAGCTCCTTAGCCTGGCGCTGGCTATCCTTATGCTGGCCGTCATGCTGCCTGTCGTTTCCATGGCTGATGAAATCACCTGGGTAGAAAGTAAAAATGTTTATTGGCAGGCGGGCGATACTTCTGGTCAAACCGCCACTCTGGCCGAAGCTTTGAAGGCCGCTTATATGGCTAATAAGGGTGATATCACCATCACCTGCCGCCCTGATTCCGATGTCGGTTCTTTGACCCACGGCCATGTTGCGGATAATATTACCATTATTGGCAACGGCGCTTATATTTCCGGTGGCGAATGCGATCTCGAAGTTGACACCTATCAGTTTAACCGCGCTACTGGTGTACAGGACGAAAATAATGGTGCTTATCTCGAAAAGGATATCACCATCACTGCCTCCAATCTTTATAATCTCGGTGTTTGGGGCCAGCGTCACACCAACCATACGGTAAACATCAACCTCACCAATTGTGATAGTAAGGAAATTAGCGGAAAGGAAAATGTCCAGCGTATATACATCACTGGTACTACAGGTGTCAATAACATCACCGTAAAGGGCTGCGACTTCCTCACCACGGCATGCGCCCTTTATTCCAATGCAGATGGTACTGTTGTCATTGATAACTGCACATTCAAAGGTGGCCAAGTTCCTGTAAACTTCAATCATAAGGCCAGTGGTGCACAGATTGTCACTGTGAAAAACTGCACCTTTACCAACTGCGGCGATGCTAACATAGGGTATGCAGCCCCGGTCCGCTTCGTTAACAGCGGCAACGGCTCTCTGAATGCAACCATTGAAAACAATACCTTTACTGGCACTGAAGGCAACAATGGCGATATCCTGCTGGGCGACTACCGTGATGGTCAAGCCTCTTATAATTTTACTGCCACTATCACACCTAACGGTACCACCAAAGTAAGAAATAGTGGTATTACAGATGAACCTACTCCCATTACCGGCAAGGTAACTGCTGACGCCAAGGGCAACATCACCCATGTCCAGGAGGAAGGCCCCACCACCATCGTCATCATCAGCCCTACCCAGGACACCCCCAAGACCGATGACCAGAAGAACCCCACCACTGGCGCCAATGATCTCGTTGCTGTCGCCGTCGCCGCCGCGGCCCTCGCGCTCGCCGGCTCCGCCATCATTCTCCGCAAGGATTAAGATCTTTCTCAAGAAAAGCCCCCCACCGGGGGGCTTTTTCTATGCACCCTGCCCATTGTCAAGCCCCCAAAATGGTAGAATTTTCGTTCATTCATACAAACTTTTGTTCGTCCCCTTACATCATCGAACATTTGTGCTACAATGGGAATCGTAGAAGAACAACAGTTCGCATTTGGCCAAATTCAGGAGAGAAAACCTATGGATCAGCAAACCATGGGCTGGGTGCTGTTGGGGGCGGCCGTCCTCATCCTTGCTCTGCTCATCTACCTGCTTACGCAGGTCAAAAAGACCCGCCAAAATGATATTTCCACCCAGCTCCAGCGCTTGCAAAGCGATCTGGAGCGTTCGGTGCAGGCCGATATTCTCACCCTCGGCAAGTACCTCATGCAGTCCCAGCAGTCCCAGTCGCAAAGCGAAAGCCGGGCCCTGCTGGAGCAGCTCACCCAGTTTGAAAACAGACTATCCACATTCTCCCAGCAGTCCACGCGCGCGCTGGAGGATGTGCGTGCGTCCATGGAACGCCAGCTTTCCACCATTCGCCAGGATAACAATGCCAAGCTGGACGAAATGCGCCAAACCGTCGATGAAAAGCTGCAAAAAACCCTCAATGACCGCATGACCGAATCCTTCCGCCTGGTGAATGACCGGCTGGAGCAGGTTTACCGCGGTCTGGGTGAAATGCAGACGCTGGCCCAGGGCGTCGGCGACCTCAAAAAGGTCCTCAGCAATGTGAAAACTCGTGGAATTCTGGGGGAAGTGCAGCTTGGCGCTATCCTGGAGGACATTCTCGCTCCGGAGCAGTACGGCAAAAATGTGGCAACGGTTCCCGGCAGCCGCAATGTGGTGGAATACGCTGTCAAACTTCCTGCGGAGGATGGCAGCTTTATTTGGCTTCCCATCGATGCCAAATTCCCTGGGGATAGCTACGCTGCCCTCCGGGACGCCTATGATTCCGGTGACCAGGCGGCGATTCAAGCAGCGGTGCGGCAGCTTCTGCTTACCGTCCGGATGGAAGCCAAGGATATCCGCGAAAAGTACCTTTGCCCGCCCGAGACCACCGAATTCGGAATCCTGTTTTTGCCATTTGAGGGGCTGTATGCCGAGGTGGTCAGCCGGGGTATGGTGGAGGTTTTGCAGCGGGAGTACCGGGTCAATATTGCGGGGCCCAGCACTATGGCAGCTCTGCCCAATCCTCTGCAAATGAGCTTCCGGACCATTGCCATCCAGCGGCGCAGCGGGGAAGTTTGGAATATCCTGGGCGCCGTTAAGACCGAGTTTGATAAATTTGCGGATGCCCTGACCATGACCCAAACCCGGCTGGAGCAGGCCAGCAGTGAATTGGATAAGCTGGTCGGTGTTCGCACCCGGCAGATCCAGCGGAAGCTGCGGGGGGTGGCCAGTTTGCCGGAGGAGCAGTCTGCCGCCCTGTTCCCGGAGGAGCAGCTGCCTCCGATGGAGGACGAGCTGGAAGTCTGAATTTGTTGGATATGGAATGCTCTTGTACATTAGGCCAATTGCCGCAAAGTAGAGCCCTGTCCGGCCGGAGAGGGCTTTTTGGGTGACTCTGCGATTATGGGCTCAATTGATGGTTGAATCTGCCCCACTCAACCAGCTGTTGCTGGCATTTGCGGCGGGACAGCGTTATGCTGATTTCGTCGGGCAGTCGACTGCGGGCAGCGTCCCGAAATGCCGCTTGTGACCATAAAAATCAAGAAATCTTAAACATCTTCGGGTGGATTTTTTAGCCGGAATGTGCGATACTGGGAGGAGAGATTTACCGCATAGCGAGGAGGGGCCAAATGTTCAAAATACTCATTGTGGAGGACGACCGCGGCATTGCCGAGGGCATCCAGAGCCTGCTGGAGCAATGGGGGATGGAGGCGCGGCAGGTGCAGGATTTCCGCAACATCACCGGGGAGTTCGAGACCTATCAGCCTCATCTGATCCTGCTGGATATCAAGCTGCCCAGCTACGACGGCTACTATTGGTGCGGCCAGCTGCGGCAGAGGACTGCGGCGCCCATCATTTTCATCTCCTCGGCGGCTGACAACATGAACATCGTGATGGCGATGAACATGGGCGGCGATGATTTCATCGCCAAGCCCTTTGACGGCAGTGTGCTGGTGGCCAAGGCGCAGGCCATGCTACGGCGCAGCTATCGGCTGGAGACTGTCCTGCCGGCGCCGGAGTGCCGGGGAGCGGTGCTGAATACTGCCGACCAGACCCTGCAGTATGAGGGAAAAGCCATCGACCTGACCAAAAATGAATACCGCATCCTGCTGTGCCTGATGGAACGCAAGGGCCAGGTAGTGAGCCGCGAGCTGCTGATGCAGCGGCTGTGGGAGACCGACAGCTTTGTGGATGAAAACACACTGACCGTGAATGTGAACCGCCTGCGCAAAAAGCTGGAGGCTGCTGGGCTTTCCGAGTTTATCCGCACCCGCTTTGGCGTGGGGTACCTGGTGGAATGAAAGACAAGGCAGGCGGCGCGACGGAGCGGGCGAGGGGTGACTGGTTTGGCACAAACGGCGCCCCGAGACAAAGCGGAGGCGTGCCGCCGGAATGCAGGGACGGGAAAAAGTGCTTGCAATCGAACCTTCGGTATGCTATACTCTTTTCGATGCCAAATATGAAAGAAAGGAGCTGCTGAAATGTACTTTTTGCACAACAACAAGATGAACAAGTTCCGCACTGGAATCAACCGAATACCTGCACAGCAGCTCTCTCTGTAAGTCCGCCTGAACCAAGGTGCTATTACGCTCGCCGGGAGTCTCTGTTGCTCCCGGCCTTTTTGCGCCTTTTTTCAAGATCGGGGGAGAGAGCGGAACCCATAAACTGACGGAGAAATTATGAAACGAATTTTGCCATATCTTAAGCCCTACCGAGGGAAAATGCTGCTGGGCATGCTGCTGATTGCCGTTTCCAGCGTCTGTTCGCTGCTGCTGCCCACCATCATGAGTGATATCCTGGACGGCGGCATCTACACCTCCGATTGGGACTATATCCTGCGCTGCTGCGGCAGAATGCTGCTGGTCACGCTGCTCTCGCTGGGGGCGGTGGCGGCCGGTACCTGGTGCCGCACCCAAGTTGTTTCCGGCTTTTGCGCTGACCTGCGCGCGGCGGTTTTTGGCCGGGTGAATGCCCTGACCTTTGAAGAGGTCAGCCGCATCGGCACCTCGGCGCTGCTTACCCGTTCCACCCACGATGTGGGGACGCTGGCCTGGGTGGCCGATATGCTTTCCAGCAACATCATCACCATTCCGGTGCTGTTTTTCGGCGGGGTGGTGCTGGCCTTTTCCAAGGACAGCACGCTGGCGCTCATTATCCTGGTGGCTATGCCCATCATTACGCTGCTGGTGCTGGCTATTGGCCGCAGGGTGGAGCCGCTGTGGAAGATCAGCGACCAGTTCTGCGATAAGCAGAACGACCTGGTGCGGGAGCGGCTGCACGGCATCCGCGTCATCCGGGCCTTTAACAGGGAGGAGCAGGAACAGGGCCGCATAGCCGAGGCCACCCGTGTGATGGCCGAGCATATCATTGAAGCGAATACAAAGATGGGCTTGGTGGCGCCCATTGCCATCGCCTTGATGAACCTGGTGGCGGTCGCGATTCTGTACTTTGGCGGCAGCCGGATGCAAAGCGGGATTTCCGCCGCTTCCGGCGGCGATATCTTTGCCATGGTGCAGTATGTGGCTCTGGTAATGAACGGTATCGTTATGGCGGCCTTTGCCCTGGTGATGTACCCCCATGCCAAGGTGGCCGCGGGCCGCATCGGTGAAGTGATGGACGCCAACATGATGACCGAGACCGCCGAGGAGGATGACAATATCACCTTTGCCGGGGACATCCGCATGGAGAATGTGACCTTTCGGTATGAGGGTGCTGACGCCGCGGCGGTAAGCGATGTTTCGCTGCATATCGCCGCGGGACAGAAGGTAGCTATCATCGGCGGGACCGGCAGCGGTAAATCCACGCTGGTGCAGCTGCTGATGGCCTTCCGGCTGCCCACCGAGGGGAAGATCTACTTTGACGGGCGTGATGCCGCCACCCTAAGCCGCCGTACCATCCGGCACAATATCAGCTGTGTATTGCAGCGCGCCGGCATTTACAGCGGCACCATCCGGGAAAATATCGCCATGGGGCGCCCCGGCGCTTCCGAGGAGGAACTGATGGAAGCCGCGGCGGTGGCACAGCTGGCGGATTACATCAAAGCGCAGCCGGAGGGGCTGGACCACCGGCTGGAGCAGGCCGGCAAGAACCTTTCCGGCGGGCAGAAGCAGCGGGTGAGTATTGCCCGGGCTGTGCTGAAAAACGCGCCGATCTATCTCTTTGACGACAGCTTTTCGGCGCTGGACTTTATGACCGAGGCGAACCTGCGGCGGGCGCTGGCCGAAAAGGCGGCCGGGAGGACCCAGATCGTGGTGACGCAGCGAGTGACCAGCGCCATGAGCAGCGACCAGATCTTTGTAATGGACGGCGGGCGGCTGGTGGATAGCGGCACCCACCGGGAGCTGCTGGAGCGCTGCAAGATCCCCCGTGCCCCCGGCCGCACCGTGTTCAACCTGGACGAGGCCCTGGCCGCTGCCGACGAGATCGGCCTGCCGGTGCTGATGCGCCCCTCCTACGTCCTGGGCGGCCAGAACATGATCGTCGCCTACACCAAGGCCGACGTCATCGAGTACATGGGCGTCATCACCGAGCATGTGGATATGGACCACCCCGTCCTGCTGGATAAGTACATCATGGGCACCGAGTGCGAAGTGGACGCCATCTGCGACGGCGAGAACTTCCTCATCCCCGGTGTCATGGAGCAGATCGAGCGCACCGGTGTCCACTCCGGCGACTCCATCTGCGTCTACCCGGCCCAGCATCTGACCCAGGCCGAGATCGACACCATGGTCGATTATACCGGCCGCTTTGCCCGCGAGCTGCACGTCACCGGTCTGGTGAACGTCCAGTACGCGGTCTCCAACGGCAAGGTCTATGTCATCGAGGTCAACCCCCGCTCTTCCCGTACCGTGCCGTACATCTCCAAGGTCACCGGTGTGCCCATGGTCGATCTGGCCGTCCGCTGCTGCCTGGGCGAGAAGCTCACCGACATGGGCTACGGCACCGGCCTGCACCCCAACGCCCCCTATGTGGCGGTCAAGGTGCCCGTCTTCAGCTTTGAGAAGCTGCACGGCGTCGATACCCAGTTCGGCCCGGAGATGAAGTCCACCGGCGAGGTGCTGGGCATCGCGCCCAACTTCCACGACGCCCTGCTCAAGGGCCTGATCGGTGCGGGCTACACCTTCAAGACGCCCGGCCCCGCTTCCTGCTGCATCTTCACCGTGAAGGACAGCGACAAGCCGGAGTTCGTGGACATCGCCTGGAAGCTCAAGAGCATGGGCTACAAGCTCTACGGCACCTCCGGCACCTGCGCCTGGCTCAACAAGCACATGGTCCCCTGCAACGAGGTGCGCAACATGTCCGGCGAGTCGCCCAACATCGTGGACCTGCTCCAGAGCGGTCTGGTGGATTATGTCTTCTCCACCAGCGCCAAGGGCCGCGACCCCAAGCGCGACTCCGTCCGCCTGCGCCGCAAGGCCGTGGAGCTGAGCATCCCCTGCATCACCGCCGTGGATACGGCCAATGCGCTGGTGGAATGCCTGCGCAGCGAACACGAGCTCAAGAATATCCCTCTGGTGGATATTGCAACGCTGTATCATAAGAATTGACGGTCTAAATGTAACTCGTGCGCAAAAAGATGCGTTTCGTGCGCAATCCATCGTAATGAAGGGCCGCATTTGTTATAATCAACAACGCAAAATTTGCCAAAAGACGTTACTTTTGGACGTTCCAGGAGGATATCGATAAAAATGACTCGTTCCCAGATGATTGAGACCGTGGCGCGCAAGACCGGCTTCACCGAAGCACAGGTCGAGACCACGATGGACGCTTTGTTTGACCAGATCGCAGACTGCCTGCGCGCAGATGAAAAGGTGACCATCGCCGGTTTTGGCCGTTTCGAGATGCGCCCCCGCAAGCCGAAGGCTTACACCAACCCCAAGACCAAGGTCTCCAGCCGTTTGGAGTCCACCTCCATCCCCGGCTTCAAGGCCAGCGGCCGTTTCAAGCAGAAGCTCGAAGCAGGCCGTGCCGCTGACAAGAGCGTCGAAGAGACTGCCTGATCCCTGCAACAGAGATCTGCATCCAAGAGCTGTGCTCCCAAACGGGGGCATGGCTCTTTTTGTTACTGACAAGCGCGGCATTTCATGGTATACTGTAAGAAAATCGGAACGGAATGGAGAAGGAACATGCTGTACAGTGAACTGCATTGCAGCGAAGCCATCCACAAGGCTGTGGAGCAGATGGGCTTTGCGGAAATGACCGAAATTCAGGAAAAGACCATCCCCGTCATGCTGGCGGGGCGGGACGTCATCGCCAAGGCTCCCACCGGCACAGGCAAGACCTGTGCCTTCGGCATCCCGGTGGCCGAGCAGATCGACCCGGCCCAAAAGGTGCCGCAGGCGGTCATTCTGGCCCCCACCCGTGAGCTGGCCCAGCAGATCGCCGACGAGCTGACCGCCCTCACGGCCTTTATGCCGGGCGTTGCAGTCGCCTGCGTCTACGGCGGTGCCAACATGGAAAAGCAGGCCAGACGCCTTGCAGAGGGGTGCCAGATCGTGGTCGCCACCCCCGGCCGTCTGATGGACCATTACAAACACCACAGCATCGACCTCTCCCACGTCACCCAGATCGTGCTGGACGAAGCCGACGAGATGCTGAACATGGGTTTCTATAAGGATGTCCGCCACATCATCGAGCTGATGAAGGCCCGCAAACACCTGTCCATGTTCTCGGCCACCATCAGCCGCGAGGTCATGGACATCGGCTGGCTGTACCAGCACAACGCCGAGGAGATCACCGTCCAGCCCAGGGAGGAGAGCCAGCCCAAGATCACCCAGTACATGCTGGAGACCTCCGGCCGCAACAAGCTCTCCGACCTGGCCCAGATCATCATCGGCGAGGGTTACAAGCGGGTCATGGTTTTCTGTGATACCAAGTTCAATACGGCCACGCTGGCCAACCAGCTGGCCCGCCTCGGCTTCTCGGTGGACTGCCTCCACGGCGACCTCTCCCAGAAAGAGCGCAACCAGATCATGCAGAACTTCCGGGACGGCAAACTGGCCATCCTCGTAGCCACCGATGTGGCGGCCCGCGGCATCGACGTCTCGGATGTGGACGCTGTCATCAACTACGACGTCCCCGGCGACAACGAACATTACACCCACCGCATCGGCCGTACCGGCCGCGCCAAAAAAGAGGGCGTCAGCTACCTGTTCTATGTGCCGGAGGAAAAGAAGCGGGTGCAGGAGCTTCTCCGCCTGACCCGAAACACGGAACTGTGCACCCCGGTCCACTTCGATTTCAACCATGAGCGGATCGTGGTGGAAAAACAGGCCGACCATGCCGACCGGTTCCAGATCAAGTGCTATTTTTAAGCGCGAAAAGTCTTTCTCTCGGCGAAGGGAAGACTTTTTTGCTGAAACCCCTTGACCTTCCCCTTTCTGGAAGGTGTAAAGTAGGTGCGTAAGGAGGCCGCCGAGCGATGAAGATCAACGAAGTAGAAGCTGCTGTGGGCGTGACCAAGAAGAACATCCGCTTTTATGAGGAAGAAGGGCTCATCAGCCCCCGGCGGGAACCCGGCAACGGATACCGCAGCTACTCCGAGGCGGACGTGGAACGCCTGCGCCGCATCAAGCTGCTGCGCAAGCTGGACGTCCCGCTGGCAGAGATCCGCCAGATGCTGGAAGGGGAGTGCACCCTTGCCGACGGCATGGCCCGCCAGATGGAACGTCTGTGCGCCCGCCGCACGGACCTCGACGAAGCCATCAACTTCTGCGAGCGATTGCAGCGGGAACCCGGCAGCCTCAGTGAACTGGATGTGGAGCAGACGCTGGCGCGTCTGTCCGCAAAAGAGGAACAGGGGGTGTCCTTTGTGAACATTGAACAGGTAGACCGGAAAGCCGAGCGCATCAAAGGAGCGTTGGTGGGCGCAGGCCTGTTTACCGCGATCATGCTGCTGACCATGGGCATTACCGCGTGGGCCATCTGGATGGACCCGCAGGATATGCCGCCGCTGCCGCTGCGGGTGCTGCTGTTCGGCATCCCGGCGGGCTGCATCCTTGGTACGCTGAAGGTTCTGGCAGACCGGATCCGAGAGATCAGAAAGGGAGAAGAAGATGCTTATCGTAACTATTAACGAAGTCCCCGGCAAAAAGATGGAGGCCCTGGGCGTGGTGCGGGGCAGCACGGTGCAGAGCCGCAACTTCGGCCACGACATCATGGCCGGGTTCCGCACCCTTGTGGGCGGCGAAGTCACCGACTATGCCGAGATGCTCACCGAAGCCCGGCAGATCGCCACTGGCCGCATGGTCAAGAACGCCGAAGAGCTGGGCGCGGATGCTGTGGTCGGAATGCGGTATGCGTCCGCCAGCGTCATGCAGGGCGCAGCGGAAGTCATTGCGTATGGAACGGCGGTGAAGTTCGTATGAGCAGCAGAGAAAAACAGGGGTTTGGAATCTATTTTTTAACGGCATTCGGTCTGGCCTGGCTGTGTCAGGTGTATGCAAGCATGCAGCTCCTTCAGGGCAATGCTGCGGTATACCGTGCGCTGCTGTCCGTGAGCATGTTCTGCCCTCTGGCGGCCGTGCTTGCGGCGAAAAAAGTCTATCTGCATCAGCCCACCGGCATCGGCTGGAAGGTGCAGGGCAAGCGCCGCTATTGGCTGGCCGCCTGGTTTGGCCCGGCAGTGTTCACTGCGCTGGCAGCGGCGCTCTATTTTGCAGTGTTCCCGCATCGGCTGGACGTTTCGGGCAGCTGGCTGGTGGCGGCTTACGGCGGCGAGATGGATGCCCAGACTTTGAAAAGCCAGCTGGGGGTATCCAATGTCAGCTACATGTTGCAGACCGGCCTGCTTGCCGTGACGCTGGCTCCGCTCATCAATATGTTCTTTGCCGTGGGCGAGGAAGCCGGGTGGCGCGGATATATGATGCCCTGCCTGAAGGAACGGTTTGGCCTGCTCAATGGCCGTCTGCTGGGCGGTGTCATCTGGGGCGTCTGGCATTGGCCGCTGATGCTGCTGGTGGGTTATGAGTACGGCACGGACTATCTGGGCGCACCGGTACTCGGCCTTGTGGTATGGTGCGTGTTCTGCTTTGCCATGAACAGTCTGCTGGATCTTCTCTATGAAAAGACCAGCTGCATCTGGGTGCCGGCCATCGCGCATGGTGCATTCAATGCAGTTGCGGCATTGTTCACGGTGCTGACCTACCCGGCAGATGCCTATTATAATGTGCTGGGTCCCACGCCCATTGGTCTGATCGGGCTGCTGCCGGTGCTGGCAGCAGCCGTCTGGCTCACGCTGCGCGAGATGAAACAGGAAGAGAAAAACTGAATCCAGGCTCCATGCCTGCATCCTCCGATGCCAGGCGTGGAGCTTTTCTATATAATAGGAAGAAAGCTTGAAACAGCAGCACATTGGCAGCGAAAAAGAGAGACCGATCTGCCCCGAACGCAGCAATTTGAAGTTTTTTGAAAAAACTTGTAAAAAAGTGTTGACATCCACCCCGGTGTATGGTATTATACTTGAGCGCCAAGCGCTGAGACAAAAGAATGACTTCCAAAGTCCCAGCTGAGAAGCGAAAGAAAAGAACCAATAGACGCTGAAAGATTCCAGTCAGTTCTGAGAAATCGGAAGCGATCCAAGTTCAAAACGTTCGAAACGCTTCGAAAAAAGTGCTTGACAAAAAATCACTTCTGTGATAAAATAATCAAGTCGTCAGCCGGTTGGCTGAGGCGCACAGGACCTTGAAAATTGAACAATATCGAAAAACTTGTAACGGAACCTATTTTCGTGTTGGAAAAACACGGTAAACAATTCCAAACAAAGTAATTCACACAGGACGCAAGCGATTGCGTGCTGAGCGAAAAAGATTTAACACTTTTTAAGTGATAAATATCATTTATAAAGAGTTTGATCCTGGCTCAGGACGAACGCTGGCGGCGCGCCTAACACATGCAAGTCGAACGAGCGAGAGAGAGCTTGCTTTCTCGAGCGAGTGGCGAACGGGTGAGTAACGCGTGAGGAACCTGCCTCAAAGAGGGGGACAACAGTTGGAAACGACTGCTAATACCGCATAAGCCCACGGGTCGGCATCGACCAGAGGGAAAAGGAGCAATCCGCTTTGAGATGGCCTCGCGTCCGATTAGCTAGTTGGTGAGGTAACGGCCCACCAAGGCGACGATCGGTAGCCGGACTGAGAGGTTGAACGGCCACATTGGGACTGAGACACGGCCCAGACTCCTACGGGAGGCAGCAGTGGGG